>Ga0326727_10010335_pt1 | contig 22296 bp, 23 predicted proteins | sample MB2enrmetagenome_FD_207643 | JGI IMG/M metagenome (GOLD analysis project Ga0326727, IMG submission 207643) | Lab enriched peat soil microbial communities from McLean, Ithaca, NY, United States - MB29MY | ecosystem: Environmental > Terrestrial > Soil > Wetlands > Peat | place: USA: New York...
ATGTATCAACGGTAGGGCGAGATGAGGAACAGATCAAAAGGTATATACGAGAACAAGACAAATTGGATAGATTAACAAATCAAGGGAAGCTAATCTAAAGAGAAGTACAAAAAGCCCTTATAGGGCTACAAAAGCCCCCACCTCTGGTGGGGGTTGTTCACTGAGTCGATTTTTACTTTTATTCTCCGTGATTTCTCGCCGCTCCCGTTTCGTGGCCGCCGATTCCCTTGGTTTTGCCGTGGATCATGCCGGCGGCCTTGCGAAAGACCGACTCGAAGTAGCGCAGTTCGCTCGGAGTATAGGCCGAGCGCTCCACCGTGTCGCGCAGGAAGTCCGATAGGTCCCGATCCCGCGACACTTTGAAGAAGCCTATGTCCCTGAGATGCGCCGCGATGCGTGCGATCGCCTCATCCGCTTCGGCCCGGGTAACGGGTTTTGCGCTGCCGCTTTTTTCGCCCAAGGCCTGCCTGCGCAGCTCATAGCACGCGATCTGCACTGCCTGGGAGAGGTTGAGCGAGGGGAAAGCCGCCGAAGTCGGTATGTGCACGGCGAGCGAGCAGAGCTTAATCTCCTTATCGGTGAGTCCTGTGCGCTCATTGCCGAAGACGAGCGCGGCGGTCCCGGCGCTCTCGGCCGCGCCCATCGGCCGCTTCAGGACCTGGGCAACGAAGTCTTCGACACTTAAGGAAAATGCCTTACGCTTCTCGCCGCGGCGCCGCGTGAATCCTGCCGATAGGGGGAAATCCGCCAAGGCCGAGTCCAGGTCGGGGAAGCGCTCGGCCGATTCATAGAGATCGAAGGCGTGGACCGCCATCATGCGCACGCGGTCTTCTTCGAGGTCGGGGCAGCCTGCGAGCACGAGGTGCATAAGCCCCATGGTTTTCATGGCCCTGCAGGCCGAGCCGACATTGCCGCCTTCCTCCGCCCTGCAGAGCACTACCGCGAATCCCGATAAATCCGGCTCATCCATCAATTCCGCCCCTTGCGCCCGACCTCGGGCGGCGGTAATAGTACTTGGGCGTATGGATGCTCTTCAAGGCGATCTGTCCGGCCGCCGCGCCCTCGTCGTGGGCGGCTCGGGCGGTATAGGTGCGGCGCTCTGCCGCGAGATGGTGAAGCGCGGCGCCTCCCTCATCGTGCACGGCGGCTCGTCCGCCGAACGCCTAGAGGGCCTTGTAATCGAGCTCAAGGCCAAGGGCGCCGCAGTCGAAGGCTTTCTCAGTGAGCTGGAGCCTGAGATCGGCTCGGTCGACCGCTTCGTCCGGGCTCTCAAGGACCTGGGACGCATAGACATCCTCGCGGTGACCTTCGGTCCTTTCCTGCGCAAAAGCCTGGCCGAGACCAGTGCCGCCGATTGGGCACGCCTCGCACTTTTCGACCTGGCTCTTCCCGGCGCTCTCGCCTCCTCCTTTTTCCCCGTCATGGCCGAGCGGGGATGGGGCCGGATCCTCCTCTTCGGGGGCACGAGGACGGACGGCATACGCGCATATTCGACAAACGCAGCCTACGCGGCAGCCAAGACGGGCCTCGCCGTGCTCGCTAAATCCCTGGCTGTGGAAGGCTCGGGCAAGGGGGTCGGGGCAGTCCTCGTCTGCCCTGGCCTCGTCGATACGGAGTATTTAAGCGCCCGGGAGCGGCTTGAGCTGGCCGCCAAGGCCCCGGGGGGACGGCTCCTTCCTCCGGGCCGAGTAGCTCAGGCGGCCGTCGACCTCATCGCCGCTGATCCCTGCTTGGCTTCCGGCTCGGCTGTGACCCTCGACGGCGGACTGGCGTTCTGAAATACAGTTCGGCTGATTCCTGACCGATACTAGTAGGGAGCTTGCCGTGGCATCAAGCGCGGTCGGACAATGCGCTTCGTTGTGATTTGACAATGCATTGACGAGAGCACTAAGATGCTTTTACAATGGTTGTGATTAACATGAAGTGAGGCTGAGAGGAGCTATATGCCAAACAATAACGATATCGTCCCCGGCTTCGACGACGAGAAAGACGACAGCTTAAAGATTCGTCTTCAGAAAGTCGATCCAGTGGAAAACTGCCTCGCCCTCTTCCTCACTGGTTATATTGACACTTATAACTCGAACTTCTTTCAGAAACGCGTCGGGAAGGCGATAGACGCGGGCTTTACCCGCCTCATCTTCAACTGCGGCGGCTTAAACTACGTCTCTTCCACCGGCATCGGCTCTTTCACCGCATTCCTCAAGGCGGTCAAGCCCAGGGGCGGCGATATCGTCCTTCTTGAGATACAGCCCAAGGTGTACGAGGTCTTCCAGCTTCTCGGCTTCTCGCAGTTTTTCAACATCAAGGATAATCTGGAGGAGGCCACTGCTTTCTTCCAGGCTGGGAATCAGACTGCCACCGCCTCGGTCTTCCCCAAGATATTCTCCTGCCCCATTTGCAATAAAAAACTCAAAGCCGCGCGCCCGGGACGCTTCCGCTGCTCGGAGTGCAAGACTATCCTCGCTATAGACAATTCGGGGCAGGTGTTCCTGGGCTAAGGGCCTCGCCTTTGGCTTCCTGCGAGCGCGGAGGAAGGAATGTCAGGTCTCAATAAAGTCGAGGATTATCTTATTTCCCTCGGCATATCGTATCAGGAGCCTCAAAGCGGCACGTGGATCGTCGAAGACTCGGGCAAGGGCCTGCCTTGCCTCGCGATTTCTTTCGCCGAGCCCATCGTCATCATCTCGGCTCGGGTCATGAAACTCCCTTCCAAGGATCGCGAGGCCTTCTATGCCGATTTGCTCAAGCTCAATTACTCGGGACTCCTGCACGGGGCCTATGCCCTCGATGGAGAGGAGGTAGTCCTTATGGACACCCTCGAGTACGATACGATGGATAAGGAAGAGTTCGAGGCTTCGCTCGATGCGATCGGCTTCGCCCTCTCCGAGCATTACCCCGCGCTCTCCCGTTACGTGGACCATTAGGAGGATCGAGGCATGGGCATATTCGATCGTTTTAAAACAGTCGTCTCCTCTAATATAAACGACATGATCAGCAAGGCTGAGAATCCCGAGAAGATGCTCAACCAACTGCTCATCGACATGAACGAGCAGATGATCGAATCCAAGAAGGCTGTAGCCATGGCCATTGCGGACGAGAAGAAGCTTGAGCGCGAGGCGGCCGAGAACAAGAGACAGGCGGAGGATTGGGAGAAGAAGGCCATGTTGGCCGTCCGCTCCAACCGCGACGACCTGGCCAAGGAAGCCCTCCTTCGCAAGCAGGAGTATGAAGGCTACGCGACCCAGCTCTTCCAGCAGTGGCAGGCCCAGAAGGAATCGGTCGAGAAGCTCAAGGTCTCCCTCCGCGAGCTCCAGAACAAGATCGACGAGGCTTCGCGCAAGAAAAACATCCTCATCGCGCGCGCAAAGCGGGCCGAGGCCCAGGACAAGATCAATAAGACGATGTCGAGCCTCTCCGGTAATAAGAGCGCCTTCGATACCTTCGACAGGATGTCCAAGAAGGTCGACGAAATGGAGGCCAGGGCCGACGCCACTAAAGAGCTCGAGGACGCTACAAGCGGCGCCACTCTCGAGAAGCAGTTCGCCCAGCTCGAGTCCTCCGGCGCGGGCGCCGATGTCATGCTCGATGAGCTCAAGAAGAAGATGCTCACTCAGGACGCGGGCCAAGGCTCGACCGCTGGCGGCGCGGTTAGTGGCGGGGCCGGCCAGGCTCCGACTCCTTGATGCGGTCTCTCGCGGGCGGCTTTAGTGACGATACGCATTTTAGCCGACCGCGAGCCCTATGCTTCCTTCTCTGATGATTCCGTCGCTTTTTCCATTATAAACGGCCCCGCTGATCTTGATGGTCCTGAGGCCGATATTCTTGTTCTTCCGGCCGTCGATTTTCTCGACATGGGCTCCTCGGCCGCACAAGGTCGACGGAGCTCTCGCTTTATCGCCTATGGCCCTGTTAGTCTCATGAAAGCGGCTTTCGAGGCTGGGGCCTCCGATTATCTTCGTGAGCCCTGGTCCCTGCCTGAACTCCATGCCCGTCTGACTAGGTTCCTCGATGCTTCATTCAGGTGGGGCCAAGCGAGCTTAAGCCTTGTCGGACGAAGCCTTCGGGGGCAGAGCACGGTCACGCTGAGCGACGGGGAGCTTACCTTACTCCGCCTCCTCCTGCGAAGCGCTCCTTTGCCCATTACGAAGGAAGCTGCCCAGAGCTGTTTGGCGACAATGACTCGCCTTACTCCCAACCTTGGCCCGCTCGCGGTATCGCTCCGACGAAGGCTCGATGAAGCTGAGCCAGGTCTGGGGAAGAGCCTTCATGCCGTTCGAGGGCTTGGTTATCGCCTTGATGTTTTCCCCTGTGGATAACTTGTGCGATTACTGAGGATGTTTTTGGGTTTATTCAAAACTCGTATAGAAAAGTATACGGATAGTTCAAAAAAACATTAGAATACTCAGGTTTAATTTTGATGTATGTTGTTAAACGTATATAAAATAACGAAATAAATATCAACTTAGAGGAAAATGACAGAAACAAGCTTATTGTCTATATTTGTAATTGTTCTCTGCATATGTCTTTCTTGGTCAGCGCGTTTTTGTGAAAGCTGTGGATAAGTTGTGCTTAGCCTTGGGAAAAGTCCTTAGCTTGCAGCTCGGGAAGCGCCATGCTAGAGTAGGCCGATGAAAGCTTGGCTCGGAGTTGTGGGCCGTGCCTGTATAGAATTCGTAATAATTCTCATACTGATTTCCTTCACTGCAGGGGCTTCTTCCTCTATTGTCGCGTCCAACGGCGGGGCGCGTGTTGTGGCAATTAATGCATGCAAGGCGGCTCTTGATCTTGTCCCTCTGGCTGCTTTGTTGACCCTATTCCTCGCTTTTTTCCCTTTTGAACGACGTATCAAGAGCCGTGCCGCAGGCTGGCTCGGCCTCGTCGTCCTTGGTTTTATGCTTTTCTCGTTTGGTATCGGCATTAGGCGAGCACCTTTGCTTCGCGAACTAGCCTCGGCTTCCGAGGGGACGAAGCAGGAGCTCCGGCTTCAGGCAGCCGGGACCATGAACCAAAGTGGCCGCTCTGTCCTATGGGTCGGATCGTATGAAGGCGGCGAGGCGGCCGACGTCGTGGATGTCGACTTCGGCTCGGATTATCCACGTCTAGTCTATGCCTCTCGCGCTCCCTTGGATGTATCGAACGGCGCCGTTGATATCCAGGGACGGATCTGCTCGGCAGCCTTGCCCAACGCCAAGCCCCTCGCTCTCTTTCCCGAGGCCTCAGTCTACGAGGGCTCGTGGTTCTGGGACAGGCTCGCCGCCATGGATGGCGCATCCCTCCTTTTCGTTTTCGCCTCGATCGGCGGCTTTATACTCTTAGCCGTCGGCTGCCGTTTCCTCTGTAGGATCACTTTGTGGCCGCTCGCCAACGCCATCATCGCGGCCGCGGCTCTCGTCGCTCTCGTCGCCCTCGACGCGACCCTGTCTGGGCCCGATATGCTCGGCTTCATTTCGAGCCTTGCCGGCCGCTGCGGGCTCGTCCTCCCCGAAGGCCTCCTCCTCGCAGCGCTGGAAGCCCTCATCGGCCTCGCTCTGAGCGTGATAGACTTCGTCTTAGCCCCGAAGCGGCGCGGGGGCCTCGATGCATAATGGGCAGAGGATCTTCGGCGTCGCTGTTTTCATAGACCTCCTCGCCTTCGCCGGTTTCTTCCTCGCTTCGGCGATCGGCTATTCCGCCAATGAGATCGTCCCTGCCTTGGCTCTCAAGTGGGAGCTAGCCCAAGCCTTTCGGGGATTCATTACGTGGCTTGCGGGCCTGCAGTTCCTTGGCCTCGCCGTGGCCCTTGGGTCCTCGAAGGGTAAGGCCGAGGAGCTAGTACAGAGCGCTATTGTCCCGACCGTGGTGCTTTCCGCCTTCCTCGCAGCCGCGGCCTTGATCGTCGCGCCGCCTGTCGAAGCTGCTTCCGCGGACGCTCGCGCCGAGAGTTCGGCCTTCGTCTCCTCCCTCGACGCCGCCCGTGCGGGGATCGAGTCGGGCGAGCTCATTCGCGCCCGTAGCGAGCTTGGCGTCTGCCAGGCCATAGCCCGCAAGGATCCCCGCGTCGCTGAGGTCGAGGAGGTGCTGTCCGCCGCCGAGCTCAAGGCTAAGCGCGATACGGTGCCGCAGCGCTCGCCCGAGATCCCTCTCGCGAAGGACCCCACCGCGGCCAAGGACTTCTACCTCAAGGCCCTCGCCTACTCGGAGAAGGGCGATGACATGAACGCGAACAAGTACGCGTCGACGGCGGCCCAGCTCGATCCCTCGTACTCCGACGCGCGCCGCCTTGCCGCCACTTCTTGGGAGAAGATGCACGAGCGCGGTTACGATCCCGAAGACAAGGACAAGGCCGCTTTCTACGAGAGGAAGCTCGAAGGCTACAGCCTCCTGCGCTCGGGCGACGTCGTCGGCTCCTATCGCGTTTTCAAGGAGTTGGACGCCGACAAGAGGTACCGAAGCGATCCCGATGTCAGGCGCTACCTCGCCGAGAGCCTCGGCGAGACCGAGAAGGTCGCCTTTTTCAAGGACGAGGCCGATGACGCGCTCGCTTCCAGCCTTGTGCCCGACGTCTTCATCCGCGTCCCGGGCAGGCAGGCAGCGGGGAAAGCTGCCGGGCCCGAGGTACTGCGTCTCGTCGCGGCTAAGGATGTCGCCTGGGCGGAGGGAGCTCTCTACTTCCGCGAGTTCGAATATGTGGAATCGGGAAGTTCAGGGCTCCGTGCCCTAGTGCGTAGCCCCTACGCCAAGCTCACGGATGGCAAGCTCCTCCTGGTCTGCGTCGAGCGAGATAGACCGGCCAACGTCTATAAGCCTAGCTGGACGGCCGGCCCAGCCTCCGGGCCGGCCAATCTGATGGAACTGCCTATCGCCAACGAGTCAGCCTATCGCGCCCTTCTAGCGCGGACGCGGCCACAGACGCTCTCGATCATCGAGTCATGGAAGGCGGCGAGGGAGGCCGCGTCCTTCGGCATCGATCCTAAGCCAATCGTCGCCGACCTCCTCGCCCGCAGCGCCCTGCCCTTTGGCATCTTCACCGCTGCGGCCCTCGGTGCGCTGGTCGGCGGGCGCTTCCGCCGTCGTGGCGGAGATTTCCCCAGGCGGTTGTACGCTCTCGTCCCTGTCATGGCCGCCGCCCTAGTGCCGGTCTTCCTCCTTGCCTCGCGGGTCGATGCGCTCATCTCGGCCTTGGCGCTCAAGATCCTGCCGGGACTTTCCAGTCTCCTTCTCGCTGCGTGCACGCGGACTATCGTCCTTTTCCTCGCCGTCCTCCTCATGGCGGGCGCGAGGGATGTCGATGGCGACGAAATCGACTGAGCCCCTCGGCGGCCCCGTCCGGGCCCGCGCAGTCTCCGCTGCGCGCGCGATTGTGTGTCCCTGGGCTTGCGCGATTGGCGGCGGTCTCGTGGGCCTCCTCGGCGGCCCCTTCGGTCTTTGCGCTGGGGCCCTTATCGGCGCGATGCTCGACATCGCCAGGCTCGAGGCCCGGTCGCGTGCGCGCATCGCCGCTTTTTTGCAGAGGCCGGATACGCTCGACCGGGCTGGGCTCGCTTTCGCTGCCGTGGGTTACATCGATCGAGCATACGCCGCCGCTTCCTGTCTGGCGCTGCGCGGCGATTGGCCGGGGCCGTCCGATTCGCAGGTCAGGCGCGCGCTGTGGTCTCGTTTTTCCTTGGAAGCCCTGCCCCCTGACGCCCGCGTCCGCCGCGGGGCCGAACGCATCGTCGACGTCGTCTCGAGGGCCGTAGGGGCCGATCTCCCTGCCCTGGCGCGCCTCCTCGCGACAAGCGATGCCGCGGCCCTGCGGCGCATCCTCGCTGACTGGGCCTTCGCCCTCGCGGCGCTCGGAGGCCAAGCCCTCGGTTCGGGCGAAGAGCTCGTACTGAGGGCCGCCTTGAGCGATTGCGGGGTCGGCGCTGCCGAGCTCCTCGAGTCCCGCTCTCGGGCCTTCCCGGGCGAGCGCGATCCCTGGTCCGTCCTCGGGCTCGCCCCCGGCGCGCCTCGAGTCGAAGTGAAACGCGCCTACCGCCGTCTGTCCCGCGCCTTCCATCCCGACGCCTCGCCCGGCGATGATGGTGCGCGCTTCCGCGAGCTTCAACAGGCCTACGCCGCGCTCGCGTCGTCCTCCAGGTAGTAGTTTACGCATGGCAAGCGAAGATCTTTCTCGCAAGCCTGCCGTTTAAGGGACAGGCGAGAGGAAGGGATAGGCCCTCCGGAAGAAAGTCGGGCCTATGCCCTTCCTTTCGCCTGTCCCCCAAGAGCATCAGGGTTGCTAGAAAAATTTGTATCTGCCTCTCTCGCGGATAAGCTTTATCTGTAGCGGCGCAAGAGCGTGCTCAGAGCAACTTGTGGGAGGGTTTTCGCGTTGCGCGATACAGATGACCCGACTGTCCGCTTGAATGTGGACCTTAATCAGATAGAGCAATAGGCAATGTGACTAGACACGGCAAAGCAAGGGGTGGCGTCGGAGCGAAGGCGTTGGCCCGACTTTCTTCGGAGGGACAACGCCTTCGCTCCGATGCTACCCCTTATTCTGTGGCAAGGTACAATGCTGCGCGATCGCGAGAATGCTCAGCCTATTTATCATCGACGCGCGAGATGTGCGCGCCCACGGCCTTCAGCCGCTCACATATGCGCTCGTAGCCCCGTTCGATCTGGTAGACGTTGTGGATAGTGCTCTGGCCCTCCGCGCAGAGCGCCGCGAGGACCATGGCCATGCCCGCGCGCACGTCGGGTGAGGTGAGGGCGTCCCCGCGGAGGCGCGAGGGGCCCGAGACCACGGCGCGGTGCGGATCGCAGAGTACGATCTTCGCGCCCATGCCGATCAGCTTGTCGACCCAGAACATCCTTGACTCGAACATCTTCTCGTGGATTAGGACCGTGCCCTCGGTCTGCGTGGCGACAATGGTCATGATCGAGGTGAGATCAGGCGGAAAGCCGGGCCAGGGCGAATCGTCGATCTTGGGTATCTGCCCGCCTAGGTCCGAGACGACCTTCATGGACTGGCCCGCCGGCACGATGAGTGTGCGGTCCTTAAGTTTCCAGCTGATGCCGAGCCTGCCGTAGGCGACCTTGAGCGGGCGCAGGTCCTCGGGCTCGACACCTTCGATCTCGAGCTCGCCGCGAGTAACCACGGTGAGGCCGATGAAAGAACCGACTTCCATATAATCGGGGCCGATCGAGAAATCCGCGCCGTGGAGCTCATGAACACCCTCGATCCTGAGTACGTTGGAGCCTATCCCGTCTATTTTCGCGCCCATGGCGACAAGGAGATGGCAGAGATCCTGTACATGTGGCTCGCTCGCCGCGTTGCGGATGACCGTATGCCCTTCAGCGCGGACGGCGGCCATGAGGGTATTCTCCGTGCCGGTAACCGAGGCTTCGTCGAGGAAGATGTCCGCACCGACGAGCTTGTTCGCGATGAAGCGGAAAGCGCCGTTTATGTCCGTGCGAGCGCCCAATTCTTCGAGGGCGAGAACGTGAGTATCGATGCGTCGCCTGCCGATGACGTCACCGCCGGGGGGAGGGAGCTCGACCCTGCCGAAGCGAGCGAGCAGCGGACCGGCGAAGAGTATCGAGGCGCGGACCTTGCGCGCCTCGTCTGGCGGCACATCTGAGCGATTGAGGCTGCGCGGATCGATGCGCCAGCCGCTCGGGCCGAGGGCCTCAACACCCGCGCCGAGGTGCCGGAGGACATCGAACATAACCTGAACGTCTTCGATCTCGGGGACATTGCGTAGTATGACAGGCTCGCTCGCCATGACCGTCGCGGCTATGCAGGGGAGGGCCGAGTTCTTGTTGCCGCTCGCCTTGATCCGGCCCTTGACGGGGAAGCCGCCTTCGATAACGTACTTGTGCATGACCTACTCTATGACGGCTCGCAAGCTCTGGTCAACGCGGGGCCCTTGACCATCACGCTTGCTTGGCGCTATGATTCTTTTAACCGCTACAAAGGAGGCGCAAAAACTATGCACGATTTCCGCGAGTACGCCTCCAATTCTCTTCTTCTGACAAGCTACTATAACTACTCCATGATGATGTGACGCCCCGGGCGTCCTAAGAACTCGCAGGCCGCAAGCCTCGAGGTTCGCTTCCGGCGACGCTGAAGCGAACGGCGCTCGGGATGAAGCTCACGCCTTTCCGTCGAAGCCGGGTTCCGGTCTTCGTCCGGGGACCTCGGTATCCTCAATTCAGGAAGGGAACACCATGGAGCATACTGTTATAGCCCTCGATCTATCCTCAAGCCCGAGCCGGGGCTCGGCCGTGTCTCTCCTCGATATCCTAGATTCCTACGACGACAGCCTTGTCGTCTCCGTCTCTGCTTTTGCAGGCGTGGAGGGCTGGATAGCCGCCGCCATCGAAGGTGGCGACTCGGTCGCGGAGAGCCGGTCCTTCGACGGTCCCTCGATCATCTCGAGCCTGCGCGCGGAGCACCGTGCCCTCATCGAGGCTTTAGGGGCACCGTCTGCTGCCGCCGAGGCGGCCGGGCTCCGCATCGACCGCATCCTCGGCGGCCTATGGACTTTGATCGCCTGCCCCGCGGTAGGCGGTTCGCGTAGGCTGCGCTCCCTCGCCGTAGGCGAGAAGCTTGCCGCTACCTGCGTCGCCCTTGCCCTGGCGGCGCTTAGACGGCCTACGCCCCTTGTCGAGCTTTCCGAGCTTGGTCTCGGCGAACCCGAGCCCCGGGCGGAGAGGATCGCCGCGCTGGTTTCTCCCCTGCCCGGAGCGGTTGTTCCCGGCCTTCGCGCGGCCTGGCCCATCGCGGTCGCTCTCGGCCTGGGCGAGCCTCCTCTCGAATCACTCGACCTCGGCTTCTCCTCGAGACCCGCGCCACGCCCCATCGAGCGCGAGAGAGTAGCAAGCGCGCCTACGGTGGCGTAAGATCAATGTCTATGGAAAGAGTGCTCGAAGCCCTGAAGGGCGGCTCAGACTCCGCCGCGCGCGTATCGATAGAGGTTGTGCCTCCCGCGCGCGGCGGGGACATCGAAGCGATAAAAGCAGCGGTCGGCCTCCTCATGCCTTATAAGCCAGCCTTCGTCAGCGTCACCGACCATCCTTCCGGGCGGGCCTGGGCCGAGGGCGAGGGCGGCCCTTCGCGCGTCGCGCTCAGAACCAAACCAGGCACCCTTGGGACTGCGGTCGCGATCCGCGACGAGTTCGGCGTGCAGACCATGCCTCACCTCGTCGCATCCGGGGCCGACCGGCTCGCGATGGAGGACCTCCTTATCGATCTGCACTATGCCGGCTTCCGCGACCTCTTCGTCGTGCGCGGCGATGAGCGCTACTCCCCGGCCGGTTTGCGATCCAAGGCCGGATCGAGCGAGTGTAGAGAAGGCTACCTCCATGCGGTCGATCTCGTCTCACACGTGATGTCGCTCAATGCGGGGTGCTACACGCCACCCTCCGAGGGTAGGCCTACCGCCTTTTCGGTCGGCGTCGCGGGCTATCCCCAGAAGCATTTCGAGGCGCCCAATTTTGAGGCGGACGTACTTAGGCTCAAGGAGAAGATCGACTCGGGCGCTAGCTTCGTCATCACGCAGATGGTCTTCGAGGCGAAGCACTACACGGCCTTAACGAAGGCCCTGCGCAACCTTGGCGTCGACGCTCCCGTGGTGCCAGGCATAAAACCTGTCCTGCGCGCTTCCTCCCTCTCCTCGATTCCGAAGACCTTCTATATCGACTTGCCTCAGGGCCTCGTCTCAGCCCTCTCGGAGGCGCGCAGCCCTGCCGAGGAAAGGGTCGCGGGCATAGCCTGGGCCGTGCACCTTGCGCAGGAGCTTCTCGACTCGGGCGCGCCCTGTCTCCATTTCTTTACCATGGGTTCGGGTGCCGCTACCAAAGCCGTCTTGGATGGCCTCTACGGCAAGGGCTAGCGAACAGCAACAAGCTTCATACCATTACTTCCTAGTTGACTTCCGCAGGCTTTTTAATTAAATCTACATAGGTCGACATAGGAGAGATTTATGAGCGTAATTTCCACTCGCTCACGCTACGGACTGCGCTTTCTTATCGAGCTTTCTCAGCGCACGAACGAGGGGCCGGTGGATTTAGGCTCGATAGCCCAGAACCAGGCAATACCGGAGACCTACCTCGCGAAGCTCGTGGTGCCCCTGCGCAATGCAGGGATCATTCGCTCGGCCCGCGGGGCTAAGGGGGGCTACGAGCTCGCGCGGCGCCCCGATGACATCAGCGTTCAGGAAGTCGTGGAGGTGTTGGAGGGGCGTAGTTCCCTCCTAGAATGTACTGATCACCCTGAATCATGCGCCAGGTCGGCCGACTGCCCGACTCTCCCCATCTGGACCGGCCTTGAGAAGGCAATGCGGGATTACCTTTCGAGCGTCAGCGTAGGCGATGCCGCTGCGCCTCGAGCGCCGGATTATTCGATCTAAAGCGTCAATGAATTTCGTACTATCATAAGGAGACTCCCATGGCCTATGCAGAGAAGATAACCGACCTCATCGGCAACACCCCTTTAGTCAAGATCCACGCCCTCGACCCCGATTCCAAGGCCACGGTCCTCGCAAAGCTCGAGTCCTTCAATCCCTTCTCGAGCGTGAAGGACCGCATAGGGCTCGCGATGATCGAGGACGCTGAACGCTCCGGAAAGCTCACGAAAGGATCAGTGATCATCGAACCGACGAGCGGTAATACGGGCATCGCCCTCGCCGCGGTCGCGGCGGCCAAAGGCTACCGCATCATACTCACCATGCCCGAGACCATGAGCATCGAGCGCCGGAAGATCCTCGCGGCCTACGGAGCCGAGCTCGTCCTCACCGAGGGGCCGAAGGGCATGAAGGGTGCTATAGCCAAGGCCGAGGAATTGGCCGCGTCCACGCCCGGCTCTTTCATCCCGATGCAGTTCGACAACCCTGCCAACCCTGAGATACACCGCACGACGACCGCCGAGGAAATTTGGAACGATACCGAGGGCAAGGTGGACATCGTCGTAGGAGGCGTCGGCACGGGTGGCACGATCACCGGCGTCGCCGAAGCGCTTAAGAAGAAGAAGCCCTCGGTCAAAGCAGTCGCGATCGAGCCGGCCGACTCTCCGGTCATCTCCGAAGGCCGCGCAGGCCCCCATAAAATCCAGGGCATCGGCGCTGGCTTCATCCCAAAGGTATTCAACCGCGCCTCGATGGACGAGATCATGGCCGTCAAGCATGAGGACGCGGGGGGCACCGCTCGCGAGCTCGCTAAGAAGGAAGGGATACTCGTCGGCATCTCCTCCGGGGCCGCGCTGTGGGCCGCCCTTCAGATCGCGAAGCGCCCCGAGAGCGCGGGGAAGACGATCGTCGTCATCCTGCCTGACACCGGTGAGCGTTATCTCTCGACTTGGCTCTTTGACACGAGCGAGTAAGGACTGGCGGCGTAAGGGGTGATCGCCCCGCCTAGTCGAGCGCCGGAGCCCGACTCTCCGATGAGGGCCACGCGCTCGCCCGAGTCTATCGCAAGGCTCGCACCCTCCACGAGCGTCTTGCCCGTTGCCTCAAGGACAATGTCGAGCCCTACGATCTCGAGCGCCTCTCGCAGTCCGTCCCCGAGGAAGTTGAGCCCCATCACGAAAGCCACGATCGCTGCGCCCAGGATGACGGCCTTCTGTGCGAGATCGGCGATGAGGCCGATGAAAAGGACCACGGAGGTAATGAGGAAGATCAAGTCCTGGACTATCGGGAAGTCCCGTGAACGTATGCCTTGGAGGAGCAGAGAGCCGAGCCCGGGAAGTGCAAAGACGTTCTCGACGACAACCGCTCCCAGAAGCGAAGTGGCCAGTTCAATGCTCATGACGGAAATGAGGGGGGCACAGTCATGTTTCGTAAGCCATGGCGCCAGCACGCCTGCCTAGACGAGTAGCCGAGGGCTCTGGCCGTTCGCAAGTAGTCTTGCCCGAGCATGTCGATCGCCGCTGAGCGCACGTAACGGATGAGGGCAGCCGACATCACGATGGCGATCGTGAGTATGGGCAGCGCGAGGGACCGAAGGGCCATCAGCGGATTCTTCCAGGCATCGCGAGGAAACCCGCCCGCCGGGAAGGCGTGGACCTTGAGCGCCAGTATCCACACGAGGAGAAGGCCGGTCCAGAAAACGGGCACGGCGATCCTGACGCTGAATACGGCTTGCACCGCCGCGTCGAATGGGCGCTTTCTCCTCGTGGCCGCCGTTATGCCGATGGGCAGAGAGACGACTGCCGCAAGGCAGAAAGCGAGAAGGCTCGAGGGGAGCGTGATCGGCAGCCTGCGGCCGATCTTCTTGTAGACAGCAGTCTGCTCGTCGGCCGTCTTGGCGGATTGCGCGTCCTTGACCCACTTCTGGACATCGGCGTTATCGTAGCCCCAGTAGAAGTTGGGGTTGCCGTACCAGATGAGGTCGCGGTCGTTCACGTGCTCCTGGAGCGTGGCGTCGAAGTTTTTGTTCTTGAAGACGATATCGTACCAGGGGGTCCTGCGGCAGGACGAAGGAACCGATGAGCTGGCCATAGCCGTCCCACGCGGCCTTAAGCAGCGCGGCCTTGTCGATGGCCGAGCTGATCGCCCGCCTGGCCTTGGGGTCCATAAAGGGCTTGCGCTTGTCGTTGAAGGCCAGGACCTGTTTTGTCATAGACCTGCCCTCTGCGATGCTGTAGGCAGGATTGCCCTTGAATGCCTTGAGCTGCTCGGGGTTATCGATGTCCGTAATGATGTCGATCTGTCCGCTCGCGAGCGCGTTGGTTTCGGCCGAAGCATCGTTGAAGTAAGAGAAGATTACCTTCTTGTTCTTCGCCTTCTCGCCCCAGTAGCCGCCGAAGCGCTCGAGGGCGAGGAAGGTGCCTGCCTGGTAGTCGGTCAGCTTATATGGACCAGTACCGTACATCCGTTTTCGAAGGACAACCCGCGTATCTTCCCGTTTTCGATGGAAAAGCGGATTTTCATGGAGCAGGTCCCTTCAGTCTTGTACTCGAACACATGAACCTCGTCAAAAAGCAGGCATCGAGGACGAGGGCTATCTGCTATGGCCTTCAGCCCTCGGTGCCTTGTTTTGCGGGACTTTGCGCCCGTATGGAGAAACTTATATCTTCTCCAGCGCCTGGTCGAGGTCGCCGATGATGTCGTCTATGTCCTCGAGTCCGATGGAGAGGCGGACGAGGTCGGGCGTGAGGCCCGCTTCCCTCTGCTGTTCCTCGGTAAGCTGCGAGTGCGAGGTGCTCGCCGGGTGGAGGGCGAGGGACTTCGTGTCGCCGACGTTCGCGAGGTGGGAGAAGAGCCCGAGACTCTCGATGAACTTTTCGCCCGCGCTTCTGCCGCCCTTAACGCCGAAGACCACGACGCCGCCGAAGCCCTTGGTGAGGAGCCTATTCGCGATGGGATAGGTGGGGTCGTCCTTGAGGCCGGGATAGCGGACCCAGGATACCTTGGAGTGCTTTTTTAGGTGCTCGGCGACGGCGAGTGAGTTCTCGACGTGGCGGGCTACGCGTACGGAGAGGCTTTCAAGACCCTGGATGAATATCCATGCATTATCGGGTGAAAGCGTGGCGCCGATGTTGCGGAGCGGCACCGTGCGGTTGCGCAGGGCGAAGGCGATCTTCTTGAGATCGGGGCTGAGATCGATGGCCCAGCGCAGGCCGTGGTAGTTCTTGTCGGGCTGGGTGAAGAGGGTGAACTTGGGATCGGACCAGTCGAAAGTGCCTCCGTCGATGACTGCGCCGCCTAACGCGCTTCCGTGCCCGCCAATCCACTTGGTGAGCGACTCGATGACGATGTTTGCGCCGAGGTCGAGAGGCCGTAGGAGGTAGGGCGTCGCGAAGGTGTTGTCGACGACAAGGGGAATGTGGTGCTTTTGGGCGATCTTGGCGAAGGCCGGGATGTCCGCGACATCGAGTGCGGGGTTGCCTATGGACTCGAGGTAGAGGATCTTGGTTTTGTCGGTAATGAGCTTTTCCAGGCTCGCGGGGTCGCGCACGTCCCCGAACTTGGTATTGATGCCGAGGTCGGGGAAGATGGCGTCGAAGAGCGTGTAGGTGCCGCCATAGAGGTTGGAGGCCGAGACGATCTCGTCGCCGACGCGGGCGATGGTGACGACCGTATTGAAGATGGCGGCCGTGCCGGAAGCTGCGGTGACCGCGGCGGCGCCGCCCTCGACTGCCGTGAGGCGGTTCTCGAGCACTGCGTTCGTCGGATTGGTGAGGCGGCCGTAGATGTTCCCGAACTCCTTGAGACCAAAGAGGTTAGCCGCATGTTCGGCGCTTTTGAAGACGAAAGACGCAGACCTGTGGATCGCGATACCGCGAGAGTTCTCGGTGGGATCAGGTACCTGTCCTGCATGAATAAGGTCGGTCTGGAAACCTCGTTTTTTGTCGCTAGCCATGGCAAACTCCTAGGTCAAAGGTTTAGGCGAGCGCCTACGCGCCGCCGCTTACGCTCTAGTCGCCTCGCGTTCAGGCGGGGCGCTGGCATCCCGCGTGGGGAAGGCCTACACTGGCTCGTCGCGCTCACTTTCTTTTCCACCCCTTGCGTATTAGGAGAAAACATACCACAATGTGGCAGCACCACTTTGTGGTAATCGGGGAGGTTTGTCAAGATGGCGACGGCTAAAAAGGCCCTGGCGTCCGCTCAGGCGACGGATGACGGAGCCTCCGAAGACTGTAGCGGCGGCGAAGGCCGCGGGAGCGATCAGCGCATGAGCGGCGCGGAGTTCGCCCGCCTTCGCGCCAGCCTCGGCAAGAGCCAGCGCGAGCTTGCCGAGCTCCTGGGCGTATCGCTCAAGGCCGTGGAGAGCTACGAGCAAGGCTGGCGCAACGTGCCCGCCCACGTCGAGCGCATCCTCTACTTTCTCCTATTCAAGCTCAATGAGGGCGAGATCGAGGCTGAGGAGCCCTGTTGGACCGCTATGCGCTGCCCGACGGAGAAGCGCGAGAAGTGCGTCGCCTATGTCGCGAAGGAAGGGCGCTTCTGTTGGTTCTTCACGGGTAGGCTCTGCGCGACCGCGAAGCCGGGCTCCGTCTCCGGCGAAGGACCGGCCGAGGACCGGGGTTGCTACTCCTGCTCCGTTTTTTCGCGCATGCTCGAGAAGGTCGAGGGGGGAGGGAGCTGATGCCGGTCCGCATACCGAACGATCTGCCCGCCAGGGCCGAGCTTGAGGACGAGAACATCTTCGTCATGACCTACGACCGCGCTACGCACCAGGATATCCGCCCCCTGCGCATCGCGGTCCTCAATATCATGCCGACCAAGCTCGTCACCGAAACCCAGCTCCTAAGGCTCCTCGGTAATACCTCGCTCCAGGTGAATATTACCTTCGTGCGCATGGGCAGCCACGAGTCGAAGAACACGCCGATCGAGCACCTCGAGGCCTTCTACCAGCCCCTCGATAGTCTCTTGAGCGACCGCTTCGACGGGCTGGTCATCACCGGCGCGCCCGTGGAGACGATGGTCTTCGAGGAGGTGGACTACTGGCCCGAACTTTGCCAGCTTTTCGAGTGGTCGCGCAAGAACGTCTGGTCCACTCTGCATATCTGCTGGGGCGCTCAGGCCGGCCTGTACTACCATTACGGCATCAAGAAGCATCCACTGGAAGAAAAGATGTTCGGTCTCTTCCAGCACCGTGCCCTCGACCTCGCTGATCCTCTGCTACGCGGCTTCGACGAGGTCTTCTTCGCCCCTCATTCGCGCTACACCGAAGTGCGCCGCGAGGATGTCGAGGCCGAGCGCGCACTCAAACTCCTCGCGGTCTCCGAGAAGGCCGGGGTCTACCTCGCCGTCTCGAGGGACGGGCGGGAGGTCTACGTGACCGGACACCCCGAGTACGATCGCCTGACGCTCAAGGCCGAGTACGACCGCGACATGGCGAAGGGGCTTCCCATCAAGGTGCCGGCGAACTACTTTCCCGCGGACGATCCGCGCCTGCCGCCGCTCATGACCTGGAGGTCGCACGCCCATCTCTTGTACGCGAACTGGCTCAACTATTACGTGTACCAGACGACGCCCTTCGACCTGGATAGCCTCGCCTAAGGCCTGTGGCCTTAGGCGTGCTCGATCCTGTTCCTGCCGCTTTCCTTAGCCCGGAACAGGGCTTTGTCGGCGGCAGCGACGAGGGCCCCGGGATCGGCGACGCGGTCTGATCCCTCTGTGGACGAGGCCGCCGCGCCGACGCTCACCGTGAGAGAGGCGAGCGTCGGTGCGCCGTCGCTCGGCGAGGGCAGTTCGATGCGGAGAGCCTCGGCGGCCGCGCGCATCTGTTCCCCAAGCTCGAGTGCACGCTCCATGCCGGCGCCTGGCAGGAACACCGAGAACTCGTCGCCCGAGAGCCGAGCCCCTACCTCGCCTTCTCGGAAGAGGGGCGCGAAGGCGGCAGCCGTGACGGCTATGGCCGCGTCACCGCCCTTCGCCCCGAATCGCGCGTTTATGTCGCGGAAGCGGTCTATGTCGAGCATGAGGAGCGCGCTCCTGCGCGCGCTGCCCGAACCGGCGGCGAAGCGCGTCGCCATCGTCTCCTCGAGGAAGCGGCGGTTGAAGAGCCCAGTGAGCTCGTCGGTGACCGCGCGTCGCCTGGCGGCCTCGCCCCAGCGCACGAGGCCTCCGAGGAAGCCCGAGGCTTCGTCGAGCCACTCGGTCATGACCCGCGCCATCGAGGCGAGGAGCTTGACGCCGATCGCTGGATGCTCCCACACGAGGCGGTAGAAATCGATGCCGTCGAGCACGAGTAGCTCCGAGTCCTCCTTCGCGTAGCAGGTGGCCGACCTCGGCTCGTCCTCGATGATGGCCATCTCGCCGAAGAGCACTCCGGGTGCGAACTCATAGACCTCTCGCCTTGTGCCGTCCGTTTGCGCGACGTAGGAACCGATAAGGCCCGAGCGCACGATGAAGAGCTCCTTGCCCGACTCGCCCTCGCGAAATACAGTATCGCCGGAGATGAAGCGCCGCGGCTCGAGGAAGGCCGCGACCGCGTTGACCTCAAGGCCGCTCATGCACTTGAACAGGGGCAATCCCGCGATGAAGTCCGGCACGCGCTCGTCGCTCGGGTTCATGGCTTGGCCTTCCCGGCTGGGGGCTTCAGGCGGTAAAGCCTGTCGCCTCCGTCCTTCCATGCGCGAGTGAGGAGACCGTAGGCGCCTTCGATGAGGCGCTTCCAATCGCGGCCATCCGACGGCCAAATCGCGAGCGAGAGGCTCGCGGTAAAGGAAAAGCCCGTGCCGCGCGCAAAGCTCACGTCCATCTTCGCGACCTCGGCGGCGAGGACGCGCGCCGAAGCCGTGGCCTCCTGAGCGTCGCAGCGCGGTACGATGATCGCCGTCTCGTTCGAGCGCAGACGTATCGCCCAGCCGCGGCCGAGACGCTCGGTCTGGCCGACGAGGATGCCCGCGAGGAGGGACATCGCCTCGTCGCCCGCCCCGTGCCCGTGGGCATCGTTGAGCTCCTTGAACTTGTCGGGCTTGAGCATCACGACCGCGGTCGGCTGGGCGAGGTTGCGCGGGACCTCTTCGTCGAGGAAGGCGCGTGACCAGAGGCCGGTGCTCGAATCGGTATAGATTTGCCTGCGCAGCTCTCGGACCCACGGAGCGTTCTCGGAGATGAGCCTCTGCGTGGAGCGCAGGCGCGAGGAGATCATGGACAACGAGCGTAGGTAGATGCGCGCCGAGGAGTCCGGCCTCTCCTGGGCGAGGTCCTGCATGGACAGTCCGCCAGCGGGAAAGGCGAGGAGCTCGGCGTCGGTATAGGCCCGGGCCGATGCGTCGAAGGCCGAGCCTACCGCGAAGTCGAAGTCGCCGAGCACGTCGCCCGCGACGTAGCGCGCGAGTTCTCTCTCGCTCGAGCCCTCCTCGGTCCTATATATGCCGATCTGCCCCGAGCGGACGATGAAGAAGCGTCGCGCCCTTTCGCCTTGGGCGAAGAGCGTCGTACCGCGCTCAAGCTCGATCGTCTCGACTCGGTCGGCGACGAAGGCAAGGTCGTCGTCGATGAGTCCAGAGAACAGCTCCGCCCTCTTGAGCAAGGCGAGGAGCTCAGCATCAGCGTTTTGGGGGCGCATCCTGAATCTTCGCTCACTATAGGCGGCCCCTCGCGGCGCGGTCAAGTCGCGCCAGTCCCTTCGCATTCGGGTGCGCATTGACTTGCCGACTCTCCTCGGTGTACCATCGCACCGCTCGCCCGGATGGTGGAATTGGCAGACACGCTAGATTCAGGTTCTAGTCCGCGAGGGTGGGGGTTCAAGTCCCCCTCCGGGCAAATCTCTATTCTGTAGTGAATTAGCTGGATGACCGGAAAACCGGAATCCTAGTCTATTCCAAACTTGTGACCCGTTTGTGACCCAAACGAGATCGAGGAGGGAGTATGGCTCGGAAGCCGGTTTCTGTTTTTAAGCGCCCTATGACACGGAAGGGGCGGTCTCGGTACTACATCAAGCTTTGGGATGCAGCCGCTGAGCGGTATATGACAGCCTATTCAGCAGAGGCCCTCGCCACAGAACTCGAACTAAACCCCATAGAATTTCCTTCCGGAACGAGAACGGGTGCCTATTTAATCGGCGAAGAACTCCGCAAGCGGGGAGGTTCCCGGCCCCAAGTCGCCCCGTTGCTGCTAGCGGACTACTGCTCCACTTTTTGGACGTGGGATACTTCGGACTACATTCGAGGTAAGCTCGCTCGGGGGCAGCGCATCGGCAAGGAATATGTCTATAACAATTTTCTTTTTGTCGAAAAGTATATTCGGCCAGCCTTTCCTGCCCTTCAACTCTCGGCAATGCGACCATATATGATTGAGGATTTTACCATGCGCTTGAATCGCGAATCTGGCCTCTCGCACAGCGCGATAAACGGCATAACCTCGGCATTGGTCGTTCCACTCCACGAGGCGGCTCGGCTCGGTTTTATCGACAGCGATCCTGCGGTCGGTGTTCGCAAGCTCGGTAATAATGCACACGAGAAGGGCATCCCTTCGGCGAATGAGGTTCGGGCCCTCGTTGCTCTGCCTGGCCTAGACCCTCGTGTTCGTGGTGCAATCCTTCTAGGCGCCGCTTGCGCAATGCGCCTCGGCGAGGTCCTCGCCCTAAGGGTTGACGCCATCGAAGATGAAACTCTGACGATAGCCCAATCATGGTCAAAGGTCGAAGGACTTAAGAGCACGAAGACGGGCCGCATCCGCATCGTACCGCTACCCCAGATGGTACGAGAAGCTCTCCTTGCGCTCGACGCAGCCAACCCACATGGCTGAGGATTGTTTCTATTTTACGGCCTAAAGCCCGATGTACCTATGAACTCTCGTGTCATGGAAAACCTCTTCTATGGTGCCCTCGAGCAGATTGGTATCGGACAAGATATACGGAAAGAGCGCAATCTCACTTTCCATTCGCTTAGACATTGGTCGAATGCAACGCTCCGGGGCGCCGTGGCTGATAAGACGCTACGCCTTCTTACTGGGCACTCTTCTAGCGCAATGACCGACCGATATGACCATGCGACGGCTGCAGACCTTACTGATCTACGGAATGCGCAAGAGGCGAAAATACTTCCGTTCCTACAAGCCTCTGGGCAATAGGAAACTGGTCGCAGCACTATAGCTATCCGGGTACAGGGACCGATAGCAATTCCAGAGCATCTCGTGCGGAAACGTCAACACGGACAAGTTCCGTGACCACGCAGGAAAAAAGAGAACACTACGGCCTAGCGTCCGTCGGCTTGGTTCACCGATGACTCACTGCGCCGTTCCACAGCAGTTGATGGCCTGATCGAGACGGACGAGGAAGCCGAGGGAGACTTCGTCTTTGAAAATCTCGACACGCTCAGGATCGCGCTCGTGGTACAGAAGGGTGATACTCTGGCCAATGAGGCCGACAGGAGCCTCGAAATTGCGGCCGCAGATGGTGACGGTGCGGTCCTTGGCGACCTTGCGGCGGACCGCGATGCGGAAGTAATCGCGCAGGTCTTTGGGCGCGGGCCTAATGAGCGCGATCTTGTCGAGGTAGCGCGCGAGCGGGGTTTGTCCGGTCGATGAATGGACTCGGGCGGTGGTAGTCGTCGTCGATCCAACGTCCCAGGAGCTCGTTAAGGCGCTCGAGCGTGAGCGCTTGGGGAAGGGTTGGTAGGAGCTGCTTGCGCACGGTCAAGAAGAAGCGCTCGATCTTGCCACGGCCTTCAGGGATGTACGGGCGGGAGTGGAGGAGCGCGATGCCGAGCCTACCACAGGCGTACGCTAGGGTATGCGACTTGAAGGCGGCGCCATTGTCGACATAGAGCTTTCTGGGGAGCCCACGCTTTTCGAGAGCCGAGACCAGGCAGTCGCGGAAGCAGTCGAGGTTCTCGGAGAGATAGAACTGGGCGTGCGTTATGAGCCGTGAATGATCGTCGAGAACGGCGAAGAG
>Ga0326727_10010337_pt1 | contig 22293 bp, 23 predicted proteins | sample MB2enrmetagenome_FD_207643 | JGI IMG/M metagenome (GOLD analysis project Ga0326727, IMG submission 207643) | Lab enriched peat soil microbial communities from McLean, Ithaca, NY, United States - MB29MY | ecosystem: Environmental > Terrestrial > Soil > Wetlands > Peat | place: USA: New York...
CGGATCAGCGCATCCACCGGGGTGCGCATCCAGCTGGTCCCGAAGCCCATCACGTGGCGCATGGTCACCGGCTGGACCCGGTGCACCGGTGCTGCCCCCCGGCTGCAGGCGACCGCGTCCAGGATCCGGTCCCGGCACCACGGGAAGAGCGTCGCCGGGAGCTCCTCGGGCAGGAAGAGGCGGACCGCCCAGGCCTCGATGCTGCGCCGCGCCCGTCCACCGGTGATCTCGCCGAGGAAGACCGCGTCCCCTGCGCTGCGCAATCCCTCCCAGCTGTAGGCGCCCACCAGGCCGAGCACGCGGAAGGTGTGACCGGTCTCCTCCTCGGCCTCGCGCAGGGCGGCGTCGGCCGGCTCCTCGGCCGGCTCGGCGTGGCCACCGGGCAGCTCCCACCCCGGGGGCCAGGGGCGGAACTGGAGCAGCACGCGCCCCTGGTGAAGGGCGGCCAGCTGAGCCCCGCCCACCGGCCAGGCCTCGCCATCGATGACCACCGACGCGAGCGGGCCACGCGGAGGCCGGTCGCGAAAGAGGATCCGGGCCATCCGGCTGGTGGCGGGTCGCTCACGGCTCATCAGGGCGTCGGCCGTCGTCGCCGCGACGGTGCGCGAGCCGGTGCGTCCGGTGAGCCGGCAGCATCGCGGGCTCGACCGGCCCTCCCCGTCGCTGTCAATCGACGGGGACGCGGCGGGGTCGCCGGGGCCGAGCCGGGGTCGCGGGGGAGCGGCGCGTCCCCGACGGGGTGGCCGCCGCCTGGTTGTGGGTCTCGATCAGCGCGGTGAGCCCGAGCACGAGCTCGCGCTGGGCATTGAGGAAATGCGCCGTCGCCTCCGGCGGCACGACCTTGTTGAGCTGGCGGGCGGCCTCCTCGAAGAGGCGCAGCGGGATGTCGCCGATGCTGTCAGCCATGATCTGGTTCCCTTCCAACGACGTCGCTCATGTCCGGTCCTCCGTGAACGTCACCCGCAGCAGGCCGTCATCCAGCCTGGCCTTGCTCACCGCCTTGCCGTTGAGGATGCGGGGCAGGGAGATCTCCCGCTTGTAGGCGCCGACGGTGACGAACAGCTCCCCTTCGCGGTGGCTGACGTCGACCTCATCCCTGGAGATGAAGGGGAGCTGCAGCTGCAGCTCATAGCGCCCGTTCACCTTGCGCAGGCGCTGGGGCACGGCGTGGTAGTAGACCCGAGCCGGGTCCTCGTCGCCGAACAGCGCGGAGGAGAGCTCGTTGAGTCCGGTGAGGCCGACGATCTCGTGGTCGAAGAGCTTGGAGCGGCGGATGGGGATGGGATCGAAGAGCGACTCCACGGACTCGTCGTAGCGACCCTGGATCGCCCGCCAGGAGGCGAAGTAGGTGTCGGTCACCTCAGGGGGAAGCACGCGGTTGACCACCACCAGATCGACCAGGTAGTCGTAGAGGCTCAGGTAGGTGAAGGCCCGCTGGGCCTCCTTGAGCACCATCTTCTCGAGGTTGAGCACCAGCCGCACCGTGCAGGTCTTGGGATCGCCGAGGATGCTCTTCATGCTCTCCAGGTCGAGCAGCAGCTTCCTGATGTGGACGAAGATCTCGTCCGGAGGCAGGGGGATGGAGACGAAGGGCTGCACCACGGGCCGGGCGACCTTCATGACCGCGCGCGAGGCGGGGAAGAGTCGCTGCAGGTACCAGCGGGCCACGTCGGGGAAGGCGAGCAGCTGCAGGGTCTCCCCGGTGGGCGCGCAGTCGACGATCAGCGTGTCGTACTTGCCCTCGGCCTTGTGGTGCCGGATCTGCATCAGGCTGGCGATCTCCTCCATCCCCGGAGGCGAGGCCAGCTCCTCGGCGACGATATCGTCGACGCCCTGGGAGGAGAAGAGCGAGCTGAGGTAGATGCGGATCCGGTCCCAGTGACTCTCCAACTGCTGGAGGGCGTTGACCTCCTGGGCCCAGAGGTTGGGAGCCACCCGCCGGGGGTCCTCCCCGAGCGGGATGTCCAGCGAGTCGCCGAGACTGTGGGCGGCGTCGGTGCTGATCACTAACGTGCGCTGTCCCAGCTCGGCGCAGCGGACCGCGGTGGCGGCGGCCACCGTCGTCTTGCCGACCCCGCCCTTTCCGGTGTAGAGGATGACCCGCATCCGCGCCGTCCTCCGGCTCAGTCGACGACGTTGGTGACGATGGCCCAGGCGATCAGGATGAGGACGACCATCGCGGTGGCGATGATGGCCACCCGGCGGAGGTCGGAGGGGACGTAGGGGACGCGGTCGAAGGGGATCGCCGGATCGTCGCTGTCCAGAGGCTCCACCATCGCGGCGGCGGTCCCGAAGCGGGCGCTGCGCAGCTGTGGACGCTGCTGCCGGCCTGCCGCCGCGCCCGGCGCCGTGGCGGGGCCGACCCTCTCCACCCGCCGGCGCGCGGAGTCCGGGGCCGCGGGCTCGGCGGTGGGCACCCGGAAGCTCGCGGCCCCCGTCGCGACCGGCGCGATCTCAGGGGCGCCGGCGCCATCCACCATCCCCGCCGCCGGCCGGGCGGCCGGCACCGCCGCCGGATGGGCCGCGCCGGGGTGGTGGCGGGTGGCCGTGCGCTGCTTCTGCTTCCTGGTCTTCTTGGCCATGGTCCAGGCGCGAAGCCTACCAGGGGCGACGGAGCGAGGGGCGAAGCCGAAGGCTTCAGCACCGAGCGGAGGACCCCCGGGTACGTGCAACGAGTACCAGGGGCGACGGAGCGAGGGGCGAAGCCGCCTCCATCGGCGCCCCTGGTACCCTCGACCCCGGCATGACGACAGAGGCGCGTCCGGCGGAGCGGACCGGGTTCTTCGATCGCTACTCCGCGCCCTTCATCACCCTGGCAGCTGCCCTCTGGGCGGCCGACGCGTTCTTCCGCCCCGCGCTCGTCAAGCAGGGCCTGTCGGCCAGCGAGATCGTGCTGATGGAGAGCCTGCTGATCAGCGTCTGCTTCATCCCCATGGCTCCCCGCGTCTACCGGGAGCTGCGCAGCGCCTCATGGCGGACCTGGCTGGCGCTGGCGGTGATCGCCGCCGGCCCCCAGGCCTTCGCCACCGTGCTCTTCACGCGCTCGCTCGACTACGCGACGACCCTCGGGGCTCAGTCCGAGGTCTACCTCCTGTACCTTCTCCAGCCAGTCTTCGGGATCGTCCTGGCTCGCCTGGTGCTGCGCGAGCGTCGCAGCCCGATGTTCTGGCCGATCGCCGCCGCCGCTCTCGGCGGCGCCGTCCTCATCGTCGTCGCCCAGCTCCCGGGTGCCCCCCAGGGCGCGCTCGTGGCCGCCCTGTTCGTCCTGGGTGCGGTGATCCTGTGGGCGGCGGGGACGGTCCTCGGCCGCTACGCCCTCGCCGGCGTCTCCTTCACCAGCACCTCGGCCATGCGCTTCACCCTCGCCCTGCCGATCCTGCTGGTGCTGATGCTGACGGACCGGGGCGTTGCCGGCTTCGGCCAGTACTCGGTCGGTCAGCTGCCGAGCTTCCTCGGCATCGCCCTCATCCCCGGCCTCATCGCCATGGTGCTCTACTACCGGGCCCTCTCCAGCACTCCGGCCTCGATCTCGACCCTCGCCGAGCTCGGCTACCCGGCGGCGCTCTTCCTCATCTACTCGCTGCCCGCGCCGGTGGGCTTCGGCCTGCGCCTGCAACCGATGGAGGTGGGTGGGGCGGTGCTCCTCATCGCCGCCGTGACCTGCCTCAACCTGCTCAACCGACGGGGCGGCGTGAGCTCGCCCCAGCCGCGCGAGCTGCGCCTCGCCCAGGAGACCTCGAAGCCCTAGCAGGGGGCGTCAGGACCGTGGGGGGTTCCCTCCGGCCCGCTGCCAGCTCAGCCCGGGCTCCCCACCTCGGCGTGGAAGCCGGCAGCGTGGAGCAGTCCGAGCGCCCGCCCGACCGAGGCGGCGTCGATGGTCAGCACCAGGGCCGCATGCCTCGTGTCGGAATGCTGCATGTAGAGGTCCAGGATGTTGATGTCGGCGGACCCCATCAGGGTGGTGACCTGGGCCAGCACCCGGGGCCGGTTCTCGATGAGGACGGCGATGTCGGCGTTGCGGCCGCTGCGCTCGATGAGGATGCCGCCCAGGGCCTCGTAGGCGGTGCCGGCGGCCGCGAAGTGACGCTCGACGGCGGGACGGTCGTCGATGTCGTCGTCCAGGCGGCGCATCGCCTCGGTGAACGAGCCCAGCACCTCGCGGACGGCGTCCGCGTTCTCGGCGAGGATGTCCGCCCACAGCGCCGGGCTGGCGGCGCCGACCCGGGTGAGGTCGCGGAACGACGGGCCGGCCAGGGCGAGGGCGTCGGGGGAGATGCCCGACGCGACCTGGAGGAGGGCGACGGCGAGCAGGTGGGGGAGGTGGGAGAGCGCGGCGACCAGCAGGTCGTGCCGCTCCGGGTCGACCGCGGTGGGGGTCGCCCCCAGGTCGTCGCGGACGAACTGGGTGACCAGCGCGTAGGCGTCGGGGAGGGTGTCGCCGGTGGGGGTGAGCAGGTAGCGCGCGCCCCGAAGGAGGTCGGGGCTGGCGTTGGCGACCCCGCCAAGCTGGCTCCCCGCCATCGGATGCCCGCCGACGAAGCGCCGGATGCCGGCCCCGGCGGCGCTGCGCACGATCGCCGCCTTGGCGCTCCCCACGTCGGTGACCACCGCGTCGGTCGGCGCCAGCGCCCGGAGCAGCTCGGGAATCCGGGACACGGGAGCGGCCAGGACCACCAGGTCGGTGCTCCCCACGGCGGCCAGGTCGCCGGCGCGATCGACCGCGCCCAGCCGGACCGCGCGCTCCAGGACATCGGCCGCGTCGACGCCCACCACCTCCCAGCCGGCGCGGCGCGCCGCCATGCCGATGGAGCCCCCGATCAGGCCGACGCCGACCAGGCCGAGGACGCGCCTAGACATTGAACCTGAAGTGGACGACGTCGCCATCGCGCACGACGTAGTCCCTCCCCTCCAGCCGCTGCCGGCCCGCCTCGCGGACGGCGGCGTACGATCCCGCCGCGATCAGCTCCTCGGCATCGACCACCTCGGCGCGGATGAAGCCGCGCGCGAAATCGGTGTGGATGGCGCCCGCCGCCTCCACGGCGGTGCCGCCGCGGCGCAGCGTCCAGGCCCGCACCTCCTTCTCCCCGGCGGTGAAGAAGGTGATCAGGTCGAGCAACCCATAGGCCTCGCGCGCCAGCCGTTCGAGGCCCGGCTCGTGCAGCCCCAGGGAGGCCAGGAAGTCGCGGCGGTCCTCGGCGGGCAGCTCCACGATCTCGGCCTCGATCCGGGCGGAGATGGTCAGGCAGTCGCCGCCGTGGAGCCGGGCCAGCTCGGCGACCTCCGCCGGCGGCTGGGCGCCGGCGTCCGCCTCGCCGACGTTGACCACCACGATCAGCGGCAGCGCGGTGAGCAGGTAGAGGTCGTGGAGGTGGCCGCGCTCCTCCTCCGAGAGCCCCAGGGTCCGGACCGGCTTGCCGGCGTCGAGATGGTCGCGCACGCGGTGCATGGTCTCGATCGCCTCCGCGTCCTTCTCCTTCTGCAGCCGGGCCGTCTTCTCCTTCCGCTCCAGGCGCCGGGTCACGGTGTCGAGGTCGGCGAGCTGAAGCTCGAGCTCGATGACGTCGAGATCGCGCCCGGGGTCGACGGCGCCCTCCACGTGGCTCACGTCGGGATCCTCGAAGCCCCGTGCCACCAGGACGATGGCATCGCACTCGCGGATGTGGCCGAGGAACTGGTTGCCCAGCCCCTCGCCGCGGCTGGCGCCCCGGACTAGGCCGGCGATGTCGGTGAAGGTCACCGAGGTGGGGATCACCCGGGGCGGGGTGAAGATCGCCGCCAGCCGCTCCAGGCGCGCGTCGGGCACCGCCACCACCCCGGTGTTGGGCTCGATGGTGGTGAAGGGGTAGTTGCCCACCAGCGCGCCGGCCCGGGTCAGCGCGTTGAAGAGCGTCGACTTGCCGGCGTTGGGCAGGCCCACGATGCCGACGCTCAGTGCCATCTGCGGCTAGTCGCTCTCCAGCTCGAACTCCGCGTGCAGCGCTCGCACCGCGTCGGCGACCCGGTCGCGGGCGATGATCACGGTGACGTGGATCTGGCTGGTCGTGATCTGCTCGACGTTGATCCCCTGGGCGGAGAGTGCCTCGAAGATGCGGGCGAACATCCCCGGGGTGCCCAGGAAGGCGGTGCCCACCACCGAGACGGTGGCGATCGCGGTGTCCGCGACCACCTGCTCGGCGCCGACGCCGCGAGCCACCTCCTCGAGCACCGGGCGGGAGCGGGAGAGATCCTCCTCGGCGATGGTGAAGGCCAGGTCGGTGAAGCCGTCGTGGCTCACGTTCTGGACAATGATGTCCACATTGATGCCGGCCTTGCCGATGGCGCCGAACACGGCGGCGGCGATTCCGGGGCGGTCGGGCACCCGGGTCAGGATGACCTTGGCGACACTGCTGTCGTGGGCGATGCCGCGAATCTTCTGGCGATCTTCCATGGCCGGATGCTGACAGATGAGGGTGCCGGGCTGATCCTCGAAGGTCGAGCGCACCACGATCGGCATCGAGTAGGTCTCGCCGATCTCGACGGCGCGCGGATGCATGACCTTGGCGCCGACGGCGGCGAATTCTAGCATCTCGGAGTAGGCGATCTCGGGGATGGGTCGGGCCCGGGGCTCGACCCGGGGGTCGGCGGTGTAGACGCCGGCCACGTCGGTGAAGATCTCGCAGCGCTCGGCGTGCAGCTCCACGGCCAGGGCCACCGCCGTCGTGTCGGTCCCGCCCCTTCCCAGGGTGGTGATGTCCAGGGCCTCGTCGACGCCCTGGAAACCGGCCACCACCACCACCCGGCCCCGCCCCAGCTCGTCGATGATCCGCTGGGGGACGATGTCGACGATGCGCGCGCTGCGGTGGACGCTGCTGGTGCGGATCCCCGCCTGCAGCCCGGTCAGCGAGATCGCCGGGACCCCCAGCCGCTCCAGCGCCATCGCCAGGAGCGGCGCGGTGATGGTCTCGCCGGTGGAGAGCAGCTGGTCCATCTCCCGGCTGGGGGGCGCGGGGTTGACCTTGTGGGCCAGGCTGATCAGCTCGTCGGTGCTGTCCCCCATGGCGCTGACCACCGCCACCACCTGGGCATGCTGCGCCCGGGTGACGGCGATGCGCCGGGCCACCCGCTGGATCAGCTCGGCGCTGGCGACGCTGCTGCCTCCGAACTTCTGGACGATGCAGTGATCGGATGAGTTGGTCACCGAGCTGCTCCTCGTGGTCATGGGGCCAGGTCCACCCGGGCGCCGAAGTTGCGGACCGCGTAGTCGACCGGGTGGCCGCTCACCGCGAGCCGCCCGGCGGCAGCCGCCATCGCCGACGCCACCCGGTCGGTGTCCCCGGTGCAGAGGGCGAGCACCGACGGGCCCGCGCCGGCGAGGCAGGCGCCGTGGGCGCCCGCGGCCAGCGCGGCCTCGATGAGGGGTGGGACGTGAGGCATCAACAGGCTGCGGGCGGGCTGGTGCCACCGATCCCGCATCGCCTCCGCGAGCAGCGGGAGCCTCCCGGTCAACATCGCCGTGACCAGCAGGGCGCAGCGGGCGGCGTTGTGGATGGCGTCCTCGCGGCTGAAGGAGCCGGGAACCACCCGCCGGGCCGCCTCGGTGTCCATCTCGGCGTCCGGGACGAAGAGGACGGCGCGCAGCTGGTCGGGCACGGCCACCTGCACCACCGGCACCTCGCCGGCGCAGATGACCATGCCGCCGAGCATGGCCGCGCCGACGTTGTCCGCATGGCCCTCGATCCGCGCGGCATGGGCGATGACCTGCTGCTCGTCCCAGCCGAGATTGGCCAGGGCGTTGGCGGCGAGCACACCGCTCAGCGCGGCGGCGGCACTGGAACCGAGCCCGCGCCCGAAGGGGATGGCGTTGCGGCAGCGGATGCCGACGCCGGGGAGGTCGGCCCCCGCCGCCTCGCACGCCGCGACCAGGGCCCGGCTGATCAGGTTGCGCGCCGGATCGCGAAGCACCTCTGGCGAGCCCGGGCCGGGGTCGATGGTGATGCCCCCGGCGGGTTCGGACCAGGCCTCGACCTCGTTCTGGAGCTGCACCGCCAGGGCCAGGATGTCGAAGCCCGGGCCCAGGTTGGCGACCGTCGCCGGAACTCGGATGGTGACCCGCATCAGAGGCTGCTCACCGGTCCGGGTCAGAGCCCGATGGCATCGGCGATGCTCGCCGGGGTGCCCGTCACCGACCGCGGCGGGGGCAGGCCGTCGCTCACCGCCGGGAGGTCCTTGAGCCCGTTGCCGGTGAGCACGCAGACGGCGCGGGCTCCCCGAGCCACGGCACCGTCGCGAATCGCCTTGCGCAGCACCGCCAGCGAGGCCGCCGACGCCGGCTCGCAGAAGACCCCCTCGACCGCCGCCAGGTCACGCTGGGCGGCGGAGATCTCGGCGTCGGTGACCGAGTCGATCAGCCCCTCCGACTCGTCCCGGGCGGCGACCGCCCCGGCCCACGAGGCCGGGTTGCCGATCCGGATGGCGGTGGCGAAGGTCTGCGGGTCGGCCACCGGCTCGCCGAGCACCAGGGGGGCCGCTCCCGCCGCCTGACCGCCGATCATTCGCGGCAGCTGGGTCGTCCGGCCCGCCTCGCGGTATTCGCGGAAGCCCCGCCAGTAGGCGGTGATGTTGCCCGCGTTGCCGACCGGGATGGCCAGGATGTCGGGAGCGTCGCCCAGCTCGTCCACGATCTCGAACGCGGCGGTCTTCTGCCCCTCGATCCGGTTGGGGTTGACGCTGTTCACGAGGGTCACGGGATGGGTATCGGCCAGCTGCCGCACCGAGCGCAGGGCCTCGTCGAAGTTGCCCTCGATGATGAGCACCGTCGCTCCGAAGATCTGGGCCTGGACCAGCTTGCCGATGGCGATCTTCCCCGAGGGAACCACGACCACGGTGCGCAGCCCGAAGCGGGCCCCGTAGGCGGCGGCCGAGGCGCTGGTGTTGCCGGTGGAGGCGCAGATGATCGCCCGGCTGCCGCTCTCCAGGGCCCGCGCCACGGCGACCACCATCCCCCGGTCCTTGAACGAGCCGGTGGGGTTGAGCCCCTCGAACTTGAAGTGCAGCGAGCGCAGCCCCAGGTCCGTGCCGATGCTGCGCGACTCGATGAGCGGCGTCCCGCCCTCTCCCAGCGTGATCCGCGGGGTCGCGTCGGTGAGCGGCAGGTACTGGGCGTAGCGCTGGATGACGCCCTCGCTGCGCCGCCCGCCGTCCGCGGTCACGGGGCCTCCTCCAGCCGGTCCAGGGTCTGGACCGGAGAGGCCGGCGAGCCGGCAGCCCGGAGTGACTCCAGGGCGCGGGACAGCCCGACCCGCGATCCGGAACCGGTCAGGACCAACAGATCCTCCCCGGCCCCTCCGGGGATGACCCGTTCGACGACCAGCCCGCCCCGCTCCAGCGTCCGGACGGCGGCGGCGGGCCCGCCGCCGCCCTCGACCAGCCGCAGGCGGAGCCAGGACCGGCTTGTGGAGGTCTCGGCGTCGAGGACCGGCACCGGGGCGGCGGGGGGAAGGGGGACGTCGCGTCCACCACGACGCGCCCGCGCGACCGCCACGAGGTCGCCGAGCACCGCGCTCGCCGCCGCGTCGGCCCCCGCTCCCCGACCGCGCAGCAGGAGCTGCCCGGCGAGATCGCTCTCGACCAGGACGGCGTTGTCCGCGCCCTCCAGGTCGCCGAGCGGATGACCGGTGCCGGGTACGAGCGTCGGCTGGACGGTCAGGTTCAATCCCTCCGCCGAGCGCACCGCCCTCGCCACCAGCCGGATCACCGAGCCGACCCTGCCGGCCGCCTGAAGGTCTCCGGGATCGATGCCGCGGATGCCGCGGCGCTGGACCTGCTCGGGGGTGACGTCCGCGCCCATGGCGAACCAGGCCAGGATGCAGAGCTTCTGAGCCGCGTCATGACCGTCGAGGTCGTTGGACGGGTCGGCCTCCGCGAAGCCGCGCTCCTGGGCGTCGGCCACGGCGCGGTCGAACCCGTCACCCGCCTCCAGGCGCCTCAGGATGTGGTTGGTGGTTCCGTTGATCACCGCGGTGACGCCGCGCACCTCGTCAGCCTGCAGGGAGTCGCGCAGCATTGCCAGGACCGGGATGGCGGCGCCGACCGCCGCCTCAAAGGCCAGCCCGCCGCTCCCCGACCGGACCGCCGCGGCGAGGCGGCGGCCGCCGCTGGCAAGGACCGCCTTGTTGGCTGTCACGACTCCCAGGCCGCGGCGCAGGGCGTCCTCGAGCAGGGTGGCGGCCGGCTCCATCCCGCCGAGCAGCTCCACCACGATGTCGACGTCCGAGGCTCTCACCGCCGCCGCGGCGTCGCCGTCCACCACCGCCCCGCCCGTGCTCAGGGCGCGGACGCGTGCCGGATCACGCTCCGCCACGTGGCGCAGCACCAGCGGACCACCGCTCCGCGCCGCCAGGCGGTCGGCATGCACGTCCAGCTCGCGGGCGACGGCCGCGCCGACCGTACCCGCGCCGAGCAGCGCAATCCCAAGCTCCGCGTTCATTGGCGGCCGAGTCTAGTCGACCAGGCGCTGCAGCCCGGCTCAGCCGGTCTCCGCGGGCTCGTTCCGGGGGGGAGTGGAGGGGCTGGGGCGGTACCGGCCCAGGCCCGGGAAACGCGGCTGCCGGGCCAGCAGCCGGAGCAGCGGGATCACCGCGCCCGCCGGGACGGGCTCGCCCCAGAGCTGCCCCTGAGCGGCGTCGCAGCCGAGACGCTGGATCGATGCGCGGGCCGACTCGTCGTCGACGCCGGTGGCGATGACGGTCAGCTTGAGGGCGTGGGCCAGCTCCACGATGCCCCGCACCGCCGCGGCCTCGGCGCTCTCGCCGCGGGCGGCGGCGACCAGGGCGCGGTCGAGGCGCAGCTCGCTGAAGGGCAGGCTCCGGAGCCGGAGCAGCGAGGTCGAGTCCGAGCCGTATCCGTCGAGGGCGATGCCGATTCCCTTCTCGGCCAGCGAGCGGAGCACCGGGGCCTCCAACGAGAGCGTCGTGTTCTCGTCCACGGTGATCGAGAGGGCCGCCGGCGGCACCGCCCAGCGCTCCATCAGGGCCGCCACGGCGCGCGGCAGCTGGCGGTCCTGAACGTTGCGGCCGGCGATCTTGACGTTGACGCGAAGGGCATGGCCCTGCTCGCGCCATCGCGCCTGCTGCTCAACCGCCAGGCCGAGGACGCAGCGGGTCAGAGGCCGGATGATGTCGGTCTCCTCGGCGGCGGGCACGAACTGGTCGGGGGTGAGCAGGCCGTGGCGCTGATGGCGCCAGCACACCGTGGCGTCGAGGGCGACCAGCGCCGAGTCGGCGATCCGCACCACCGGCTGGTAGAAGAGCTCCAGCTCCTGGTTGTCCAATGCCTTGCGCAGCTCGGCGAGACGCACCGCCCGGTCCTCGATCTCGGTGGTGGCATCCGCCTCGGTGAAGACCCTCCATCCCCGTCGCGCCTGCTTGGCCGCCTGGCGCGCGATCTCGGCGTTGCGCAGCAGGGTGGTGGCGTCCCCGCCATGGTCGGGGAAGCTTGCGATCCCGATGCTGATGCCGGCCTCGACGGGACGCCCGTCCAGCGTCACCGGCTCCTTGAACGCGGCCAGGATCTGGCGGGCGATCCGGGCGCTCGCCGCCGGGGTTGCGGTGCCCCCGGGGATGATGGCGAAGTCGTCGCCGCCCAGCCGGGCCACGACGTCGGTGGCCCGGAGCGTCTGCCGGAGACGTTCGGCGATGAGGGTGAGCAGGTGGTCACCGGCAGCACGGCCGAGCCGCTCGTTGATCTCGGCGAAGTGGTCGAGATCGAGGAGGAAGACGCTGAAGGGTGCGCGCCTGGCCGCGGCGGCCTGGAGGCGGAGGCGCAGCTGGTCCTGGAGCTGCCGCTCGCTGGGCAGGCCGGTGAGGCTGTCGTGAAGGGTCTGATGGGTCATCGCCGCGGCGCGCGCCCGCACCTCGGTCATGTCGCGCACCACCACGATCCGGCTGCCGCCGTCGGCGACCAGGCGGCTGTCGACCTGGGCCGACAAGCTGGCGCCATCACGCCGGAAGGCGGCCACCTCCACCTCGCCCGGCACGCCTCCACCGACGGGGGGGTCGGCCGGGCTCGGCCGGAAGGCTGGCAGGAGCTGCTCCACGTGGTATCCGGCCAGGGATTCGACGCCGGCTCCGAAGAGGCGGTGGGCCGCCCGGTTGGCCAGGGTCACCCGACCGTCGCCGTCGAGGATGAGGATGGCCTCGGTGACCGCGTCCGCCACGGCACCCAGCTGGGTGGTGGAAGCGGCGAGGTCGGCGGTCCGCTCCCGCAGCCGGGTGCGCTCGCGTCCCAGCCGGCGCAGGGTCAGGCCGAGGGCGACCAGCAGGACGAGGAGGAGCAGGGCGGCGAGCGAGGCGACCGCGACGTTCATGCGCTTCGCGCCGACACTACCCGACCGTGGCCGCCTTCCCGCGACGACCGGGTGACAGAGCGACGGAGGGTCGGTGGGGTGGCGGCGCCGGCCGTCGCGGCCCGGTGGTACGGTGAAGGTCAGCGATGGCCCTCCCCAGCTCTCCGCCGCTTCACCCGTGATCGAGGCGAGCGCCGACGTCACCGTGCCGGTCGGGGCGGCGGAGGCCTACGCGGCCCTGTCCGACCTGGAGCACGCCGACTGGCTGCCCGGGGTCAAGCGGCTGCGCCACATCGGCGGCCCCGCCCAGGGGGTCGGCGCCCGCTATGAGGTGGAAGCGGGCCTGGTCGGTCGCCATCTCCGCGGGGTGCTGGCGTGCACCGAGGCTCATCCCCCGGACCGGACCGTGATGACCCTGGAGGACGGCCTCGACCTGGTCATCACCGCGACCGTCCGGCCGGTGAGCGGCGGCTGCCATGTCGACCTCGTTGCCCGCTACTCGGTGGGCAACGGCCTGACCGGTCTGGCCATGGAGCGGGCCAGCGCGGGTCCGGCCCGGCGGGAGGTGTGCCGCGCCGTCGAGCAGTTCGCGGCCCAGTTCGGACGCAAGGCGTCGGCCGGCGTGTGAGCCGGCGCGGCGGTCGGGGGCCGGGGCTCCCAGGTGAGGCGCCGACCCGCCTATGAGCGCTCAGGACGATGACACCGAGCTGGATGCTCTCGCCGCCCATGTCCGCACCCACCCCGAGCTCACCGCCGCGGCCGCGGACACCCTGATCGCGGCCGCCCGCCAGGGCGACGGCCGGGCTCGTGAGTCGCTCGTCGAGCACTCGCTGGGCGCCGTCCTCGCCCAGGCCGTTGCCCACCGCGACCGGGGAGTGGAGGTCATCGACCTCTTCCAGGAGGGCTCGGTCGCCGCCGTGGTCGCCATCGAGGAGTACGTGGCGCGGGGCGGGTCCGGAGCCCGTCTCGGCGCCTACGTCTCGCGTGTCGTCGGCGCCCACCTGGACCTCGTCGTCCAGCGCGAGGAGGCGGCCGCCGCCGAGGCCGCCGCCCTGGTGGAGGACAGCCGCCTGCTGGAGGTGGCGCAGGTGGCCCTGCGCCGGCAGATCGGACACGATCCCACCGCCACCGAGCTGGCCGCCGTGCTGCTCTGGCCCCCCGAGCGGGTCGAGCTGATCGCCGGGATGCTGGACGGCGCTCGTGAGCAGTTCGACGCCGAGATCGTCCAGTACCTCGACGACATGGACCTCGACGGCACCGAGCTCGACGGGGCCGAGTAGTCCCGGAGCGGGGAGGCGGGCTGTCGCCTCGCGTCCCGGCCCTCAGCTCTCGCGCAGGTCCTCCCGGCGCCAGTCGAGGTCGCGCAGCTCAGGAGCCTCGGCGCCGCGGCGGAGGGCGTCGGGGCCGAAGCGCCGGCGGAGCGAGTCGAGGGTGGCGTCGAGCCGCCGCTCCCGGTCGGTGGCGGGCGCGCTGAAGAGGTCCAGCTGGGCGGCGTCCTCGAAGTTGTGGACGCCGACGCCGAGGAGCCGGACCGGCTGCCCCGGCTGGTAGGCGGTGTCGAGCAGTGCGATCGCCCCGGCGGTGATGACCGCGTCGCTGTCGCTTCCCCCATCCAGGGACCGCTGGCGGGTCAGGGTCGTGAAGTCGGCGAGGCGGAGCTTCAGGCTGACGGTCCGGGCGCTCAGTCGAGCCGCCCGCAGACGCCGCGCGACATCGGCGGCAAGGTGGCGGATCCGCTCCCGGAGCAGGGCGGGGTCGGCGACGTCACGATCGTAGGTCTCCTCGCGGGAGATCGACTTCGGGGCTGTCGGCGGGGTCACCGGCGAGCTGTCGATCCCCTGGGCACGCCGGGTCAGGGAGAGGGCGGCGGACCTGCCCAGGCGCCGCTCGAGGAGGGCCGCCGGGTGGCGGGCCAGGTCGCCGAGGGTCTGCAGCCCCAGGCCGGCCAGGGTGGCGGCGGTGGCGGGTCCCAATCCGGGAAGGGCGCGGAGCGGGAGGGGGCTGAGGAACTCCGCCTCCTCGCCGGGGGCGACGACGACGAATCCCCGGGGCTTGCGCAGGTCGGAGGCGATCTTGGCCACCGTCTTGCAGGTGGCGACGCCGAAGCTCGCGTCGAGCCCGGTCACCTCCCGGATCTGGTCGCGGAGATGGGCGGCCAACTCCGCCGGCTCGCCCGGGGTGGCGGTCACGTCGAGATACGCCTCGTCCAGGGAGAGCGGCTCCACCAACGGCGTCAGCCGCCGGGCCAGGGCGAAGATCTGCGTGGATGCCTCGCGGTAGGCGGGGAAGTCGACGGGGAGCAGGACCGCCCCGGGGCAGAGTCGCAGGGCCCGCCCCAGCGGCATCGCGGAGTGCACCCCGAAACGCCGCGCTTCATAGGAGGCGGCCGAGACCACCGCGCGGCTGGTGCGGCCCTCCCCGGAACCGCCGACGATCACCGGGCGACCCCGCAGCTCGGGACGCCGGCGCTGCTCCACCGACGCGTAGAAGGCGTCGAGATCCAGGTGGATGATCGCCCGTGCCCAACCCACATGCCGATTCTGCCGCCGCGCGGACCCTCCGGCGGGGGCGAGGACGGGGCGGCTAGGTGCGAGCGCCGGCGGCGCGGGCCGGCCGGCGTGCGTCGAAGTCCCGGATGTCCTCTTCGCCCAGGTAGCCGGCCGCGATCAGCAGCTCGACGTAGCTGACCCCCAGGTGCGGGGCGGCGCGCCGGAGCACCCAGGGTGGCGGATTCTCCTTGTTCTTGTTGACCGCCTGGTAGAAGTAGATCTGGTTGAGGTCGCAGAGGAGCGCCAGCCGGTGCAGGGAGATGCCGCGCTCGCGGCATCTCTCCTTGAGGTAATCACGGAAGGCGGCATCCATCATCAGGCTTCCTGCCAGCTCGTTGGGGACCGAGGGATGTGTCGTCGCCAACGACGCTACCACGCCGGTCCGTTTCCTGCGGTGGAAACAGAAGTTCGACGAGGTCGGTGATCCGGTCGACGACCGCATCCGCGTCGTCGGGCCCGGCGTCGTCGGCGTGCTGGCGCACCCGGATCGTGACCATCCCCAGCGCCCGGGCCCCGGCCACGTCGGCGCGGCGGCGATCCCCCACCATGGTGGTCGAGAGGGCCTCGGCGCCCAGGGCCTCCAGGGCGGCGGCGAAGATCTGTCGGGCCGGCTTGCGCCAGCCGACCTCGCTCGAGAAGGTCGTGCTGTCGAAGAGGCCGGCCAGCCCGAGCCGGTCAAGCTGGGCGCGCAGGCTCAGGGGACGGTAGGGGGCGTTCGAGCAGAGGCCGAGGCGCAGCCCGCGCCGGCGCAGCTCGCGGAGCGTCTCCCTGGTCCCCGTGCCGACGGTCACGCCCTCCCACCAGGCTCGCTGGACCAGGGTGGCCACCTCGTCGAGGAGACGGTCCGGCAGCTCCAGGCCGAGCGCCGCATAGGCGCGCCGCTCCTCCGCCACGGCGTCGATCTCCTCCAGGCGGTCGGATGCCTGGTGGCGCGCCAGCACCCCCTCCACACGATCGTGCACCTCGAGCAGGAGCGTCGCCGCCGGCGGCACCGGGCCGAGGCCGGCCGCGCGGAGCCGTCGGGCGACCTCCTGGTGGGCTCTCAGCAGCGCGTCGTCGGGCCGTCGGAAGCTCACCAGGGTGTCGCCGTAGTCGAGGAGCAGAGCCTGGGTCCCCCACCTGCCGGGCCGTGGCGCCGCCGGCGCCATCAGCGGGGCTGCTGGCCTCGACCCGTTCCGCCTCGCCGCTTCCTCCCCGACACCCTCCGCCTCCGGCGCCGGCCGGAGCCGGCGCGCTCGGCGGAGCGTGCGAAGCGGTCGAAGAAGGTCTTGGACGGGTGAGGCTCCCCCGGGAGGCGAGCGGTGGCGCCGGGTGTCGCCTCGACCTGCGCCGCGTACTCGGCCAGCAGCGCCTCGAGCGGTCGCTTGTTGCTCGCCGACGGCGAGGCGGTCTCGGCCCAGGGCTGGGCGGTGGCCGTCTCCGGATCGGGCGGCGGCGCCTCCTCCGCACCCGGTACCGAGTCGATCAGGTCCTTGATGGCGCGCGCCACCAGGTCCTCCGAGCTGGTGGACCCGTTGGGCTGGGTGCTCACGGCCGGGCCGAGCCGGCGCGGTTGCCGGAGTGCACCGCGAAGCCGGCCAGGGCCAGGCCGGCGATGGTCTTGACGTCGACGGCATCGTCGGCGATGAGGCGGTCCGCCTCCGCGGCGGTGAACAGCCGGGCGATCACGTGCTCGTCCGGATCGGTGTGCGGCTCGCCCGGGCGCAGGCGCCGGGCCGCGAAGAGGTGGAGGATCTCCGCGCTGTACCCGGGAGCCACGGGGCCGCTGCCGAGGCGCTCCCAGACCTCGGCGGTGTAGCCCGTCTCCTCGGCCAGCTCGCGGCGGGCCGCCACCTCGGGGTCCTCTCCCGGTGTGAGGGTGCCGGCCGGGATCTCCCACACGGCCCTGCCGATGGCGTGGCGCCACTGCCGCACGAGGATCACCCGGCCCTCGTCGTCGGCGGCGACGATGGCCACGGCCCCGGGATGCTCGACGATCTCGCGTCCCGCCAGGTTTCCGTCCGCCGTCTCCACCGTGTCGTCATGGACGGTGAGCAGGCGGCCCTGGAAGACCGTGCGCCGCTCCACGGGGTGCTCCCGGAGCAACTCGTCAGCCATGGTCGGAAGTCTGACAGCAGGTGCGCCAATCGGGCCGCGCGTGGCCTCTCCCGGTGGTCAGGGGACGTCGGGGAGCGTCCGCTTCCCGGCCGGACGTGGTAGGGTCGGCGGGTCACGGATCGACCCGATCGCGTCCCGTCCGGCGGGGGTCGGCCCCGCCCGTCCGCGGCCCGCCGCGCCTGACCCGGCGGAACGGTGACCCATCTGCCCGACGTTCGCCGGTGCGCGCTCCCCGCCACCGGGGATGCGTCGGGGCGGTGAGGAGTTCGTCGCCATGAACATCGCGAGGCGCCTTCTGGGGGCTCGACGGGCTCCTCGCCTCCGGGTGCCGCGCCGCCTCGCCGAGCTCCTCCTGGGAGGCGCCATCCTGCCCCTGGGCGCGGTGATCGCCCTCACCGCGGCGACGACCTCCGACCCCGCCGGGCCGCCGGTCCAGGGCCCGCCTCTCGCCTCCGCGGACGCCCTGATCCACTTCCACATCCTCTCCCTGGGCGAGCCGCTCGTGGATCAGCTCGACCCCAGCCCGCCCGCTCTCAGCACCCTGCCGCCGGCGCCCGCCCTGTCGCAGATCGAGGAGACCTCGGGGACGGAGATCCCCGTGGACACCTACACCACCGTGGAGATCGAGGCGATCATCACCGCGGCCGCTGAGGCGGACGGCGTCGATCCCAGCTGGATGATCCGAACCGCCGAGTGCGAGTCCACCCTGAACCCGGACGCCTACAACCCCTCCGGTCCCTACTACGGCCTCTTCCAGTTCGTGATGTCGACCTTCCAGGCCCACGGGGGGACGAGCATCTGGGACCCGGTGCAGCAGTCCACGATCGCGGCGAGCATGTTCGCCGCAGGGCAATCATCGGCCTGGCCGGTCTGCTCGCACGCCTGGGCGTGCGGGGGCTCGCTTCGGTCAGGTGACCTCGGTGGCGTAGAGCTGGCAGCTCGCCGGCTGCGTGGAGGTGAGGACGGACACGTAGGCGGGCGCCGTGGTCCCCGCCGGCCAGAGGGACGACGCCGACCCACCCCCGACGATGTTCCCGGCGCCGTTCTGGCAGACGGCGGTGACCGTGACCAGCGTCCCGGACGGCACCTGCCCGGTCAGGGTCCCGGAGACGCTTCCCTCGTAGCCGGGGTCACCGGAGCACGGGGAGCCGCAGGTGTACGGCGCCGAGGAGCCGGAGATGACGACGCGAGGCCCAGTCGCCCAGCCGCCCACGGTGGGGGTGGCCTGGATCGCGTTGGCCCCATCGCAAGCGTCGGTGCAGAGGGCGGTGACCGCGAGGGTCTCCCCCGGTCCCAGGGAGACGGGCTCGGTGGAGAGCTGGTAAGAGCCACCCGAGAACTGCACCGTGAAGCTGACCGTCACCCCGGTGGCGGTGTGGGCGGAGGCCGCGTTGGCGAGGACCGCGATCGGGTAGACTTGGAGGTCGTAGGCGCCGAAGCCGGAGGCGGTGATGCTCACCTGCTCGGTGTCCGGAGCCGGGGTGGGCGTTGGGGTGGGAACCGGGGTGGGCGTCACCATCGGGGTGTGCGAGGGTGCCGGCGAGGGCGACGCGCTCGGGCCCCCGCAGGCCGCCGCGGTCAGCAGCAGGGCGGCGGCGATCAGAGTGCGGAGCATCCCGCGATGGTAGGCATATCGGGTGCGGCCGACGCCGGCCCGAACGTGGGGCCAGGCCGGAGGGGCCGGGCGCACCTGGCGTCGACCTCCGGCGTTCGCCTCAGGAAGACGAAGGGCGGAGGAGCCGCTGGCTCCTCCGCCCCTCGCTCTTGGGGGTCAGGCTCCGAGGTCCTTGAGGATGTCCTTGAGGTCGGTGGAGCAGCCGAGGAGATCCTTCCTCGCCGTCTGGGCGAGCTGAGCCTCGGACGTGAGGGTCGACTGGCTACCGGGGTAGCTGGAGGGCTGGAGGTTGATCACCGCGGCCACGATGCCCCCGGAGGCGGACTGCGCGGCTGCCAGCTGGGTGCTGCAGTCGTTGAACGCGGCCTGGGCCGCCGCCTTGTTCGGGGATGTGCTGGCGTTGATGGCCGCCTGGATGGCGGGGAGCGCTGAGTCGATCACCGACTCCACGCTGCCCTCGGTGTCGGCGGCTATCACGAGGTGGACCTTGGGCGTCTCGAGGACGTAGACGCGGTAACCGGTGACGATGGTCGCGGTGTCGGCGAGGGCCTGGGCCACCGTGGTGTCGTTGTCGATGGTCACGAGCAGGGCATCGAGGCCGGTCTCGTCGGAGTGGATCTGGCCAAGCAGGGTGGCCCTGTCGTCGGTGGTGATGTCGACGCTGCTGGTGACGTCACCCGCCAGCTCGCCGAGGGCGCTCTCCCGGTCGTCGACGGCCGTCTTGGCCCGCTGCCGGATGCAGGCGAGCTCGGCGGCCACGCTGCCGCTGCAGGGGCCGGGCGTGGGGGTCGCCGAGGGGCTCGACGTCGGGCCGGAGGTGGCCGTGGGGTCAGCGGCCGCCGTGGAGGTGGCGGTCGCTGTGGGGGTGGGGGTCGCTGCGGGGGTGGCGGTCGACGTGGAGGTGGGGGTCGCGGTTGCGGTGGGGCTCGGCGAGGCGGGTGCGGCGCCCACCGTCAGGGCGCTCGCCGCGCACAGCGCTGCGGTCACCGCGAGGGTGGCGACGCCGAGCCGGAGAGAGTGCTGCAGTCTCATGATGCCGGGTCTCCTTCACTGGTGGCGAGGCCGCTGTTGGCCTGACCGATCTCGTTGTTGATCTGGTTGAGCTGGTTGTCGATCTGGTTGAGCTGGCTGGTGCTGACGCCCGTGCCGCCGGTGGTGGAGCCGGTGGAGCCGGCGCTGCTGGCGGGGCCGGCGCTGCTGGTGGGGCTGGCGGTCGCCGTCGCGGGGGTGGTGACGTTGGTAGGGCCGGCGGCCGGGGTGGGGGACGAGGCCGGTGTCAGCGCCGTGTGGCCACAGGCGGCGATGAGCAGCACGGCGGGGCCGGCCAGAGCGGCGGAGCCGAGCCTGCCGAGACGACGCATCGATGTGGTCCTCCTGAGGTTGATGGGAACGTGGGCCTCATGCTGGCACCCGTCCCCAACCGGCTCCTGAGAGGCGCCTGAGCCGCCCGTCACCGAGCGGCTTCAGCCCCCTTTTCTCAGCAGCCCCTCAGCCGTGCGTGCGGAACTCGCTGCGCCGGAACAGCGCGTGCAGGGGCAGGCCCCGCTCCCCGAGCGCGGCCCTCGCCCCCTCCTCGCGATCGACGAGGACCACGACTTCCGCGACCCGCACGCCGCTCGGGGCCAGGGTCTCGAGGGCTCGGAACACCGATCCGCCCGTGGTGACCACGTCCTCGACGAGGGCCACCCTCTCGCCGGCCGCGGGCGGCGGGCCCGCGATCCGGGCGCCGGTGCCGTGCTGCTTCTCCGCCTTGCGGATCATGAACGCCCGCAGCGGCGGATCGTCGCCGGCTCCGCTCAGCGCCACGATCGCTCCGAGGAGCGGGCCGACACCGTCGTCCCCCGCCACCGCGGTCACCCCCAGCTCGCGGCAGCGAGCCAGCATCAGCGTGGCCGCCAGGAAGAGGCCGCGCCCCTCCAGGGTCACCTGCTTGCCGTCGAAGAAGTAGTCGGAGCGCCTCCCGCTGGCGAGCACGAAGTCGCCCCACCGGAAGGCGCGATCGGCGAGCAGCCCGTGCAGCTCGTCGCGCGGCGCGGTCACGGCTCCGGCGCCCAGCGCAGCACCGGCCTGCGGGCCGCCTCCACCTCGTCGACCCGGCTGACCGGTGTGTGATGGGGCGCCGATCGCACCTGCTCGAGATCCCGCTCCGCCTCGGCGACGATGGCGGCGCAGGCATCGGCGAGAAAGTCCAGGCTGCGCTTGGACTCCGTCTCGGTGGGCTCGAACATGAGCGCCTCGGGGATCGTGGTGGGGAAGTATGCGGTGGGGGCGTACACGCCGTAGTCGAGCAGGCTCTTGGCGACGTCGACAGCCTTCAGCCCCGCCACCCGGCTGCCGCGTGTGGTGGCGACGAACTCGTGCAGGGAGTCCGAGCCGACCGCCATCGGGAAGAGCGGGCGCAGCCGCGCCTGGAGGTAGCGGGCGTTGAGCACGGCGTTGTGGGCCACGTCGGGGATGGAGGAGCCGTAGGCACGGATGTAGGCGTAGGCGCGCACCAGCATCCCGAAGTTCCCGTAGTACGACCGCACCTTGCCGATGGAGCGAGGCCGATCATGGTCGAGCCGGAAGCGATCCCCGTCGCGCTCCACGGTCGGCATCGGCAGCAGCTCGACGAGGCCCTCGGCCACGCCGACCGGTCCACTGCCCGGTCCGCCCCCCCCGTGCGGGGTCGAGAAGGTCTTGTGAAGGTTGAGGTGGACGACGTCGAAGCCCATGTCGCCGGGTCGGGCGAGCCCGACCAGGGCATTGAGGTTGGCCCCGTCGTAGTAGAGCAGCGAGCCCGCCCGGTGGGCGATGCGAGCGATCTCCACGATGTCCTTCTCGAAGACACCAAGGGTGTTGGGGTTGGTCATCATGATCGCCGCCACCGAGCCGTCCAGCCGGCGGGCGAGATCGTCGACGTCGACGGTTCCGTCGACGTTGCTGCGGATCGTGACCACCTCGAGGCCGGCCAGCGCCGCCGATGCCGGATTGGTCCCGTGCGCGGAATCGGGGATGAGCACCCGGGTGCGGCCGGTGTCCCCGCGGCCGGCGTGATAGGCCTGGATCATCCGCAAGCCCGTCCATTCGCCGTGGGCGCCCGCCGCCGGCTGCAGCGAGATCCTGGCCATCCCGGTGATCGCGCAGAGGAGCCTCTCCAGCTCCCACATCAACTGCAGGGCGCCCTGGACGTCGTCGGCATCCTGGTAGGGGTGCAGGTCCGTGAACCCGTCCAGCCCGGCCAGCAGCTCGTCGACCGCCGGGTTGTACTTCATGGTGCAGCTGCCGAGCGGGTAGATCCCCTGATGGAGGTTGTGGTTGCGGCGGGCAAGGCGGCCGAGGTGGCGAGCCAGCACCGGCTCCGGGACCGCCGGGATGAACGTGGACGTGGTGCGCAGCGCCACCCCCGGCAGGAGCCCCCCCAGAGGCTGCTCCGCGACCCCGGCCGCCACCTCGCGCGGACCCTCCGCCAGCTCCTTGCTCAGCTCGAAGACGAGAGGCTCCTCACCGGCCCAACCCAGCATCGGGCTCGACCCGCCGCCGCGGTTGGGCTCCGGCGACTCGGTCATGCGCGCACCGTCGCGGCCGCGACGACCCGGGAGGCCGCCGCGACGTAACGCTCCATCGCCGCGGGCGTGGTCGTCTCCGTGCAGCAGACCAGGAGCTGGTCAGCGCGCTGGGGATCGATGCCTCCCAGCGGCAGACCGGCCACGATCCCCTCGGCGCGCAGG
>Ga0326727_10010338_pt1 | contig 22291 bp, 18 predicted proteins | sample MB2enrmetagenome_FD_207643 | JGI IMG/M metagenome (GOLD analysis project Ga0326727, IMG submission 207643) | Lab enriched peat soil microbial communities from McLean, Ithaca, NY, United States - MB29MY | ecosystem: Environmental > Terrestrial > Soil > Wetlands > Peat | place: USA: New York...
GGAGCGATCGTAGAGTACGAACCGGCCCGGCTAGCCCCAGTCGTAGCTAGCCCCCGTAGCTCAGGGGACAGAGCAGCGGTTTCCTAAACCGCGTGTCGCAGGTTCGAGTCCTGCCGGGGGCGCCAGGACGGTGTGTTAAGGGATAAGAGAGAGGGACCGGTAGACGTACACAGAAGCCGGACTAGCTGGGAGAACGTAGGAGCCAGCCAGCCAGGACTGCGATCGGGAGCCAGCCAGAGCGTGAGCCAGCCAGCCAGGACGGCGAGCGGGAGCCAGCCAGCCAGAGTGACGGGGGACGGGAGTAGCGGCAGGACTGGAGGACGGCAAGAGCCGGCCAGCCGGGCTGGCGGGTCGGGGCCAGCCAGCCAGGATCGCTGCTTTGGGGGGGTTGGGACGTTGCTCGGCCGGAAGGGGCGGTGGCGGAGAGCTCCGCGAAGCTGCATATTCTGGCCTTCCGATGGCCATGACAACTGCGCGGAAGCTAGCCACTCTCAGGCAGGTGGTTGATGAGGCCGATGAGGCGGCCGCCTCCAGCGATCAGACGGAGGACTGGTGGCGGCGAGCTATCGCAGCGCTCCGATCTACGATGGGAGGCGCGCACCCGTCCGTCGCCGCAGCCGAGAAGGCACGATTTTCGCCGGTCATGATGTGGGCTGGCATGTCCCAGCAGTTGTACGACAACGCTCGAAAGGCCGGCGTCAAGAGCGTGACAGCGTTGCTCAAGGGCGCCATCTTGGAGGTCGAGGCGACGACAGAGGAGGAGACGATGCCTTCTTCGCGTGCAGGACCGTTCGGTCCCGGCATTTTTCTCGTCCATGGTCATGACTCCGCGATGAAACTGGAAGTCGCGGACTTCATAGAGAGGATCACTGGCCGACGACCCGTCATCCTGCACGAGCAAGCCGATCAGGGGCGGACGATCATCGAGAAGTTTGAGGATCACGCCTCCGAAGCAGGATTCGCGATCATCCTCCTGACGGCCGACGACGAGGGCGGAGTTCGCGGTACAGGCAGGCTGAACCCGCGCGCAAGGCAAAACGTGGTTCTCGAGTTTGGCTTCTTCATCGGAAAGCTCGGCCGCAGTCGTGTTGTGGCCTTGTACGAAGACGGCGTCGAGCTGCCCTCGGACCTCCAAGGCGTTCTCTACAAGAAACTGTCAGGCAACTGGCAGATGGAGCTGACCGAAGAGCTCTCGGCAGCGGGGATCTCAGTCGAACTCCGATAGGGGACGTACATCTGTACGTCACGACTCTCAGCACCGAACGCACCGTCGCGGCGTCCAGCGACTTCTCATCGAGCTGCGCCCACTCAAGTATCGGTTGGCCAGCCGGCCGGCTGGAAGGGATCGCGCGGCCTACGCTTGTCGGCAGTGAATCGTTGTTGCTGGTCCGTTATTGTCTTGCTCGTCTTGGCCGCGTCTGGTACAGGTCTGATCGTTGAGATGCCATCGGCTGTCGCCAGTGGCGAGGTGCCCGGCCTGATCGCACCTTGCACCTCGGTCTTCGGTGAGCCTGGCGGCGTCACAGCCAACATCGAGACTGTCGTCCGACCGAGCGGCCTCTTCGACATGGTCGACTCAATAATCGGCTGCGCCGGGAACGCGGAGTTCGGCGTCCTGAAATGGTCGAGCTGGGGGCGGTCGCAGGCGGTCGGGACCGGACGGTACGAGATCGCCTCGTGCATCCCGACCTGCTCTGCTTCGAACCGTGTTTTCGAAGGGGATGTTCGCCTGGCGCTCTCGAAACCCGTGCACGTGATGCAGGACTACAAGCTTTTCGATGTCTGGGGCCTCATGTCGGCTCAACTTACGGGGCCGAGCCCGAAGCTCCTCAAGGCCTCAAAGAGCTGCACTCTAAGCACTTGCGTCAACGACTTGTTCCCGGAGACGGTGCAGCACAATGAGCACTGGAAAGTGAACATAGCGGCAGAGCTGGCCTACGTCTGCAAGCAGTACGACTGCACGATCACGACGGTGATCCGTTAGTAGACCTCGGGCTCTCTCAGGCGATCGGGCCGGAGGAGCTCGCCTCACGGCGGAGCTGGGCGTAAGTGGAGCCAGCCCAGCCAGGACCGCGATCGGGGGGGACAGGACAACCGGAGCCAGCCCAGGTCCGCAGGGGGGCCAAGTTGCATCAGCCAGAGGTACTTGCGCGTGTACTAACCCGTGCGGCCCAGGGCCTTCCGTTACCGGCGACCCGCTGACTGACCTGACGAAACCTCTAACTGCAACTCTTCGATGTCGGAGGTCCGCAGCGGTGGACCAGAACCTGGTAGTGAGCCACATCAGCACTTGGCGGGTCCTCGGGGTAATGGACCGTCCACTGTTGAGAAGCCTCGGAGTGGCCGAGATACGCGCTCTGTTGGCTAGACACCACTGCTGCCCAGATTGCGAATGTCTGAGTGTTATCCGACGCCGGACCGACGTATATGTAGCCACAAGTCCAATTTGTGCCGCTCACGGCACACGGACCGGTGTTTAGGTATACGGAATATGGATAGTTCGCAACGTCATTGAACACCCAAACGGTCTGCCCCGGACGAAGATTGCGAACGGTACCCGACACTGTCCCCAGATACTCTGCAATGCCCGCACCTGGGGCAGGCTCGCTTATAGATATTGACGGGGCTGGCACCGTGGACCCGACGATACCGTTCGAGCTTGGTGAGTTGGTACCAGGAGTCCGATGGAGGAGGTATCCCCCGCCGACGCCGATCAACGCCGCGATGATCAGCGCCCACGCTTCGGTGAGATGATGAGGCCTTCTTCCAGTTGATCCGTTCGCTTTCTCGACTACGGGGTCCGTCTCGGCGTCCGGCATCTCAGTCACCGCTCCACGATTCGCAGTACCGGCGTCGCCACGAAAATCCTCCCGTAATCGCGACCGGTGACTTCCTCGAGAACACCCAACGACACCAGGCGTTGTATGGCATGGTTCGCCGCTGGAAACGTCACGTCGCACATTCTCGCGGCCCAACTCACGCTGATCACTGGTTGCCCAACCAAGCCTTCTGCGATGTGCATCGCAGCTCCTCCCCGAACGCCGTTGTTCCAGAGCACGTCGTGCACATTCCTTTGGTATTCGATGAGGCCGTTAACACGGTCCACCGCGCTGGCGGACTGGTCGCGGACAGCGGTTGCAAAGAAGCGGACCCACGGATCCCAGTTACCTGTCTGGCTCAGAGCAAAAAGTTGATCCTGATAGTCGGCGCGTCGAGCTTCGAGCCACGGGGAGACTTCCAACAAGGCCTCCCGAAGAGCGCCCTCGGTCATCAGTTGCAGCAGGATGGCCAACCTTCCAATGCGTCCGTTGCCGTCGTGAAACGGATGGAGGGTTTCGAACTGGTAGTGCGCCATCGCGGCGCGGACCACTGCCGGCAGGTCGGACGCTCTTCTGAGCCAGTGTTCCCAAGAGTCGAGGCCCGCCTTCAGTCGGTCATCCGGAGGCGCAGGGATGAACCGAGCCTCGTCGATACGGCAGCCGTCCGCCCCGATGATGACCTGCCTGGTGCGGACTTTGCCTGCATCTGTTCCGTCAGACTTCGTGTGTCGCACCAATAGGCGATGCGCGTCGGAGAGCAGGGCGACAGAAAGAGGTCGGCCGTTCGAAATCTCCTTAATCGCGAATTCGGCCGCGCCGACATAATTTCTGACCTCTCGGACCTCAGGCGACTGCACGCGGTCCTCCGTCACGTCTGCTTCCAAAACGTCGCTAAACGCGGCGTGCGTGCCTTCGAGCGCTGACGTACTGACCGCCTCACGGCGGAGCAACGGGCGACGGAGGAGACCAGGATTCGGTATCAGCGCCCCCGCCTGGTCTAGCCGCGAGAGCTCTTGCATCGCTCTGACTACAGTTTTCCAGGTTGTCTGTTCGAGCTCGACGTCAGCAGGTAACGGATCCGGAACGAAAGCAAATCCAGAGAACTCCTCGCCATGGCGCGCGTCGAATTCGGTGATTGGGACGAGTTTGCCAACGGGACTCGCGGCCAGCGAAGTCATTGCCACGATGTAAAGAATAGTGCAGAAAACTTTAACTACGCGCGGAACTCTGCAACTGAACTTTCAATCGGGAACACACTTACGAAGTTCCGAAGCGAGAATTTTAAATTGCATCTCTGTCATCTGTAGTTCCGCAGCGTACGAAGCCACCTGAGTCAACAGAGTTCCCGCACTGGTTGTGACAGGGGCTTCCGACACCCTAAGTCGCTGGACACATGAACCCACTTTCGGTGCCGTTCGGAGCAAGTGATCGATGGGTACGGCCTCGCCCACGCTTGGCAGCCGACCGCCGCGCACCGCCGCGCGACCCTGTCTTGGACGAGCAACGAAGCGATCTCGCTTAGCCAGCGCTGGGTATCCCGCGGCGGTCGTCGAGGAAGACTTGCGCGCAGGTAGTCGGACAGCCCGGCTCGGTCCATCCCGGCACGTCGAGCGACCTCGGTCGTCGTAGCGGCCCGAAGGACGGGCAGCACGACCGCCTCCCACTCGTCGCTCCCGTAGTCGATGAGGACCTCGTTGGGGTCGGTGATATCGCCTGCCACCACCTCCTCCAGTCTGTTCCCCTCCTTGCCCACCAGATGAACGGCCGCGACCCAGACCGGCCGCGGCGTGAGCAACCCCCTCGTCGACGCCTTGCACGGGCTCCCATCCGGCCCGAGCATCTTCGACTCGGGATGAAGTACGAGCCGAACCAGCTCCTCTCCGTACGAAGCGATCTCGACAGCTCGTGAGGCGCACCCTCCTTGTCGCCGACCTGGTGTCGCCACCGTGATCGGCGCACCGGATGGCACCTCCACCCACCGCGCCAAGCCCGGCCCGTCACCGGCCGGGGCAATGAGCCGGACCGGCTCACCTCCGAAGACGCCGTCCGCACGCCGTGCCCGCCGAGCGCCCATGGCGAACCCGTACGGCGAGCCGCTGGCACCGAGCGATCGCACCTTGGCCGGCGTGCCCATCGGCAGCTCCGTCGTTGCCGGCAGTGGGAACCATGCAGGAGCCGAGGGGTGCTCGTCGAGCAGGTAAGAGAGCATCCACTCGGCGCTCTCGTCGACGAAGGCCCGGCTCGTGCCTGGCCCGAGCGGGCTGCGGAGGTCGCCCAGCGCCACCTCCGAGCGCTTCACGACGACACGGCCCGACGGCCCGTCGACGTAGAGGATCACCCGCGAGCCCGCCACGCCCACGGCATGCAGCTGGCGACGCCCAGCTCCCTCGAAGTTCTCGGAGGTCAGCCTGAGCTCGACAGCGAGCGACAAGAAGCGCTCGCGAATCGCGTCGAGCGCCGCCCACGAGACAGCGCGCAAAGCACCGCTCCCGTCGTCGAGTCGCTCCGGGCCACCAGGGCACGCGATGAGCCCGCCGTCTCGCGTCGAGAGGACTGTCGCCGAGTCGGTGTTGGCGCTCGCAAACAGGCCCCCGTTGTCCGCGAGCAGGCACTCCAAGGCAGCCATAAGGAGGCGCCCACCTGCCGTCACGGCCGACGCGAAGGGCGGAAAGGCCCATGGCCCGGGGTCCTCCGGACGATCGACACGTCGGCGTTCCGTGCGCCCGTCGAGCCGCTGCAAGCCGACGAAGCCGGCCTGAGGTTGTTGGTCGAGGCGGATCCAGTCGCCGTAGGCGGTGCCGTTGCCGATCGTCTTCATGCCCGTCGCCATCGGGCTCTTTCCCAGAGCTGCCCGGGCGCGCTGGCAAGCCGCCCACCAGTCGTCGGCACGCGGCTCGAAGCGCACCCGACCTCCGAGGCGCACGACCCGGAGTCCAGGTGCGGTCCCCGTTCCTTCGAGGCGCCAGGCCGAGACGACATCGGGGACCTTGCCTCCGAGCACCTTGGCGGCGACGAGGTCGGCGATCGCGTACGGGAGCAGCCGGTCGCAGTGGATCGGCCCGAGGCCGACGCGGGCGACGTCGCCACGGCCGGCGAACCACGCCCTCGTCGGGAGCAGGTCCCCGTCCGGTCTGACGAGGGCGACGCCCACTAGCTGTGGCCATAGCTCCGGGCCGAGGACGTCGGCCAGCTCGACGTGTTCGAGCAGCTCGCGGACCTCGTCGGTGGCGTCGACAGCCACGATGCGCTCGGAGGTGAGGAGCGGCCAGAGACCGGAGAGCCGGGCGACGTTCGAGTACTGGCTCGCGAAGTCGACGAGGCTGACCGGGACCGGGACGTGGCGGACCCGCACCTCGACCCGCGGCCCGTAGAAGGCACCCATGGACTGTGCGAGCTGGGCCTCGGTGATCTCGGCCCGCTCCAACGGGGGTCGGATGCCGATGCGCCGGAAGTGGGCGGTGCCGATCGCCGGAGAGGAATAGGCCCGGTCCGCCGAGAGGGGCACTGGGTGCCGGTGGAACTCTCTCAGCGCCGACCCGGCAAGCTCGGAGGTGGCGGCGACGTCTTCTCGCACGTAGTCGAGCAGGTCTTCGGACAGCGTCCCGAGCGTCACGTCGCGCTTTTGGTAGCCGAGGCCGAAGACTGCGCTCCCGGACTCGAGCGAATGGGCCTGGTTCGTTAGCGCGAAGAGCAAGGTGCGCAGGTCTAAGAAGTGGTCGTCGCTCGACGTGTGCTCGTCGCCGTCGTCGGGAGCATCTCTCACCCCGCTCCAGACAAGGAGCGTCCGCTTGTTGTCGAGGCGTCGGGCGATGACGTTGGGCCGGTAGCGGTGGTCCTTTCCCTCCCACTCCCAGAGCCGCAGGACGAACGCCCCGTTGTAGAGCCCACGTCCTTCGTGCCACGAGAGACGGAGCCGGGAGATGTCGAATCCCAGGTTGAAGCCGACGAGCGTCGCCCGGTTGCGCCAGCACGCTCCCCACAGCATCCGCTCGCAGAACTCGTGACGGGAGAGCACCTGGAGCGTCCGGTTGGCGTCCCGTTGGCTCCGGTCGACGCCGGCGACGGCACGTGCCGCGTAGTCGCGAATCTTCTCCAGCTGGTCGGGGTCCCGGGCGAACAGGTCGTCGGGGTGGAAGAGCCCCTCCTCGGCACAGCGGAGCGTCGGTCTGCTCCCCTTCCATTCCACTCTCACGTATCGGTACGCCCCGACGATGAGGTCCTGTGAGCCGCCAAGCTCGGTCTCGGTGTCGAAGACGAGAAGGGCCTTGGGCCGGTGGCGGCGCTTCTTCCCGCTCCCTTTAGTCCGTCTCTTCTCGGGGACAGCCCAGGCGCGAAGGGCAATATCCATCGGCTCGGGGAGAGGGGTCACTCCTCGCCCCCGATCATCCCGATGGCATAGGCACCGAGGAGGCCACCCGAGCCGACACACCCGAGTCCGGCGAGGACCCAGTGCCATGCCTTGTAACCGTCGGGCTCGTCATCGGGGTCTGTCGTCTTCGCGTGGTGGAGCATCCAGAGCCCGGCGGTAATGAGCACGACCGCGATGACGCCTACGTGCATGCGGGAGCCGTCAGGCTCACCTTCGTACCCCGACCACCTTGTCTCGACATAGGAGCGTGGTACAGACACTGCCTTGCCGCACAAGCCGCACCGGCTCCGCGTCTTGGCGCTTGACTCCCACGCATAACCGCAGGTCGGACATGTCAGCCACATGGCTCCTCCTCTCTTTGCTCAAGGTGACCATTTATGTCCCCGCTCCCTTGCATGCCCTGCAGGCGTTCAAGGGTGACCTCGACTGCTCCAGGGTCGACGTCGCAGCCGACAAAGCGCCGGCCCGCCTGCTGAGCGGCGACCGCGGTCGTGCCTCCGCCGAGGAAGGGGTCGCAGACGAGCTCGCCCGGCTCCGAGAAGCGCTCCAGGTAGTAGGCGACGTTGCCGAGAGGCTTCTGCCAGGGATGGGCGTCCTTCTCCGCTCCAGGTGATGAGAGGGCGTTGATGAACCAGTGCCGTGGCTCGTATCGGCCCTTGGAGAAGAAGACGATGGGTGTCGAGGCGTCGCGGGCCATGACCGCGTGCACCTCGTTGTGCCGGCCCGGGAGGATCAGCGCTCCCGCCCAGACGTAGTCGAGGTAACGAGAAAGCCGCTCGATCGCAGAGGCGAGGCAGCCGGACCCGGAGTAGGCGACGAGCGCCCGGCCCGGGCGGAGCACCCGGGAACAGAACTTGCCGAGGTCGTCCCAAAGCTCCAGGGTCTCGACGTCCCACTGCCAGGGCGGGTCGGTGAGGACGAGGTCGACCGATTCGTCCTCGATGTGCGCCAGCACCTCCTGGAAGGCACCGTGGTGGATGTCGATGCCTGCGCCGAGACTTGTCACCGGTGGCGGCGATGCCTCGGCGCGGCGCTGCTCGAAGGCTCGCTCGCGAGCGAGCGTCTCGGCTCTCGTGGCGTCGAGGTCGCCGCGGTCCACGCGCGCCGCGAGGTCGGGGTGTTTTGCCAAACGGTCGGCGAGGCGGAGCCGGCGGCGAGCCGTCCTTGGCGAGACGCCTAGCTCGGCAGCGAAAACGGCCACGCTGTCCGTTTTCCCGCCCTGACGGCCCTGGCTGCCGAGCCGGATGCCGCGGACCTCCGCGAGCCTGCGGAAGGCGTGCGCCCATTCGACAGGCCCGAGATGGCGGCGAAGCAGGTTCAGCCGGAGGGCGTGCTCGACGCGCTCGGTCTCGCTCAGGCCCGAACGGACGACGACCGGGTACTCGATGCCCAGTTCTGCGGCCAGCTCGACGCGATGGTGGCCGTCGAGGACGTTGCCCTCTTCGTCCACCTCGACGGCGACAAGGACGCCGTGGCGCCTGATGTCCTCGGCGAGGGCCTGGCGCGCCTCGGGCGCGAGCGGCGACAGCACCTGGTAGCGGCCTGCCATCAGCCGACGGCCTCCCGACGGCTCGGGTCCGCAAAGCGCATGCGCTTGGGAAGCCAGACGAGCCTCACGAGGCCGGTGGGACCGTTGCGATGCTTGGCGACGATGACCTGCGCCTCGCCGGGGTCTGCCTTCTCGTCGTAGACGACGGGCCGGTGGAGGAACAGGACGGCGTCGGCGTCCTGTTCGAGCTGCCCGGACTCTCGCAGGTCGGCGAGGCGCGGCACCTTGTCCTCGCGAGCCTCCAAGTTGCGCGAGAGCTGGGAGACCGCAACGACTGGGACACCAAGCTCTCGCGCCAGGCGCTTCAGCTCCCGGCTGATCTCGGCGACCTGGGTCTGGCGGTTCTCGGTCTCGCGGTGGGTGAGCAGCTGGAGGTAGTCGACGATCACGAGTCCGAGGCCCTGTCGCGACGCCATACGACGGGCGCGGGAGCGGACCGTGAGCACTGTCGCCGCGGCGTCGTCGTCCACGCGAAGGGGCCAAGTCCGCAACTTCTCCCGGGCCTGTTCGGCGCGGCTCCAGTCGCGTTCGGAGAGTCCGGCTGCCTGGACGTCGGTCGAGACTCCCTCCATGGCGAGGAAGCGGGCCGCGACCTCGGCCCGGCTCATCTCAAGCGAGCAGCAAAGCGTCGGCACGTCTCTCTGCGCCGATGCGACCGCCATGCCGAGGACGAGGGCGGTCTTCCCCATCGAAGGGCGCGCTCCGAGCACCACGAGCTGGCCGGGACGGAAACCTCCGTGCAGCTGACGGTCGAGGTCGACCGAACCGGTGCTCACCGGCAACGGGGCTGTCCCGTCCTGGCGGGCGTGCAGCTCAGTAAGCAGGTCGTCGACCGTCTCGACGGCGAGCGACGAGCCGGCGTCCTCTCGACGGGTACTGGTCGCTGCCAAGACGAGCCGTTCGGCCTCGTCGAGGGCCGCTTCAACGTCCGATGTCGGCGTCATGCCCAACTCGACGAGATCGTGCCCGGCGGCCACGAGCGCCCGTAAACGCGCGAGTCCGTGAATCCGCTCCGCATACGAGGGGAGATGCGAGGAGACGGGAGCGTTAGCCATCAATGCGACGAGGTCGCCCGCTGACGGCTTGTCGACGCCAGCCGCGCGAAGCTCGGCGGCGACCGTCAGGTGGTCGGCCGGTTCGCCGCGCATGACGAGCGCGCAGATCGCGCCATAAGCGAGTCCGAGAGACGGCACGTAGAAGTCCTCAGTACGAAGGCCTGAGGCGAGCACCTCATCTAGCCATGTGCCCGAGACGAGGAGGCCTCCGATAACCGCCTCCTCGATGTCGGCGTCGTGGACCGGACCGCGAATCACGCTCGCCTGCCTCGGAAGGCTTCGAGGGCGATGTCTCGCAGGTCCTCATCGGCGAACTCGGCAACCAGCGTCGCCTCGGCCTCGTCGGGAAACAGCTGCTCGTCCGCGACAAGGCCTGCCAGCGTCTCGCCCCGGTTCGCGGCATTTCCAACGGCGTTCCAACGTGCCGCCTCGAGTTGGTCGGCGGCAATCCGCTCACGCAGGGCGTGCTCCTCGGACAACCGTCGGATACGAGCGATCACGCCGCCGTAGGGGTTGGTCAGCCCGGTGAGCTCTCCCTTCGCTCGCATGCCAGCGACGATCTCGTCGGGCGTCATCATTTTCAGCGCCTTGCCCACGGCAGAGAGGAACGCGCTGGCGTGCATGAAAAGGACGGGGTCGAGCCCGTAGTGCTTGGCGATCTCGATCGCGACGTACTCGGCATCGGTCATGGCCGGGCCTCTGGCCATTCGCGCCAGGACGGAACTTCCTTGTCGAGTCGGAGCACGAATGCCTCGACACGGTCCGCCGCCGTACGTCGGCTCTCCGCCAAGAGCTGGAGGAAGTCGGCCTCTCCCCTGAGCATCGAGACTTGGCGCTCGACAAAGGTGTCGGCGACCGGCTCCCACTCGATGACGCCAGCGCGGCGCAAGCTCTCTTGGACTACGGCGTGGCAGTTCTTGCAGATGCTCACGTCCACGGCCGGCTCGTTCTCGGCGAGGGCGATGTGATGACGCTCCAGGATGAGCATGTCGGGGTGTCGTGCCCCGCACAGGACACAGGCTGCGTCGCGGCCGAGCCTCTTCCGACGGGCTCCCTGCCGACGGTCGTTCGCGGCGGGGTCCGGACCGCTCAACTCTCCACCACCAGGTCGGCGAGCTCACCGGTGAAGGCCAGCTCAGCAACCGTGTCCGGGTCGGCCTCGAGCTCGAATCGGTAGCTACCGCCCTCAGGAAGGGTGCCGGTGACGGACTTGCCCGCGAAGCGTCGGAGCGGCTTCGCGTCGCCGCTGGCGAGGTAGGTCCCGATCGCGGCCAGGTGCTCCCCGACGAGCGACGCCTGCCTGGACCCGCGGATCGCGACTCTCGGGTAGACGACGCCAGCAGAGATGACGGGCATGACCCGCAGTCCGCGGTCCGAGGGCTTGACGCGGTACCGGCTGCCCGGGAGCTGCTCGACGGCGTCGGGCGCGTGCCTGAGGACGGCGTCGACGGTCGTGCCGGCACGCCGAGCCGCCCAGGAGAGGCTGCGTTTCGGGTGCTGGCGCGCGATCGAGACGGCCTCGTGCGCTCGGCTCCGAGCCTCGCGGTCTCGTTCAGGTAGAGCCAGCACACCTCGGGCACTCGACCGTCTGATCGGTACACGGCCATGCCCGCGGCCGGAGGCTCGGGAACGGCCTTCCCGTTCGGCCTTGGCGACGCGGGCGCGGTACTCGGCTCGTGTGTCCCGCACGCGACTGGCCAACATGACTGCTTTGCAAGCCTCGGCAAGCTCAGCCAGGGCCTGAACGGTGCCGTCGAAGAAGGCGGTTCGCTCACGAGACCCGGGCACCGGCCGGCCTCGATCGGGAGTGCCGTCGAGGTAGGGTCTCGATCGGCGAGGACGTTTGGATGGCGGAATTGCCGGCCCCGGGCTTCGGCCCGGGGCTCTTCATATCGCAGCCCGCGCCCGGCGCCGTGAGAGTGCTCGTGGTCGACGGAGTCATCGGTCGACCTCGCGAGACTTGGCCGCGCCCGCGAGGAACGCATCCAGAGCCGAGCACGGGACGAGCAGGCGACGACCGAGACGCACGGCGCGCAGGTCACCTCGGTGGATGGCAGCGCGAACGGTCAGGCGGTGGACGCCAAGGCGTTCCGCGACCTCGTCGACCGAGAAAGCCCGGTGGGTGTCAGCGAGGGTTGGGGAATCTCGACCGCCAGGCGGGAACTCGGACGAGACGGGATTTCGCCGCTTCGTCTTCCCGCGTTGCGGCAACACTGCAAGCCGTGGTTTTGAGACAGGCGCTCCGGGCATAACTCCTCCCGACCCCTCCGTCGGGAAGCGCCTCGTCCGAGACTTCTCAAGGTGGCTCGGGCACCTATCTCAACTGACAGCCAACATACCACAGCGACGCCAGCTATGGTCGAACGCATGTTCCTGTCAGGCGACCGCTTCCAGGTCACCCCGCAGCTTGGCGAACCCGCTCAGCCCGAGGTACCTGTGCGCGCTCCCCGGGCTCAGGCGCTCGTCGCGGCTCGTCAGGCGCTCGCGGTGCTGTCGACGCTCGAAGAGCAGAACGAGGCGGAGGCCCGAAAGCGTGAGCGACAGTTCCGCCACCCGCAGACCACCGAGCTCGACGAGATCTTCATTCGAGATCCGAGGCTGGTCGAGCCCTTGCGCCAGCTTCGTGGCGAGGGGCCCTTTCCTGCCTGGGGCCGCTGCGGTCATCGTCTTGGCTGGATCGCTCTGAACCCCGTCCCGGAGTTCCAGGGAGCACGAATCGTCTCGGCTGACTACGCATATCCCAAGAAGGACCGGAAGCCGGGCGCGTTCGGTCTCAAGAGCGCCGACAAGACGAAGACGGTATGGAGCACGCAGACAATCGTCGAGGACTCGTCCCACGGGCGTGGCTTTCAGACGACCCCAGGCGTCGGACCTTGGGGTGCCACCTTCGGCCTGAAGCGCATCTGGCGCTGCCGCGTGTGCGGCAAATCTGCGCCGGTAACGAATCGTCAGCTCCTGAGGCGGTTCCTAGAGACGGTGGTCGACGGCGAGAAAGAAGTCCAGCTCTGAGGGTGGATCCGCTCTCGTCCAAGCGGTAGGTTCAGAACAAACAAGTGCCCCGGGCAGTGCGTCAACACCCCCGGGGCTGGCATAAGGAGACGTGACTCCCCATGCGAAACCAAAAGCTACTCCCGGCAGCATCCGCCGCGGAAGGCGACCGTCACAACCTGTGCGAACGAATCGAAGAGACGTTCGCCCACGACACGCCAAACCCTGCCGTTTGCGTGGCGGACGGTTTCGGCGTCCGGGCCTGCGTCGACCGAGGCCGCCTCGTTGTCGTTGACGGCCTTGGGACTCACCGCCGGGAACGCCGCTACTCCCGTGCGACCCACGGGCTCTCGCGGCTCGTCGTCCTCTCGTCAGCGGGGACAGTCGGACTCGACGCGCTGCGCTGGTGCGCGGGAGTCGGGATCGGTGTCGTCGTGCTCGATCCTTTCGGAGGCGAGCTGCATCTCACCTCGGGAGGCGCCGGCAATGACGACGCGAGGCTCCGGCGCGCGCAGGCCTTGGCGATGGCAACTCCAGCGGGCGTCGAGGCGACGAGGTATCTGATCGCTTCCAAGCTGGCGGGCCAGGCGTCGGTCGCTAAGGGCCGCCTCTCGCAACCGGGCGCAGCCGAGACCATCATCCGCTTGCGAGACGAGCTGGAGCTGGCCGAGACGCTGGAGGAGATCCGCCACGTCGAGGCGGTCGCTGCCAACGTCTACTGGAACGCCTGGTCCGGGATCGAAGTGCCGTTCGTCCGCAAGGACGTGCCCCGCGTGGCTGACCACTGGCGGGCTTTCGAGGGCCGGCGCTCGGCCGTGAACGTCGGAACCTCGCGCTCGGCGACTGACCCTGCCAACGCACTCTTGAACTACGGGTACCGCTTGCTCGAAGCGGAGGGGCGGCTCGCCTGCCTTGCCGTCGGTCTTGACCCTGGGCTCGGCATCCTGCACGCTGACCTGAAGAGCCGCGACTCCATGGTGCTCGACGTCATGGAGGCCGTTCGGCCGGTCGTCGACGGGTACGTGCTCGACCTGTTCAGAGTCCGCGCGCTCATGAAGACCGACTTCGCCGAGGACCGCCGCGGCGTGCTCCGTGTGCTCCCGCCGCTGACCCACCGGATCGCGGAGGCGATGCCGGCCTGGGGGCTGGCTCTCGGTCCGGTCGTCGAGAAGGTCGCGGGGATCCTTTCGACGAGCAGTCCCTACGACTTCTCGGTGCCATCGGTCCTGACCCGCGAAAAGCACAGAGCGGCTGCAGCACGGCGAGTCGCCGTACCGGCCTCCTCGACTCGCAGCGGCGTGCTTTCCCCCGGTCCAAATCCCGGAGGCATCGCACCACGAGCCAAGCAGCGCCAGCGGCCGAGCGCGCCGGCACGACAGCCCCTGCCGCGTCGGACATGTCGCGGGTGCGGGCAGGTCCTGCCTGCGCTGGAACGGGACCACGCAGCGACGAGGCGCTGGTGGTGCGACATTTGCAGACCCGAGCGGCGCGCCGAGCTGGACGGTCGAATGCGAACCGCGGCGAGCGTTCTCGCCGAGCAGCATCGTGTCGAGACCGGCGTTCTCCCGTCCCATACGGACGAAGCCCAGGCACGGCGCCGGAAAACGAACCGGCGTCGCCAGTTAGCCCGTCTCGCCTGGGAGACGGACCACGGCGGGACATCGCCCGACGTCGAGTGGTACTCGGAGCAGATCGCCCCACGGCTGGCAGACCTATCGCTCATCGAGATCGCTGGCACACTCGGAGTCTCCACATCGTCGGCAAGCAAGTTCCGGAGAGGTCTGAGAGTGCCGGCACCTCGGCATTGGACCGTGTTGGCACAGCTGGTGGGAGTCGAGACTACGAGTGCTTCAGCAAGCCCTCAGCTGGCTCGCTGATTCGGAGCGCCGGGTTAATCCCGGTGACGCGTCGATCATTGAGGCAGAATCAGGCGGGACGAGTCGGCCGCTGACTGGGGTCGGCTTCTCATCCGGAGGGCCAGTGAGCGAAGACCGCAGGAGTTCAGAGCCGTTGTTCGTCGTGGACAACTCCGAAGGCGGTCGCGATGGGCTGGGCTACCTCCGAGACTGGTGCGAAGTGGCTAACGCCTTTGACATCGCGACTGGCTATTTCGAGGTCGGGGCGCTGGTGGCTCTCGACAAGGCTTGGCAGAAGCTCGACAAGATTCGCATCCTGATGGGCGACGAGGTGTCGCGCGGCACCAGACAGACCATTCTGGAAGCGGTGAAGGGTCGAGCGGAGGCGGTTCTCGACCGCGGTCTCGAATCCGATAAACACGAGAACCCGTTCCTCGAGGGCGTGGAAGCCGTGGTCGAGGCGCTGCATTCACACCGGATCGAGTGTCGCGTCTACAACCGGAAGAAGTTCCATGCCAAGACGTACATCACGCACGCCAAGCTCGACGTCATTGGCTCCCAGGCCTTGGTCGGGTCGTCCAACTTCACACGGCCGGGACTCACACAGAACGTCGAACTGAATATCAAGCTCGAATCCAGCTCGGAGGTTGCTCAGCTTCAGGAGTGGTACGAGCGCCATTGGAACGATGCGGAGGACGTCTCGGAAGACGTGCTCCGAACAGTCGAGCGTCACACGGCTGCCTTTACGCCGTTCGATGTGTATGCCCGCGCCCTACACGAGATGTTCGACAAGGTCGAACCAAGTGCCAACGAGTGGGAGCAGAGCGAGTCCGAGATGTTCCCCGTGCTCGACCGCTACCAGCAAGAGGCGTATTGGGCGATGCTCAACATTGCCCGCCAACATGGCGGTGCTCTCCTTTGTGACGGGGTCGGCCTCGGAAAGACATTCGTCGGACTCATGCTCATCGAGCGTCTGATCCGCTACGAGAAGAAGAACGTGGTGTTATTCGCTCCCAAACCCGCGAAGGAGAGCGTCTGGCAGCCGGAGTTGCGTCGTTATCTGTCCCACGTCGGAGGCGGCGCTGACTTTTCGAACCTGACCGTGTTGTCTCACACGGATCTGACCCGTGGAGGAGAGTTTCCGGAGCGGTTCCGCCGCGTGACGGAACTGGCCGACGCAGTGGTGATCGACGAGGCGCACCACTTCCGCAATCCCGGGAAGGTGCCCGACTGGAACGACCGGGAGACCTGGACGCGCTACTACGCGCTCTACAACCTCATCGGCGACAACCCCAAGAAGCCCGTCTACATGTTGACCGCGACACCGATCAACAACTCGCTCGACGATTTCCGGCATCTCGTCGAGCTCTTCACGCGACGGGACGATCGATACTTCGCGCGCACGCTTGGAGTGAACAGCGTCATCGCGCGCATCAAACAGATCACACGGTCGCTCCGCGAGCGGGTGACGGTCGACGAAGAGGTCCCAGTCGCCGAGCTCATCACAGATGCATACGAGCTTCTTGCTGGCGATCCGCTCTTCGACGGGCTCGTAGTTCAGCGGAGTCGTGCCTATGCGCGAAAGAGTCAGTTACAACAAACGGGTAACGCCGCCATGTTCCCCGAGCGCGCGGATCCCACGGTCGCCGCCTACTCCGTGCGAAAGACGTACGGAAAGCTCCTCGACATGATGAAAGCGGCCTTCGAGAAGGATAAGCCCCTGTTCGCGTTGTCTATCTACTACCCGCTGGCCTACTACTGCGGGAACGACGCGGACATCGATCCAATCGAGCAGAACCGCCAAGCTCAGGTAGTAGCGCTGATCCGCACGAACTTCCTGAAGAGGTTCGAAAGCTCCGTCTATGCCTTCGAGCGCTCCTGCGATCGCCTTTTACGAAAGCTGCTCGCCTTCGTTCAAAAGAACGCCGAGACCCCACAAGAGGAACGTCGCTTGCAGCGTTGGATCGACCAGCGCGCCGAGCTGCTCATGCAGACTCGCTACCGACAGCTTGAGCTTTGGGGCGACGAGGTCCCGGACGAAGCCGAAGAGGAGGAGGACGTCGTACCACCTGAGTTGCTCGAGGCCGCGGAAAAGCTCTCGCGTGACGAGTACGACGTGAGGGAGATACTCCAAGAGACCTACCTCGATCTCGACCAGCTGGCGGCCTTCCTCGACGAGTCCCGCCGCTTCCAGTCAGAGCACGACGACAAGCTCAAGCGCCTCGTAACGCTTCTTCGTTCGAAGGATCTCGCCGAGCGGAAGGTGCTTGTGTTCACGGAATTTGCTGATACTGCCCGCTACCTCCGCAGGCACCTGCAGGAGGCTGGTATCGACCACGTCGTGCAGATCGACAGTGGAACGAAGGTTGATCGGGCGGAGGTTCTCCGGCGGTTTTCGCCGTACTACAACGGCTCGACCTCAAGAGAGCTTGCCGAGGCCGGTCTGGACGAGATCCGCGTGCTTGTCTCGACAGACGTGCTCTCCGAAGGCCTCAACCTGCAGGATGCCACGCGTCTCGTGAATTACGACATCCACTGGAACCCGGTCCGCCTCATGCAACGGATCGGACGTGTCGACCGACGGCTCAGTCCATCGGTCGAGGCACAGATGAAGCTCGACCATCCTGAATCCGCCGCGGATCGCGGCAAGGTCAAGTTCTGGAACTTCCTTCCACCGGACGAGCTGGACGAACTCTTGCGCCTGTACCGGACTGTGAGCCATAAGGCGTTGTTGATCTCCAAGACATTAGGCATCGAAGGCCGGAAGCTGCTCTCGCCTGAGGACGACTTCGAGGCCCTGAAGGAGTTCAACGCCGCATACGAAGGGGAAACGACGGTCACCGAGGAACTGCACCTCGAATATCAGCGCCTCCTGCTCGATCACCCTGGACTGGAGGAACGACTTGCCTCCTTCCCATCGGCGATCTTTAGTGGGCGTTTGCGCCCGGAAGCTGCCCCCATTGGGGCGTTTTTCTGTTTCCGGCTTCCGGCTCTCGATACCGAGCGGGACGAGTTCACGCTCGAGGCAGGTATCACGAGGTGGTACCTAGCCCCGCTAGGCGAAGATCAGGTGATCGAGAACGCCGCGGAGATAGCGACCTTCGTGCGCTCGAATGAAAAGACGCCGCGGGTCACTGTCCTGGATCGAGTCGCGTTGATCGACGCTCGTGATCGCGTGCTCAAACATGTCCGGAATGGATATCTCAAGCAGGTCGCCGCCCCGGTCGACGCGCCAGGAGCACGCCTCGTGTGCTGGATGGAGCTCAACGGCTCATGACGGCACAGATCTCCGTTGCTCAGCTGCGACGAGTGCGATCGCTTGACGACGTGCTGAAACTTCTCCACGATGAGCTCGATTGGCCCATCGAAGCCGATGAGCTGGACAAGGCCGTCTTCGACTACAAGCCTGAGGAACTTGGTATCCCTGCCGAGCGAGTCCCCCAGCTGACGAGCATCCGACAGTTACAGCCACTCACCCTTCATCAGCCGTGGGGAATGTTCTTCCTCGAGTTTACCGGGCCGCGGCTTCCCATCACCCCGCTCCGCAGACTTCTTCAATCGCTGGTAACTAAGAGTCGGGCGCGTGTTCATCACCGAACCTGGGATCTCGAGCACCTTCTGTTCGTGATCACGACCGATTCCGGAGACTCTGTCGAGCTGCACCTTGTCGCATTTTTCGATACGGGTGTCGGACTTGCGGAGATTCGCTCGCTGGCCTGGCGGCCGCGCCAGTCACCTCAGCAGTACCTGGACCGCTTAGGCCATGAGCTCTTACCGCGGCTCGCGTGGCCAGCCGATGTTGACGACGCCGCAGCATGGACCGATGAGTGGCGGTCCGCGTTCACTCTCCGACATGGCGAGGCGATCGCAACGGCCGAGCGTCTGGCGGAACGAATGGCTGAGGTTGCGACCGTTCTCCGGAAAGCCATTAGCAAGACTCTTGCCGAGGAGAGTTCGAAGGGTCCGTTCCACGCGTTACTGAACGAAGTCCGACACGAGCTGGTCGCGGGAGTGGACGAGGCCAGATTTGCTGACATGTGCGCCCAGACTCTTGTCTACGGGACGCTGACTGCCCGCGTGACTGATCCCATCGGATTTGGTGCATCGCCGACGCTCGTGCTCGTGCCGCTGGCGAATCCGTTTCTCGCTGCTTTCTTCGAGCAGGTGCACGACCAGGTAGCGGACCTCGATCTCAGCGAGTCTGGGCTTGAAAAGCTCGTGGCCGACCTCCGGGCCAGCAACGTGGAGGCAGTGCTTGACCAGTTCGGCTCAACGGCTAAAGGCGGCGATCCGGTCGTCCATTTCTACGAGGAATTCCTCAAGCGTTACGACAGGCAGATGCGGGCGGACGCGGGGGCCTTTTATACTCCCCAGCCGGTCGTTGAGTTCATGGTTCGGGCAGTGGACGAGGTTCTGAAGAGTAGCTTTGGTTTGGCCCAAGGTTTGGCTGACCCCTCCGACTGGGCAAACGTGGCGCGTTATCTCGGTATCCAGGTGCCCAAGGGCATCAAACCGACGGCACCCTTTCTTTCAATGCTGGATCCCGCCACAGGGACAGGCACCTATCTTGTCGAGTGGCTCCGTCGTGCTCGCCGTTCGTTCGAGACGTCCCAACCTTCTCAGAACTGGCCCGCTCGACTTAAGGATTTCGTCATCCCTTCGATGCATGCCTTCGAACTCATGTTGGCGCCGTACGCCATCGCCCACCTGAAGGTGGCTATCGAGATGAACAGCCAGGGACTAGTGAGTGGGGAACCGGCCATCCACCTGACCGACACACTGGAGTACCCCGCAGCGCAGGCGAAGTTCGAGACCATGCAGGACCCTGTCGCGCTCGAGGGAGAACGTGCGGCGGCACTTAAGGAGCACGAACGGTTCACCGTGATTGTCGGCAACCCGCCGTACGACCGTGAACAGCGAGAGGTCGGAGATGTCAGCGAGCGAAAAGGCGGGATAGTACGACATGGTGTTCCGGGACTCCAGCCTCTTATTGTCGACTTTCTCGCGCCGCTAAAAGCAGCTGGACTCTCGGCTTCGCACTCTCGGTCCCTCTACAACGACTATGTCTACTTCTGGCGCTGGGCTGCCTGGCAAGCTGTCCAGCGCCCGCCTGGACCCGGAATTGTTGCCTTCATCACCGCGGCCTCTTATCTAGAAGGCGTGTCATTCAGCGGTATGCGTCAGTTTCTGCGAGAGCAGTTCGACGAACTGAATATCGTGGACCTCGGCGGCGACTCGATGAGCGCCCTGTGGGAGCATGACGAGAACGTCTTCGACATACGGATTCCCGTCGCGATCTGTGTCGCGGTGAGGAGGACTCCGGGCAACGCATCGCCCTGTGCTGTCCGGTACACGCGTGTGACCGGTACCAGAGGAGAGAAGTTCGCCGTGCTTCGTGAGCTCCGTCTCGACTCACCTCTGTTAGTGAAGGTTGAAGGAAGCGGTACGGATCCCTTTGTATTCCGTGAAGGTGTCAGGTCCGGATGGGTATCGGTCAGCGATTTGATGCCTTGGTCGGCGAGAGGAATCCAATTCTCGCGAACCTGGCCGATCGCGCCAAGCCGTTCCGTGGCCGTTCGTCGTTGGGAAGCGCTACGAGCTGCTCCGAGCAAGTCCCGCGCTGAGCTGCTGCATGAAAGCGGTGATACTAAGGTCGCACGGGGTTACTCGAGCTTCCTCGGCAACCGCAAGCTCACTCCGCTCGCAAAGTTGCGTGCCACGGATGAGCCCGATGCAATCCGAGAAATCGCGTATCGGACCTTCGACAGGCAGTTTTGCATTGCGGATCGGCGTGTTATCGATCGACCAAGGCCTCCACGCTGGACAGCGCAAAGTAACCATCAGGTGTTTCTCGTCACGCTTGCTGGCGCGCCTTACGGCAATGGCCCGCAAGCAATGGCCACGCCACTTGTCCCTGACCTCAACGCATTTCAAGGTTTTGGAGGAGGGTTAGTGCACCCATTCTGGCGAGACGGAGCGTGTTCAACGCCGAACGTAACGGGCGGCGCACTCGAGGTGTTAACGCGTGCGTTCCGTCGTGCCGTTGATCCAATCGATCTCTTCGCCTACATGTACGGAATTCTTGGCACGGCAGCGCTTTCCGAACAGCAGCGCCGCGATGGTTATTCGAGCATGTCGCCTCCGTTCATTCCAATCACGGCAAACAGCAGTCTCTTCGGTCGGGTATGCCACCTCGGACGTGATCTGCTCTGGTGGCACACCTTTGGGGAGCGCCTAGCCCCCGAAGGTGTTAGCGGTCTGCCTGCGAGTGGCGCGAAAGAGACGGAGCCCGTTCGCGGCTACCCCGAGTCCTATTCCTACGAAGCCGCTACGTGTGTCCTTTCGGTTGGTACTGGATGCTTTGCGGACGTGTCGCCCGAGGCGTGGTCCTTCGAGGTCTCCGGCTTAAAGGTCTTGCAGTCCTGGCTCGGCTATCGAATGGCAAGCGGCAAAGGAAAGAAATCAAGCGCACTCGATGACATCCGCCCCGAGCGCTGGACCTTCAGCGACGAGTTGCTGCGAGTAGTCGCCATCATTCAGCACACGGTGGACCTGACCCCGCGTGCCGCGGAGCTACTCGCGAGGGTGCTAAGTGGCAAACTGATCGACCGAGCTTTGCTTCCCGAGCCGACAGCAGCCGAGCGCAACGCCCCTGCTGGCTGATTGCCCCAGAGTGCCCCGTCTCACCCACGGGGGTCCTCTCTGCCCCCTGGCGGGAGCCAGCCAGGGGATCGGGGGGAGGGAGCCGGCCCGAGGGGCGTCGCGGCTAGGGAACCGTGTGAAGGTAGTGAGGAGTCGTGGTGAAGTCCAGCGCTCACTCGCATCCGGGGCATCATTGAGCGCGCACGTTAGACATTGTCTATGCCAGACCTCAGCCTGTTGACCGCTTCGCGGACAAGCACCAACAGCTCGGGGACCTGGGTCGCCTCCCTGACCTCGTAGGCGACCGGCATCGTTCGCCACGTGAGGTGAGTCGCGTCGATCAAGCCGGCAGCTTCATGGTCTTCCGGCAGGCGCAACGCAACTTCCAGTCCGTCAGGATGAGGGTAGGCCGCAGCCACCATCTGACCGGCGACCTCGAAGCCGAGGTAGATCGTCTTTACGTACGAGGTTCCCTCGAACTCCCCAACGATCACGGCGACAAGCTCATCGCAGGCGACCTGTGCGAACCTGGGCGCCGCGTCGAGAAGTCGGCGACGGACGGCTTCATCGCTCACGAGCCGCAGCGTAGATCGTGAAGCGACGCGAACCATGCTAGGCGCGCGTCTGGCTGGCTCCCGATCGCAGTCCTGGCTGGCTGGCTCCTACGTTCTCCCAGCTAGTCCGGCTTCTGTGTACGTCTACCGGTCCCTCTCTCTTATCCCAGGACGGTGTGTTAATTCGCCTGACGCTTGACGTTTGGACGTCGGCTGACGCTTTACACGACTTCACCTGATGCTTTACGCGCATTCGGCTGATCGTTTACACCTCGGCCCCGCCCTGGTGTCCTCGCCTGGTCGAGGAAGGGGGGCGGCCAAGTGCTCAGGGAGCTCAGCAAGATGGAGCAGCGTTACGACGCCGTCATGGGCGTCATCAAAAACGGCCTCGCTGTGACAGAGGTGGCCGAGAAGTTCGGGGTGACTCGCCAGAGCCTGCACGCCTGGCTGCGCCGTTAC
>Ga0326727_10010340_pt1 | contig 22290 bp, 11 predicted proteins | sample MB2enrmetagenome_FD_207643 | JGI IMG/M metagenome (GOLD analysis project Ga0326727, IMG submission 207643) | Lab enriched peat soil microbial communities from McLean, Ithaca, NY, United States - MB29MY | ecosystem: Environmental > Terrestrial > Soil > Wetlands > Peat | place: USA: New York...
CCGAGGAAGAGCGCAAAGAGAAGGAAAACCTGCGCGGCTTGCGGGAGCGCTACAAACTGGATGACGCGTCCACGGGAATCGTCACGCGGGAAGACATCGAAGAGGTCGTCTCGCGGTGGACGGGCGTCGCGGTCACCTCCATCAAGGAAGACGAACAGCAGAAACTGTTGCGCATCGAGCCGGAGCTGCACAAGCGTGTGATCAGCCAGGACAAGGCCATCACGGCGCTGGCGCGGGCCATCCGCCGGAGCCGGGCGGGCTTGAAGTCGCCGTTGCGGCCGGTGGGTTGCTTCTTCTTCCTGGGGCCGACGGGCGTCGGGAAGACGGAAGTCGCCAGGCGGCTGGCGGAATTCCTGTTCGGGTCGGAGAAATCGCTGATCCGCTTCGACATGTCGGAATTCATGGAGAAGCACTCCGTTTCCAAGCTGATCGGGGCGCCGCCGGGGTATGTGGGCTACGAAGAGGGCGGGCAGATGACGGAACGCGTGCGCCGCACCCCTTATTCGGTTATCCTATTGGACGAGATTGAAAAGGCGCATCCCGACATCTTTAATATCCTGCTGCAAGTGTTTGAGGACGGACAGTTAACGGATGGCCTCGGCAATACTGTAGACTTCCGGAACACCATCGTCATCATGACTTCGAATCTGGGTGCGCGGCACTTGCAAAAACGCACCTCGATCGGATTTCAGGCGGGCATCGATGAGGCCAGCCTGAAGAGCATGGAAGATCTGGTGTTGGGTGAAGTGAAGCGCGCGTTCAACCCGGAATTCTTGAACCGGCTGGACGAAGTGATCCTTTTCAATCCTTTGGGCGACGACGACCTGCTCCGTATCATCGATCTACTTGTCGGCCAGCTGAATGACACGCTGATTCACCGGCAGGTGCAGGTGGTCTTGTCGCCGGAAGCACGCCAGTGGATCCTGGAGAAAACGTGTGCGGACCGCAATTATGGTGCGCGGCCGCTGCGGCGGGCTTTGCAGAAGTATGTGGAGGATCCGCTCTCCGAGGCTCTGATCCAAGGGGGAATTCAGAGGCCAGCGACATTGCAGATCTATGTCGCGGGGGAAGGCCTCGCATTCCGGCCCGTAGTCGAGGCAACCCCGGTCATCCACTAGCGAATCTGACGCAACAACGTGTGATCGCGAAGCGGTTCGCCCGGTAGGGAATCGCTCAGGGATGCGCGTGCGGCCAGCCCATGCCGGGTCTGGCAGGAGAAAAACATCTTGGATTTGGGGGCGCGGCCTTGAGCCGATCAATGGCCGCTCGAAGGATAGTCTGTTTTATCTCGGAAATGGACGCGCCGCGTGCATGGCGCGGCCGTGTCGCCGTATTGACGATGTTCTTTTTCTTACTAGCAGGACCCAATTTCTCCGGATTCCCCACTCTTGCCCGCAGCCTGGAAGAGCATTCCCGCGATAACAAGCCTACCTATCTCTTGCATGCTTCCCTGAATGAAACCACGTTTGAGGAAAAGATTGAGGATTACCTTGGCGCAGAGGCGCAAGCGCAGAGCACTCAAGCGCAGGCGCAGGAGTTTATCCAGCGCATCGAATGGAAAGGGCTCCGACGCATCCGGAGGGACACGGTGAATGCACGCATCTTCACCCGCGAGAACGATCCCTACAACGAAGAGGCGCTGCGCCGGGATTTTCAGGCGCTGTGGAACACGCAGTTTTTTGAAGATGTCAAGTTGCAGGTGGAAGATTCGGCGGACAAGCCGGGCGGCAAGATCATTACCTGGGAAGTGAAGGAGCGGCCGGTGATCCGCCGCATCCGCTATGACGGGATCAAGTCGATATCCGAGTCCGACATCCTGGACCGCTTTAAGGAAAAGAAGGTTGGGTTGACGGTGGAGAGCCAGTTTGACCCCACGCGCATCAAGAAAGCGGAAGTGGTGTTGAAGGAATTGCTGGGAGAGCATGGCAGACAGTTCGCCACGGTGACCCCGCAGTACGAGCGGATTGCCTCGAGTAACGCGGTGATCCTGGTCTTCAAAATCAACGAAGGGCCAAAGGTCAAAGTCGGCAAGATCCTGTTCACGGGGAACCACGTCTTCAGCCGCAGGAAATTGATCCGGGCGATGCACAACGACCGGCCGTACGCGATCCCCTTGCGCATTACGGAAATTGATGTGCTGACCAAGACCTACGATCACGACAAGCTCATCGAGGACATTGAAGTGGGCATTCGCGGGTTGTACACGGACAACGGGTACTTCAAGGTGCTGGTGAAGGACCCCATTCTGGAGAATATCGATACGGAAGGCTGGCGGTTGGGCGTACCCCTAACGGGAAGAACGAAAGGGAAGGCGGTCAACATGACCATCCCGATCGATGAGGGCGAGCGCTACCGCATGGGCACGTTGAAAATCGCCAGCAGTGATCCGGACAAGGGGCTTTCCTTGAAGGTGGACGCGCTGAAGAACGTGTTCCCGCTGAAACAGGGAGACATTTTTTCTTCCGCCAAAATACGCAAAGCGCTCGAGGATTACGGAAAGATTTACGGGCGGTACGGCTTCATCGACTTTGTGCCAACCCCGGAAACGGATATCAACGAAGAAGCCAAGCGCATTGACGTGACCATGAAGTTCGAGGAAGGCAAGCAGTACTACGTCCGGCGCATTGATTTCACCGGAAATACCACCACGCGAGACAAAGTGATCCGGCGCGAGTTGCTGCTTGACGAAGGCTCGCTCTTCGACAAGCACGCCTGGGAAGTCAGTATTTTACGGCTGAACCAGTTGGACTATTTCGACAAGCTGGATGCGGACAAGGCCGCGGAGATCAAGCGCAACTCGAAAGAGGGCACCGTCGACCTGCTGCTGAAGTTGAAGGAAAAGGGTAAGCAATCGATTGGCTTGCAGGGGGGCGTCAGTGGATTGATGGGAGGATTCGTCGGGCTGACTTACCAGACGAACAATTTCCTGGGATTGGGCGAAACGCTGACCCTTTCGGCGCAAGTGGGGCAGTATCAGCGCAGCGTAATGTTCGGATTCACGGAACCCTACCTGTTTGACCGCCCGATTTCGAGCGGCTTCACGGTGTTTTCGTCGTTGTACAAATTCAACCAGGCGCAGCAGGCGGCGCTGTTGACGGGGACAGCAGTCAGCGTCAACCCGCAATACATTCAGGATTACAACCAGAACAGCACGGGATTCACGATGTATGCAAGTTACCCGCTGAAGCGCCGCGTGTTTACGCGCCTTGGCTTGACGTACGGCTTGACGCGAACGGACATCACGACCTACAACCAGGCCTCCAACCTGCTGTTCACGCAATTGCAGTATCAGAGCATCGCGGGGCCAAGCGCGTTGAACGGAATCTTGGCTAGCACGATCACGGCGACAATCAATCACAACCAGCTCAATAACCCGATCAACGCGACTTCGGGGAAGAGTTACTTCTATTCGCTGGCGTTCACGGGCGGACCAATCGGCGGAAACGTCAATACCATCACGAACACGGGGGAGTTCAAATATTTCCACCCGATCAATAAGCGGCGGAATGCGGTCGGGGTGAGGTTCCTTGCCGCGTTCACGACGGGATATGGCGGCAAGGAAGTGCCCCCGTACAGCCGGTTCTACATGGGCGGGGAAAACGACATCCGCGGGTTTGATATTCGCGGGATTTCGCCGGTGACGTACATCCCCAGTGTGGTGGACGAGACGATATCGTTCCCGTACCGAGGTGGGACGGGGTCGCTCACCGTTCCCCTGCTAGTGAATACGATCGTGTGGCCGGGTGGCGATATGGAGGGAGTGGGGAATTTTGAGTACCGCATCCCCATTGCGGGGCCGGTGAGCATGACGTTGTTCGCGGATGCGGGCACCACAGGGATCGTGAACAAGAGCGCGTTGCGACTGGACCCGACGGGAGTCGCGAACATCAATTCCCAGTTCCCGCTGGTGAACCAGCAGTCGCAGTTGCAAATCGCTTCAGGCACCAACTTCCATCCGCGGGCGTCCACAGGTATCGAGTTCAATATCAACCTGCCCATCGTGCAAGCGCCTTTCCGGCTCTATTGGGCCTACAATCCGGTGCGGTTTCATCAGACGATCGTGGCGCCCTTCGACAGCATCAATATGACTAACCTGTACCTGCAATGCCGGGTGCTGGGGCTGACCGATCCGTTGAAGCCCAACAGTTGCGATCCGATTATTCTCACTCCCCTTTCTCCGTACCTGGTGAATCCAGGGCGTCTGGACTACTTTGAGCATCGCAGCACATTCCGGTTTACGGTCAGCCGGACGTTCTAGCAGGATGCCGGGATTGCGGACTTTTTCGGGCAGGCACAGGATTTAGGGAAATAGTGAAAGAGGCGGCAAAACAGCGATCCGGCAGAGAGGCCAAGGGGAGATTTGGGCAGCGGGCCAGAGAAGAAAGCACAATTATGAGATTCTTCAATCGAGATTCAGCAACAAGGTGCGCGGGGGATATCCGCGGCACTGGCATGGAGGAGAAGTGCGTTATGGAGTGGCGTAAGATCGTAAATTCCGCAGTGCTGGCATTCGCGTGCACGGCCGTGCTCTTGGGCGGATGCAGCAGTTCAGGCGTGAACGTGGTCACGATAACCGTCAGTCCGGCCGCGCAAACTGTGATTGCCGGACAGGTGCAGACGTTTACTGCGACGGTAAGCGGCAGTACGACGACGACGGTGACGAACTGGCCGTGTACTTATTCCTATACGCCCCTGCCGACAGCGTCGAACCAGAACCCGGCGGCGGTGACGGGAACTTGCACCAGCGGCCAGACCATGAACGGCGGCTCGATCGGCACATGGGTGATTACCACGACGAACGGGTCAAACGTTCTTACCTTCACAGCGCCTACGTTGGCTAATTTCCCGAGTCCTCCGCCCACGCTCACTTTTACCGCGACAGCGGACGCGGACAACAAGAAGACCGCCACCGCCATAGTGACGCTGGATTCCGGGATTCGCGGTTCGCTTTCGCCATTATCCGTAACGATTCCCGTGGGATTGACGCCGCCAGCGACCGAGGCCTTCACCGCATCGCTGGAGAATGCACCGGCGCTTGGTCTGAGCTGGAACTTAGTGCAGCCGAACCCGAGCGACACCACGAACACGAACAACGATACGGCCAATCCCCTCGCGGTGACGTGCAGTCCGACCTGCGGAACAATGGATGCAGGCAACAACGGAATCTATACCGCGCCGGCAGTGCTACCGACCGCCACCACACCCGCAGGAAGCACAACAACGAGTCCGACGACGGTGTACCTGGTCATGTGGAAAAGTATTGATCCTCTGCACTACGCCGTGGCCACGATCACCCTGGTCAGCGCCACGAATAATTCCATCAACTTTGCGGGGATTTTCCCATCCACGGTCGCGGCGGGCAGCACTTACGCGAGCATCTATCTGAACGCCGAGAACCTGCTCAACTCGACGCAGATATTCTTCATTCCGCCCGGGCAAACGCAGGGGCTCCCCATCGTTTCGACCAACATCTTCACGATTCCTATTTCTTCGGAGTACTGCACAGCCAGCGCCAGCGGGGTCACGCCGGTGGTGACCTGCGGTGCTTCGATCATGACGCGAATCGAACTGACCTCCACCCAGTTGGCGGTTCCAGGGACCGCACAGATCGAAATTACCGGGATTCCGGGGAGTGAGACGGCAATATCCCCGTGCACAAACGTGCCCAATGCGGACGGATCAACCGCCACAAGCAACATCTCCTGTCCGCTGACGATTGCGTATGCCAGCCCGGCGTTGGTGGCCGTGTCGCCCGATAGCTTTCCGCAAGGCCAGAACGCCAACATTATCGTGGACGGAGGCTATTTCGGGGGCACCAACTCGCCGATCGTGCAATTACTGCTGGACGGGTCGGCGAGCAGTTCGTACCCTTCATCCGGTCCACGCCAAATTGTCGGTAACCCGCAGGGAAGCACTTTGCAGAATCCGGGACTCTATGAAGTCACGATCGCAAGCACCGCCCCGCAGGGGTCGCAGCCGCCGTTCCCGACGGCGACGACCAACGTGGCGGTTCAGCCCACGTTCTCCAATTTCACTCCGAATCCGTTGGGCGTTCCTTGCCCCGGTGCTCCTGCCCCACAGTCTTCGTACCCTCCTTGTTTTAGTCTGGGAGCTGCCAACGCGTTACCCAGCAGCATTGCTCTGGACTCGTCGAAGGGTTTCGCGGTGCTCACGGAACAGGGCACCAACGCACTGCAATTGATTGACCTGACCGGTTCGGTGCCGGTGCCGACGGTGAACTTAACAATGACAACGGGAAGCTCACCGACCAGTGTGGCGCTCGATAATCAGATCAATATTCCGGGTTACAGCGGCCAGGATCTGGGAGTGGTGGTCAGCACCGGTGACAGCAAGCTGTACCTGTATGCCATCTCACGCACGAACATCACGCCCATCGGATCCATTCCGGTGGATTTGAATTCACTTTTGCAACAGACGGCAGCGACACAGCCCACGCCGTATGCGGTCGGTGTCGATCCCGGGACGCACTTGGCGGCTCTGGCGTATGAAAACACTAATATCGGATTCATTGTGGATGTGAACCCGAACCTGGACGGCAGTGATACGCACACATGCTTCAGCAACTCCAGCGTCCAGAAACCGCCGTGTGTGCTCGCGCCGGTTTCCATGGTCACGGGAAGCACCCCGCAAGTGGTGATGGAACCGGGAGCGCCGGTTGCCTACGTGACCCCGGGTGGTGCGGGCTCGGATTCGGTGGTGGATCTGTTGCAGCAAGGTGTGTCCGCGCAGATCGCCCCAGGGGGAACGACCACCACCAGCGGCGCGGTGCGCACGGATGGCATCGTAAAGATCGTCACGTTGACGCCCCATGGGATTAACCCCGCCTTGGGTGGCACGGTAATCATCGCCGGGTTACTGCCGGCGGATTTGAATGGCACCTACCAGGTGATTCCGGGCAGCGTGATTGACGCCTGGACGTTCTCGTATGCGCAACCACAATACTCGTCCTCTGCCGATAACGAAGACAACACGAACACAGCAAGCAATCCGGGGACGGTGCAGTACGGCACGCCCTACTATTCGTTTAATGTGACGCCCAACGTGACTGGCGCGGCCATCAATCCGATTACCGGCACGTTGGCGTTTGCGGACCCCAACGCCAGCTCAGCGCAGATCACTTTCATCGGCACACAGGATGAAGCGGTGACGTCATCACTGACGTTGACGGCTGGAAGCTGCAACGGCTGTACGCCGACACCGGCTGGGGCGCCGGAACTCGGCTTCCGCTCAATCTCCTTCGATCCGTTCACCAATGTGCTGGTGGCGTATGATCCGAACACACTCTCGGGGCCGAGTGATCCGGGTAATGCCATTTCGCTGATCAATCCGGGCAGCTCCGCCCTCACCGGGACCGGCACGGCGCCGTACCGCATCATTGCGGCGATCCAGACGGGGCAGGTGGGCTCAGGCTCGTACACGCCCGCAGGGCAGACGGCAGCGGTAACAGTCAATGGCCCGATGATTTACGACCCCAAGTCGAGGTATGTCCTGGCAGCGAACGCCGGGAGCAACACGGTCAGCTACATGAACCTGGATCCCGGCAATTTATTCAAGAAGGTGTACGTACAGACGCTGCAAGTGACCAGTCCAAGCGCGGCGGTTCCGAATTCGCAGCCGGCACTGGGCAGCGCGCCCGCCACAAGCTGCGATCCCACCAGCGCGATCAACTCCTGCATGCCGCAGGCCGTGCAACTGGGGCAGACGGCGACGTTGCAGATTAACGGGGAAGGTTTCCTCTCCGGTGGAGGCACACCGGTTGTTCGGCTGGACGGCAGCTCCACAGGTGTGACCATCGTGCAAGATGCCACGCATGTGCTGACGGATAGCCAAATCAATGTAAGCATTGACGCATCCGTGTTTACGGTGGCGCATGATTTCGCGCTCGATGTAGTGGCGGGTAACGTGGTCTCGAACTCCATTGATTTGCACGCGGTAGGCGTACTGAATTTGACTCCCGTATGCGCGCCAACAGCTACATTTCCGCAGGGGCCGGAAGGCGTAGCCATTGATGATTCCTTGCACGTCGCGTTTGTGACCAACTACGCGTGCAACAGCGTATCGTTGATAACGATCAATCCGCAAGGCTTCGTGAAGTCGGATAAGACCGTGGCACCCTATGGCTCGGTGCTGAGGACGGTGACGGTCGGGAACAATCCGCTGGGAGTAGCGGTGATCCCGCGGCTGGGATATGCGGTTGTGGCGAACAGCGGAGATACACCGAACGGCTCTGCCTCCATCATCAACTACAATAACAGCGGCACGACGGCGGATATGGCTTATGTGGTGCCGATTACAACCACCTCCGGTACGACCACAACCACGAGCAATTCGGTGGCAGTCGGGCTCGCGCCACGGGGTGTGGCCATCGATCAGGATCGCGCGCTGGCGCTAGTGGCCAACGCCGGATCGAACACCCTCTCTTCTATAGACCTGACCGTGCTGTTGCCGGGGGCCGTCACGACCACGGTACCCGTGGCGACAACCGTGGCTTTGAGCGGGCCGCCGACAGCTATTGCAATCAGTCCCGACCAAGCGCTCGCGGCAGTTACGAACCTGCAGAACACCGGCACCAGCAGTGCTTCGGCGGGAATTGACGTGGTGACGCTCTCTGGGTCCGTGCCGGCTCGCAGCACCACCGCTTCCGTGGCATCGCTGACGGCAAGCCTGACCGGAATTGTGTTCGATCCGGCCCCCGCCTTCAATCCGACGCCCTCGGACGCGGTGTTCTACGCGACATCAACTCAGCAGAACGCGGTCTATTCGTTCGATCCGAATACCGGGTCGGCGAATCCGGTCCGGGTTGGGTTCAACCCGTATTCGCTGGGCTACAACTACCAGACGGGGACATTGCTGACCATCAATTCGACATCGAATACGAGTTCGATAGTCGATGTGCAGAACCTCAAGACGCGCCAGACGCTGGGAATCACCAGCCAATCGCAATTTGCCGTGGCGGTGGACAATTGGTTCAACACGGCAGTGATTGCGGACCAGAATAACAACCGCGTGCTGCTGCTGGCTTTACCCAAGTAACCGCAGAGCGAGCCGGGGAGACCGGGCGAATAAGTTGCGGGAACGGAGTGAGAAGGCATAGTGATTGCGGGTATGTCTACAAGTCCGCTATACTTTTGTGTTTGTACTGTGGCTGCCGGAGCCCGCGAGGGCACGATGGTGCCGGGAGCGCAGGTGGGAACCCGGAAGGACTCGCAGACAACCCTATTGTCTTCGCTCCATAGGGATCAGGAAAGGTTGCGACCGGTCGACGGTTAAGAACGCAAAGGGTTGACATTCCACGCCGCCCAACCGCGGAAATGGATGAGCGGCCCGGAGAACAACAAGGAGAAAACAGTGAATTCGAGAAACATGATTCGCACGGCTGCGCTGAGTTTTGCTTGCCTGCTGGGAACGGCGGCTGTCTGGGCGCAGGGGACCGCGACGGCGGGCGCCGCCAGCGGGACAAAAATGGCGGTGATCAACATACGGCTGGCGATTGCCTCCACCGCCGAGGGTAAGCAGGCATCCGCGGAATTGCAGTCGCAGTTTGCGCCGCGGCAGAACGAACTGGAAAACCTCAACAAGCAGATCAACGATCTGCGGCAGCAGCTTGCCGCGAACCAGACCACCTGGAGCGACGAGCAAAAAGCCCGGGCGCAAACACAGGGCCAGCGGCTAGCTGCTCAGCTTGACCGCAAGAACAACGAACTCAACGAGGATGCACAGGCCGCGCAGGGCGAGGTGGTGGACCGCATCGGGCGGAAGATGATGGACGTGCTGGACCGCTATTCACGGGAGAATGGATACGTGGCGGTGTTCGATACGTCGGCACAGAGTTCGCCCATTCTGTATGCCTCGTCGAATATCGATGTCACCCAGGAAATCATCAAGCTGTACGATCAGGCGTATCCGATAAAGGCGGCTGGCACGGCACCGGCAACCAAGCCAGCGGCGAACACGCCGAAGCCGGCGCCGAAGCCGTAAGCAGCGGCGACAGAGAATTGTAAAGCGGAAGAGGGTTGCGGCCTGAAGAAGGTGGCAGCCCTTTTTTGTTTTCCGCGCGATGGCTTCCTATCGGCTAACCGGCCCTTCTCACAAAATACAATTTTCATCTTATTCAAGCTGCGCAGCACCCTGTCATCTTGAGGGACGCGCCGGGCGTTTTCCCCCAACCTGGTCGGGGCGCCCCGAAAGATCTCAACGGACAGCTCGTGCACAATTTTGATTAAGGTCCTTCGGCGATTTCCGGTTTTGGGGGGCCGGTGGACTCCACCAGAGTCCTGACACCGGACCTCATCGGATCGCCTCAGAATGACCACGGCTTGCTGTACTTGGACACCGGATGAATTGTAGTTTGTGAGAAATCCGGGCTAAGGAGCAGACTCGGCGGCTGGCGGCGGGGATTCTGCAGGTTTTCCGATCTTGTGGGTCGTGTCAACATCAAAGAGCAGATAGTCGTTCAGGAAGTGCCTGTGGTGGTAACGCTTGCCGCGGAACTCCATGTACATTTCGGCGCTCCAGGGGAGCCAGAGTTGCGCGTTTCGTGCGGCGAAATTGACGGGGCCATAGTCGACCAGGAGATGATCCTTGGTGAGCCCGAGCACTGGGACGGGATCCCGGAGATCCGTTTCAACGCGAAGCACGGCATAACTGGCGCTGGAGATCCACATGCGCCCCTTGACCGCGATATCATACGTTGTGTTACCCCGGCGCCACGTCCGAACTCCTCCGCCTTTCGCGTCTCGCTTCTGTTCGAAGTGGATTTGCCAGGCCGCCTGTCCACGCAAATTGGCCGGTCCTTCACAAGAATAATTAAAGTGATCGCGATACATCGGTTGCAGAATATTCACACCCAGACTATTAAGGCCGGTGCTAATGATGACATCTGAAAAGCCGGACGGTGTACCTACCCCATTGCGATACTCATCCAGATAGAACGAGTCTTTCCCAAGCGCATGGACGAAAACCACGTATGAGAAATCGTATGACTTTATGGGCCCCGGCCAGCCGTATTTGTCAATTTCTTGATGTTCGATGTGCTCGGTCGCGGTGAATTTTTCAAAGTCGGCCATTTCCGTCTTCATTCGTTTCGCCGCGCCATCCAAAATCGCTTCGGCCTCGCAACTCACCTGGGGAGCGACATCGTACGCGGCGTCATCGATATCCCGCGGCGCCCAGGGAATTTCAACGAAAGTGACGGGATTTGTATCCGGCGCAGGTGGAGCCGGAAGGCTCGCTTCGGACGGTGGAGCAGAATCTAGTCCTTCGCTTTCTATGCGCTCCAGCATTTTTCTGGTTGTGAATACTGCCGAGTCCTTGGGAAAAACCTTGAGAACAGTTTCCAAGGTATGCTTCGCATCAGCACGCTTGCCCTCGGCGTATTGAATTTCCCCGAGCAAGTACTGCGAAGTCGCACCTTTTTCCTTGGCGAGAGAAACCGCGCGTATTGCCGCGGTTTCGGCATCACTCAAACGGTGGAGTTGGAAATAGGCGGAGGCCAGATCGAAGTCAGCGTGCCAACTTGCGTGCCCCAGGGACATCGCTTTTTTCAACGGGATGACCGCATCTGCGGGCGCGCCGCCCTGCAGTTGCATTTCGCCCAGTGAAACGAGAGCCAGATCGTTGTTGGGGTCCAGGGTCAGGGCACGCTGGAAATTCTCGCGCGCCACATCGGGATGCTTCAGACCGAGCTCCGCAACGCCCAGAAAATAAACGACGTCCGAATTGCCGGGTGCCTTCCGCAAGACCTTGGCAAACGTTTTTCTGGCGCTTTCGTAGCGATCTTTATTCAAGGCCTCTATACCCAACTGCATTTCAGCACGCAGTTGTTGCGTCAGAACCAAGCCGCCAGAGGGCGCTGCCGGGTCGGCCGGCACGGATTCCGGGATGAGATAGATATATAGGGGCAGGAGCCCGCGACTGAACTCGGAGGTGTAACGCTCGGTCGCCTTGCGGAAACCGGGGCAAGTCACTTCCACTCGGTATTCGCCGAACGCCAGACTGAAAAAATGGGCCGGGGATGCGCCTTGCGTGGGCATGATCGCGTCGTAGTTCACGCGCGCGGAAGTGATGTGAACGGCAGCCACAGCATCGAGTGGGTTTCCGTGCTGGTCACGGACGAAGACGTCGAGATCAAACACAGGATTGTTCACAAGGTCGTTAGATGATTCGACAGTTGGCGTGACAGGTCGCTGACCCCAAAGAGGGAACGACAGAAGTGCAAAAGCAAACCCCGACGCTGCGATGCGACCCAGCGGCAGCGTGTACAGAAACCTGGCTGGCATTCCGAGCCCCTCCCTCCGCTCAACACGCACACTTACACTAAGCATACCCTGAGGCGGGTCATGGGGGAAGCAAGGGCACGCAAATATTACAAGTCATTAGCAAGATTAAAGATAGGAAAGGAGCCAGAAAGAACCGGTTTGCCCGGGTCAAATGCAGGGACCGCAAGGGGTTGAACCTATAAAGGGACACCGATATATGACGAGCTTCTCCTTTCTGGGTCGGCCAGAATTCCTGTGTCCAGGCCCCTGGGTACCTTGCTTTTACAGTGCTGCGGGAATATACTGATTCTTCGCTCTGAAACGGGTCGCACCATAGAGTGGGCGCAAGCCCACTTTTTTGTTGCCGCCGGTGGGAACGAGCTTAAGACCGGCTTAGGCCGGGGAGTCTTCGCGTGAATTTGGAAAAGGTCCGCGAAGCCGCCGAACGAGTAGCACGTTCGGAGGGCTTGGAAGTCTTGGATGTCGAATGGAAGATCGGTAAGCAGCGCTTCCTGCGGGTGTACATCGACCGGTTGCCGCCGGCGAAGCCCGCGGAGGCGGCCGAGGGCGGAACGCCGCCGGACCCCTTCCCCAAGATCAGTCACGCGGATTGCGAGCGGGTCAGCCAGCAGTTGAGCGTGATTCTGGATGTGGAAGAACTGGTACCCGGCCCGGGCTATATCCTGGAAATCAGTTCGCCAGGAATGGATCGCGCGCTGAAAAAGGCCGGGGATTTCGAGCGCTTCACGGGCCGCCTGGCGAAGATTACGACCAACGAGCCCATCGGCGAGGCCAGCTTTTTTGAAGGGCGGTTGAAGGGATTCACGGAAGGGAAAGTCCGCATGGAGTTGAAGGGCAAGGAAGCACGAGTGGTGGAAATACCCCTGGAGACGATTCGGAAAGCTAACTTGGTGGTCGAATTTTAGGAACAGGAAATGGCGAATCTTCTTTACCAACAAATTGAGATGCTCAGCCGCGAGAAGCATATCGAGCCGGAGGTGGTGATCTCCGCCATCGAAGACGCCATGGTGGTTGCGGTTCGCAAGTTTTACAAGTCAGAAGAGGACCTGCGCGGGAAGTTCAACGCGGAGTCCGGCCAGGTGGACGTGTTTTCGGTGCTCACCGTGGTCGAGGAAGTGGCCGACCCCAAGCGGGAAATCAGCGTTGCGGATGCAAAGAAGAGAAATCCCAACGCCGAAGTAGGCACGGAGATCCTGACCAACAAGCCCACGGACGTGCTGGGGCGCATCGCGGCGCAAACGGCCAAGCAGGTGATCCTGCAAAAGGTGCGGGAGGCGGAACGCGACACCATTTACAACGAGTATCACAACCGCGCGGGCGAACTGGTTACCGTGATCGTGAAGCGCGCGGAAGGCCCGGATCTGATCGTGGACATGGGGCGAACGGAAGCGCGTTTGCCGAAGCGCGAACAGTCCAAGCTGGAAACCTACAACATCGGCGAACGCCTGCGCGTGGTGATCCGCACGGTGGACCGTGCGGCCAAGGGTCCGCAGGTAATCGTATCGCGTGCGGACGCAGCGCTGGTGCAGCGGCTGTTTGAGATGGAAGTGCCGGAAATTTACGACGGCACGGTGCAAATCCGCGCGGCCGCGCGGGAAGCGGGCGAGCGGACCAAGGTGGCCGTGGCCAGCCGCGACAAGGACGTCGATCCCGTGGGTGCCTGCGTGGGCATGAAGGGCATGCGCGTGCAATCCATCATCCGCGAGTTGCGCGGCGAGAAGATCGACATCATTCCGTACAGCGAAGAGACGGTGGCTTTTGCGCAGAAGGCCTTGAGCCCGGCCAAAGTGACGCGCGTGCAGATCGTGGATCCGGAGACCAAGAAATTGGAAGTGATCGTGGAGGATTCGCAACTCTCCCTGGCCATCGGGAAAAAGGGCCAGAACGTGCGGCTGGCCAGCAAGCTGATTGGCTGGGACATCGACATCAAGAGCGAAGAAGAGAAGCGCCGCGAGATCGAAGAGCAGATGACCGCGCTGACTACGGCGGCGACACCACTCACGGTGCTGGCGGGTGTCGGCCCGAAGACCATCGAGAAGATCGAAGCGGCGGGAATCACTTCACTGGAGAAACTCGCCGGGATGACCCCAGAGCAATTGATGGAAATTCCGGGCATCGGCGAGAAGATGGTGGACAAAATCTATCAAGCGGTGAACCGCTTCTACGAAAGCGAAGCCGCCGCGGCGGCGGCGCCGGCGGAAGCCCCTGCGGAAGGCAGCGAAGCCGCGCCGACTCCAGCAGCCGAAGCCGCAAGAGAACCGGCCAGCGAAGCCAGCGCCGAACCCGCCGCCGAAAAAATATCCGAAGCCGAAGAACCTGCCGCCGAGGCTACCTCCGCGGCCGCTGCATCCGCGGAAGCACAAGCTCCGGAGAAACAGCAGGAAGAGAAAAGTTCCTAACGAAGCATGAGTGACGCATCCCAAGTCCGCATCAATGAACTCGCCCGCGAACTCGAGGTCAAAGCTAAAGCCATCATTGACCTTCTTCCTGGATTTGGCGTAACGGAAAAGAAAACGCATTCCAGTTCGATTACCGTCGAAGTTGCGGAACAAGTCCGGCGCCACTTGAAGGGTATTGCCGACGCCGAAGCAGCAGCCGATGCGGAGCGCGCGGCAAAGGAAGCGGCGGCTAAGGCGGCGCAAAGGCGCCCCGTGCTGCATGCAGCAACCGCGGTTCCGGCGAAACCCGCAGCACCAGTTTCTGGGACACCGGCAGCACATGCACCTGCGGTACATGCGCCCGCAGCGCATCCGGCGGCGGCTCCGGTCGCACCGAAAGCAGTTCCACCGGCGCCAAGTGTTGCGCCGTCCCCCGCCGCGCCCGTTGCGCGGCCAGCGGCACCCACAGCGGTGCCAGGTCCAGTGGCAGTGAAGCCAGCGGCACCTGCTGTTGTTCCCGCACCTGCTGCGGCTCCAAGGCCAGCGCCCGCGCACCCGCACCGGCCTGCCGCTCCTGCGGCACAACCGGTAGCAGCGCGTCCAGCCCCCAGTGGAGCGCCGTCGGCAGGACGTCCAGCGCAGCCCGGCACGCAACCAATGGCAGTGCGTCCAGCGGCCGCAGCTCCTGGTGCACCAGCACGCACACAAGTTCCTTCCCGCCCGATGCCCACCGGCAACCGCGGGCCAGTTCCCGGCACGGTGCCGGGCAGCGGCCAGCGTCCGAGCGGGCCACGACCCGGTCAGCCGATGCGTCCGCAACAGTCAGGACAGGGTGGGCGACCACGTACCGCGCGCCCCGGCGGTCTAGGCGGCCCGGGCGAAACAGGCCGTCCGTTTGGTCAGAGGCTTGGAGCGGTGCCGACGGGATCGCGTCCCGGCCCACGCACGCCCGGTCGGCCAGGGATGTTGCCGCCATTTCCAGAAAAGATGCCGGTGAAGGCGGAGCCGGGCAAACCGCTCTATGCCCGGAGGCCAACGCAGCGCCAGCGCCCGATGGCGGACAAGCGGGAGATGGAGGGTGAGCGCAAACTGCATCCGACGCGCCAACGGCAGGGTGCGGGCGGCCGAGGTGTGGCCGCAGCGACGATTGCGCCGCCGGAACCTCGTGCCCCGCGTGAAGTGACCCTGACGGAAGGGATCACCATCCGCGAATTGGCGGAGAAGCTGGACATTCGCGCGAAAGATTTGCTGAAAACTTTGCTGGATCGCGGTGTCTTCGCGAGCATCAACCAGGCGCTGGACGTGCCCACGGCGACAGACCTGGCGCAGTCGTTTAATGGGACAGTTAGTGTGGTGTCCTTCGAAGAAGAAATGGTGTTGGAAGTTGCGAAGGAAGAAACCAAGGAAAACCTGAGGCCGCGGCCGCCGGTGGTTACGGTGATGGGCCACGTGGACCACGGGAAAACCAGTTTGCTTGACGCCATCCGGGAAGCGGACGTCGCCGGGGGCGAGGCGGGCGGCATCACGCAGCACATAGGCGCGTACAAGGTGCTGGTGCAAGGAAAAAGCGTGGTGTTCGTGGACACGCCGGGTCACGAAGCGTTTACGCGCATGCGCGCGCGTGGCGCGAAGGTCACGGACATCGTGGTCCTGGTGGTGGCCGCGGATGACGGCGTCATGCCGCAAACGCGCGAAGCGATTGACCACGCCAAGGCCGCCAATGTGCCGATTATCGTCGCGCTGAACAAAATTGATAAGCCGGAGGCGCAGCCGGAGCGGGTCAAGCGGCAGCTTTCGGAGCTGGGGCTGATGCCATCGGAATGGGGCGGCGACACGGAATTCGTGGAAGTTTCGGCGAAGAAGCGCCAGAACCTCGAGAAGCTCCTGGAGATCATTCTGCTAGTGGCGGACCTGCGTGAGTTGAAGGCGAATCCGGACGCGCCGGCAAGCGGTACGGTGCTGGAGTCCCGTGTGGACAAGGGCCGCGGCCCGGTGGCCACGATTCTGGTGCAGAACGGCACGCTGAACACCAGCGATTTCTTCATCGCCGGGTCGGTGTTCGGCAAAGTGCGCGCGATGTTTGATGAGCGCGGCAGACCCGTCAAGACCGCGCCGCCTTCGACGCCGGTGGAAGTGCTGGGCTTGCAGGGCGTTCCCGAAGCCGGGGATCACTTTCAAGTGACGGAAGAGGCCAAGGCGCGGCACGTTGTCGAGTACCGCCAGTCCAAGCAGAGGGATGCGGCGCTGCGCGCAAGTGCCGGCGGAAGAATTACGCTGGACCAATTGCACGAGCAGTTGAAGGCCGGCGAGGTCAAGGAACTGCCCATCGTCATCAAGGCGGACGTGCAAGGTTCCGCGGAAGTGCTGGCCGAAATGCTGCCGAAGCTCTCGGATGATCGCGTGAAGCTGAAGATCATCAGCCAGGGAGTCGGGGCCGTCACGGAAAACGATGTGCTGCTGGCATCGGCCTCAGGAGCGATCATCATTGCGTTCGGTGTGCGTCCGGACCGCAAGGCCGCGGATTTGGCGCAGCAGGAGAACGTCGAGATCCGCACGCACAACATCATTTACGAGGTTTCGGACGAGATTAAAAAGGCCATGGAAGGGCTGCTGGAGCCGGTCATTCAGGAGTCCTACCTGGGCCGGGCGGAAGTGCGCGACACTTTCCGGATCAAGGGATCGGGAACGGTGGCGGGCTGCTACGTGCTCGATGGGATCATGAAGCGCGATGCGCAGGTGCGCGTGGTGAGGGATGGAACGATAATCTATACGTCGAAATTGAACTCGCTGAAGCGCTTCAAGGATGACGTGAACGAAGTGCGCGCCGGGTTCGAGTGCGGCCTGGGTATCGCCAATTTCAACGACGTGAAGGTAGGCGACATTCTGGAATGTTTCAGCGTCCAGAAGATCAGTGCTGCGGAAGCCGCAGGCCAAGGCAGCGGGCCTTCCGGACGCAAGTAGGGCTGGCGGATCGGGAAAGAGGGATTCTTGGGGCACACTCCGCGCCCAGAGAATTACCTGACAAGGATGAGCGCGTAAGAGGGGAAGCCGCCCTTCCAAAAACAAGAGAGTTCTGAAGCGAGCAGGCTCGGAGCCGTATATGCCGGTTGGATTGCTGACCTTGGAACTGCACATCGCCGAAGCCCAATCCTTGAAAGACAAGCGGCAGGTGCTGCGCAGTTTGAAGGATCGCTTGCGTGCGCAGTTTAATGTAGCGGTGGCGGAGCTGGATTTCATGGATACCTGGCAGCGCTCCGTGGTAGGAGTGGTCACGGTATCGAACGAGGAGCAGCACGTCGAACAAGCGCTGCAGAAGGTTTTGGCGGAAGCGGACCGCATTCTGGGGCCGCTGGTGGTTGGGCATGCGATCGAGATATTGTGACTCTGTACAGCGAAATGCGCGGCAAGAACGCCTTATCGGGGAAAAGTGATCCGAAAGCAGGAACTCCGAAACGGGAGAACTCTCAGCCAGGCAAGTTACAAAGATGAGCCCTGACCATCATCGTCACGAACGCGTGGGCGAGGAAATCGCGCACGAGGTCAATGCTATGCTCGTCGGCGAGTTGAAGGACCCCCGGCTGGAGGGGAGCGTGTCCGTCAGCTATGTGCGCGTGCAGCCGGACATGAAACACGCGCGGGTGTTCGTGAGCGTGGGGAGCGAGAACGCCCAGGAGCAGACCGACGCGATCAAGGCGCTGGAGCATGCCATGGGATACATCCGGCATGAGTTGGTGGAGCGCTTGCAGGTGCGGCGTGTTCCGGAGCTGCACTTCACTCTGGATCTTTCGCAGGAGCATGTGGAGCGCATCGAACGGCTGCTGAAAGAAGCGAAGAGCGAGAAGCCGCCCAAGCCTGAAAGCAGCTTGTAGGCGCGTGAGGCGTAGCCGGGGCAGGAGCCCGGCATCCGAAATGGAAGAGCAGGGAAGCCGCGGAAGATCGCACTAGAATCAATCCAGATAGCCAGGGAACGGAACACCGCAATCCAGAATCGAATACGATTCTTCCATGCCACGCCAACCCAAACCGGCTCCCTTTGATGGAGCGCTCGTAATCGACAAGCCGCAAGGCAAAACCTCGCATGACATTGTGGATGCCGTGCGGTACATGGCGGGGTTCCGGCAGATCGGACATTTGGGAACCTTGGATCCCTTGGCCACGGGTGTGCTTGTTCTCCTGTTGGGCAAAGCAACGCGGCTGGTGCGTTTTTATGCGGGCCGGCGCAAACGATATGAAGCGGGATTCCGCTTTGGTTATGCCACGAACACCTATGATTCGGAGGGAGTGGCGCAAAGTCCGGATGGCGCGCCCGCGCTCAATCGCGAGGTTCTGGAGCGCCTGGCGGCGGAATCGCTGGGGCGGTTTGAGCAGATGCCCCCGATATTCTCCGCGAAAAAGGTGCATGGACGGCCCGCTTACGAACTTGCGCGCAAAAATCAGTTCGTGGAACTCAAGCCGGCTTCGGTGGAATTATTTGAGTACCGGTTGACGGGAATCAAAGGCAGCATCGCGCGATTCTCGATTGAGTGCTCATCGGGGACCTACATCCGCTCGCTGGCCCACGACATGGGGCAAAAGCTGGGCTGCGGCGCGCATCTTGCGGAGATCACGCGCACGGCAGTGGGCGAGTTTTCCCTGGAACAGGCCATTCCCCTCGAGGAGCTTGCGGAGGACGCCCGCGCAGGAAGATTCGCGGACAGGCTGATTCCACTGGAGGGGTTGTTGCCGAATTTTCCGAGCACGCACGTCCTCCCTGTGCTCGAAAAGCGCGTACGTCACGGTGGGAAGTTCAACGTGATGGTGGCACAGCTCCAGCCAGGCCGTACCGAGCTTCCTCCCGGAGCGACGGCGGAACTCGATGCCGATGGGCCGAGTGCGCCGAGGCTGCGGGTGCTGAGCCAGGAGAACAAATTGATCGCCATCGCGGAAGCCGTGGTGCCGCGTACCTACCAGCCTATCGTGGTGTTCGACCCGCTGCCCTAGTGCCGTTCCAACTATTTGCGCCAAATCACGGTCCAAGCATCTGACGGGAACACGGAAAGAGTATTCTCGAAGGGATTTGCTGAAACAAGTTGGAGCGGCACTAGCGGGGCATTTTGGTTTGGGTCCTCTGATTCCCGGAACAGTTTCGCCACTTCCGGTTGCACAAAAAATCCCCCAAAAGAATCACGGTTCTTCAAGAGCCCGCACCTCGGCCCGCCAAGAATGTTGGGAATTTCCCGACCCTGACGTGGTGCTGAGCTGAGGCAATGCTCGACCCCTGCAAGTAAGGCGCGCCTCGCCCGGCGCCCGTAGGGCAGGCGCTTTCCTAGATCAGAACTCGGGATGCGGGGGTGGAGGCTGATTGGGCGCAGGCTGATCGGGCATCCGCTCGCGCGGATTGGACTGATCCGGTGCCTCCGGAGGATTTGGTGCTCGCGCCAGAGGCTGGTTCGGCGGAGTAGTGGGTTGCTCGCCTGCAGGTTGCGCGGGCGCCGGCGTGGGTTGCGGCGGTTCCGGAGGAGGCCCCAGGGGCACGTTGGCGCCGCTGGAACCGCGGCCAGTTGCGTCGCCGCGACCCGCGTAAATATCGTGACTTTCGCGGAAGGGCGAGCGCACGCGGCGGGGCGTAATCAGGATCAGCAGTTCTGTATCCGTGAAGGAGTCGTTGTGCGCACCGAAGGCGTAGCCCGCCCCGGGGACTTGAGCGAAGCCGGGAAGCCCGGTAATGGTGCGGGTCTCTTCCTGATCAAGCAAGCCGGTAATGATGGAGGTTTCGTCCTCCTTAAGGCGGACCACCTGTGTGAGCGTGCGGTTGGTGATCACCGGAATGCCGTTGACGTTCGACCCCGCGAGAGCCTTGATGTCGAAATCGAGTTGCAGGGTGACTTCCTTATTGGGATGCAGCGTGGGAGTGGCCTTCACTTTCAATCCGATGTCCTGGTATTCCGAACCCGGGTAGGGTTGCTGGGTGAGGGCCGGATTGGAGATAAGGCTGGTGGGGCTGGTGAGCAAGGTCACCATTCCATCCGTGACTTGCCCGGAAACGAGCGGGATATCGTTGGCCACCACGATGTCCGGGAAGGTGCTGCTGGTGAAATCGCCCGCGAGGAGTGCGACGGGGTTTGTGCCCGCGGCCGGCTCCAGCGCGCTGACCAGAAGCCCGCTGCCCTCATCCACGAAAATCGAGACCGTGCCCGAGCCGGCATTTGCCACAGCGACTCCGCTGGAGCCTTCCAGGAAGCTGCCGATCGCCACCGCGCTCGGTGTGGTGCCCACGGTAATGGGAGTTTGTAGAGAATAACTGAAGGTGCCGTCGCCATTGCCGAGTAGGACGGAAATGGTGCCATCGGCCTGATTCGCGACGACCAGGGCCGGGCCGGTGCTGGCGCTCAACGTTCCCGAAGCGATGGCCACGGGAGTTGTGCCAACGGTGATGGGCGATTTGGGGAATTCGGTGAAGGTGCCGTTGCCATTGCCTTTGAGTACGCTCACCGTTTTACTGGTCTGGTTGACGATGGCGAGGTCCGGAATGCCATCGCCATTGAAATCCGCGAGCGTGACGGCGATGGGGCCTTGTTCGGAATTAGCCACGACATTGGGAAGTGCAAAGGGCGAGCCCTTCACCTGGGTGAAGGTACCGTCGCCGTTGCCGGTAAACACGGAGTAGGTGTTGTCGTCGAAATTGGTCACGACGAAACCCAGATTGCTGTCGGTATTCGTGTTGATCTCGCCAAGGGCAATAGCCGTGGGACTTCTGCCCACGGTGTAAGAGGTGGAAGTCGTGGGGTTGCTGAAGGTGCCATCCCCATTGCCGAGAAGAACGCTGACCGAATTCGTAACCTGCGACGCCACGAGCAAATCGGGGAACGAATTGGTTGTCGTGTTCAAGCTGCCTACCGCCAGGGCCACGGGGATGCCTGCGGCGCCTTGCGTGGCGGTGATCTGCGTCGTGCCGGCGCTGACGCCGGTGGCGAGGCCGCTGCTCGCATTGATCGTTGCGGCGGAAGTGTTGGAGGAAGCCCAGAGGACATTGCCGGAGATGTTCTGGGTAGTGCCATCGCTGTAGGTGCCGGTGGCGGAAAACTGCTGCGTTGCGTTCAGCCCGATGGATGGGGCTGCGGGAGCGACGGCAATGGATTTGAGGGTTGCCGTAGTGACCGTGAGCGGTATCGAGGCGCTGGCCACGGTGCCAAGCGTAGCGGTGATTTGCGTGGTTCCAGCCACGAGGCCGCGGGCCAGCCCGGTGCCTGCGCCGATCGAGGCCGTGGCGGGAACGGAAGACGCCCAGGTCACGCTGGTGGTGACATTTGCCGTGCTGAGGTCGCTATAGGTTCCCATGGCCGTGAATTGCTGCGTGGTGCCCAGGGCAATCGAAGGCGTTGCGGGAGCCACGCTGATGGATTGCAGAGTGGCATTGGTGATGTTCAGCGGCACGGCTGGGCTGGTGATGCCGCCGAGCGAAGCCGTGATGTTCGCCGTACCCGCCAGCAGACCAAGCGCGATTCCAGTGACCGGGTTGATCGCCGCAATCGAAGAGTTCGAGGAAGACCAGGAGACGCCGTGGGTGATGTCCTGAGTGGTGCCGTCGCTGAAAGTGCCTGTGGCCGTGAGTTGCAGGGTAGCTCCCTTGGCAA
>Ga0326727_10010341_pt1 | contig 22289 bp, 15 predicted proteins | sample MB2enrmetagenome_FD_207643 | JGI IMG/M metagenome (GOLD analysis project Ga0326727, IMG submission 207643) | Lab enriched peat soil microbial communities from McLean, Ithaca, NY, United States - MB29MY | ecosystem: Environmental > Terrestrial > Soil > Wetlands > Peat | place: USA: New York...
TAGCCCCTTGTGGGGGTCCAGGGGGCAAAGCCCCCTGGTGGGGTCCGGGGCTACGCCCCGGCTACGTGACGGGTGAGCATACCATGAAACCAATCGATATCTGCCTCACCGTCGATACGGAATTCAGCCTCGGCACGACGTTCCGCGCCGCCGGCGGCGCCCCGGTCGGCGTCGAGCGCGTGCATTGCCGCGTGGACGGTCACGATTGGGGCCTTGGCCATCTGCTGACGGTGCTGGATCACCACGGCTTGCGGGCGACTTTCTTCGTCGAGGCCCTGCATGTCGTGCATTTCGGCGACGCGCCGATGGGCGAGGTGGTGCAGCGCATTCTGGCGGCCGGCCATGACGTCCAGCTTCATCTGCATCCGCAATGGCTGTTCTTTCGCGATCCGGACTGGCGGCGGCGCCTGCCCTGCAAGCCGCCGGACGACAGATGCGAGGGCCGCACCGAGGCCGAGCTGGACGACATGATCGGGCTCGGCCTGGCCAGCTTCGCGCGCTGGGGGGCGCCGCGCCCGGTGGCGCTGCGCACCGGCGGGCTGCGCGTGGACCGCGCCGTGTACCGGGCGATGGCGCGTCAGGGGCTGCGGCTTGCCTCCAATATCGGCTGGGGCTGGTTCGAGCCGGAGGATCCCAGCCTGCGCATTGCGGCGGGGCTGGCGTGGATCGAAGGCGTGCTGGAACTGCCGGTGCTGACCTATCGCCAGCTGGCGGTCGGGCCGCTGCGGCCGCTGCGCCTGTTCACCATCACCGCCACCTCGGCAGCCGAGACGCGCTCGCTGCTCAACCAGGCATGGCGGCGGCAGGTTTCGCCCTGCGTCATCCTGACCCATCCGTTCGAGTTCGTGCGCTATTTCGGCGGCACCGACCCGGTTTCACCCAGCCGGATCACTCTCGGCCGGCTGGGTGCGCTGTGCGGCCATCTTGCCCGCCATCCCGGGCGCTTCCGGGTGGTCTGCCTGCGCGACGGCCTGGCCGGCTGGCAGGATCTGCCGGAACAGACCTTCCCGCCGATCCGGGTGCCCGCCATGGCAACGATGCTGCGGGTGGTCGCCAACGCGGCCAACGACTCGCTGCGCTGGATATGATCCGGCCGGCGACTTCCCTTGGCCGGCACTGACGAAACGCGCGGATCAGGCCGATGTTGCTCTAACCGGTTCAGGGCAGGAAGCGCTGCCGGATGCCGGGCGGGATGACCAGGCCGGGGCGGATCTTCCCCTTCTTGTGGACGACCAGCGATTCGGTTTTGGCAATGCTGAATGTCTGTGAAAGCTGCGTGCTCGCGCCTGCCGGCAGCCGGGAATACAGGCTGTTGGCGGTTTCCGCAGTAAAATAGCCGGATTCGGCGCAGGACGGCTCGGTATCGAGCGCCGTAAGCAGGGTGGTCGCCTGATAGGTGATCGTTCCCGCGCCGGAGGAAAGCACCGCGCTTTCGCTGTTGAAGGGGCCGACCAGGTTGACTTCGAAGGCGATGATCGGCGCGATTTCCGCCGATGTCACGCCGGAGATGTCGGTAAGCGTTTTCGTCACATTGGCGATCGTTTTGCCGCGATCATCGGTGATGACATAGCTCGCGCCGCTGACGTTGTTATTCGCATCGTTGTGCAGCGTGATCGTCAGCACGTAGCCGGCCGGGATGCCCGCGCTCGGCAAGGACACCATATCGAAGAAATCGTTGATGATATTGCTGCCGCTAAGCGGCCAGTTGTCGACCGCGCCGACCACCTGCTTCCCCGCCAGCAAAATCACATATTGCTGCCATGCGCTTTTCTGGTTTTTCGGCGAGTAGGCGTTCAGCTGAAAACCGAATCCTGTCGTCGGGCCGGATGCGGATTTGCAGACGATTTCCTCCGTGATGTTGATCGTCACCGAGACGCCCAGAAGCGAATTACAGCCGCTGTAGAGAATCTGATTGAAATTGCTGCCAAAACCCTGAAGTGGCGCGATCTGCCAGTTGTGGTACAAATCGTTGTTGGTGCCGACATAGAAAATTTCCAGGCGGCCATCCGCATTATGTCCCGCCGCAATCTGCTTGGCGCTGTCATCCGCGAACCGGGTTTCACCGTTCCAGATCAGGCTGTTGGCAGCGCTCTGCGTGTTGCTGTAAACGCCGTCATTGGTGCCGACATAGAAAATTTCCAGCCGGCCATCCGCATTGTGTCCCACCGCAACCTGCTTGGCGCTGTCGCCGGCGAACCGGGTTTCGCCGGCCCAGTTGTGGCTGTTCGGAGCGGTCTGCCAGTTGTGATACAGGGCATCATTGGTGCCGACATAGAAAATTTCCAGCCGGCCATCCGCATTGCGTCCCACCGCAACCTGCTTGGCGCTGTCATGCGCGAACCGGGTTTCGCCGGCCCAGTTGTGGCTGTTCGGAGCGGTCTGCCAGTTATGATACAGGGCATCATTGGTGCCGACATAGAAAATTTCCAGCCGGCCATCCGCATTGCGTCCCACCGCAATCTGCTTGGCGCTGTCGCCCGCGAACCGGGTTTCGCCGGCCCAGATCTGACTGTTCGGGGCGGTTTGCCAGTTGTGGTAAAGGCCGCCATTGGTGCCGACGTAGAAAATTTCCAGCCGGCCATCCTGGTTATGCCCAACCGCGATCTGCCGCGCGCTGTCGCCGGCGAACCGGGTTTCGCCGGCCCAGACCTCGCTGCTCGGCGCGGTCTGCCAGTTATGATACAGGGCATCATTGGTGCCGACATAGAAAATTTCCAGCCGGCCATCCGCATTCCGCCCGACCGCGATTTGCTTGGCGCTGTCTTCTGCAAAGCGGATTTCACCCGCCCAGAAAATGCTGTTCGGCGCCGTTTGCCAGTTATGATAAAGATCGCTGTTGGTGCCGACATAAAATACTTCCAGCCGGCCATCTGCGTTCTCGCCGACCGCGACCTGGTCGGCGCTGCCTCCCAGCGGAAATTCTCCGCGCCAGCTATCGACCATCGTTCACCTCTCCTGCGTTCATCTCTCCCGATTTGTTATATCGTAGTGGAGGCGAAGCGATCTGGCAAGGGTATTAACTTTCCCGCCAGGACAATCGCACTTCGAATCTTCTCGACAGAGAAAATGAACCGGCCGCTTGCCAGCGCGAGGAGAACCAAAACGAGAAAAAGTTTTTTGGTTCTTTTTTTCAAAAAAGAACAAGCCTTCTTTTTGAAAAAAGAAGCAAAAACTTTTATCTTTTAGCGCCGGCGCCAGATCCCCCCAAGCTTCGCCATCGGCGCCAGCACCATATCGGCCAGGAACGGCCGCGGATCGCGCCAGGAAAACACGTAGTAGCTGGTGGGAAACCGCAGGAAGTCGGCCAGGAAGGACAACACTTCCCGCAGCGGGCCGCGATGCCGCGGATCGTTCAGTGTCCGGCGCCGCAGAACAACGGTGAGCAGCCGGCGTATTTCCGGGATCATGTAGCGGCAGCGCAGCCCGGCGCGGTACGGCCCGGTCTCCGGCCGGCGTTCCAGCCCGAGCGCGCAATAGGTTCCCCAGGCGAACTGGACGCCGGCATGGTAGGCGAGCGGCAGGCTGCCCCAGAAGCGCCCGTTGATCTCCATCAGGGCGGTCCGGCCGGTGGCGGGGTCGAAACGGTACTCGACCATGGCCGCGCCTTGCCAGCCGATATGCCGCAGCAACGCCTCCGACTGCGCCATCAGCGCGGCGTTCGCCTCCGGCGGCAGGCTGCGGCAGACCGTCGATGTGCCGCCATCCGGCGGCCATTCGGCCAGCCGCTCGTGCTGGAAGCGCAGCAGCGCCTCGCCGTTTTTCATCAGGAACATCTGCCCGAGACCGCGGCCGGGACAGAAGGACTGCACCAGCGGGAACCGGCCGGCCGGCCGGTAGCGCTCCAGCGCCTGGCGCAGCGCATCGGCATCGGCGGCATGTTCGGATTTGAGCAGTTTCAGGCCATGCCGGGCGAGCGGTGCGGCGTCGCGTTCGGGATCGCGCCATTTCAGAATGCAGGGATAGCTGAGGTGGCCGGGAATGCCGGCCTCCAGTTCCGCAACGGTCGGCTCCCAGGTGGCGGGCACGGGGATGCCCAGCCCGGCCGCGATGGCGCAGACGCGCAGCTTGTCGTTGACCAGTTCCAGCTTCGCCCGCGGGGCGATCAGCGGCCGCAGCCCGGGCAGGGCGCCGGCTTCGCCGGCCTCGCGCATGGCCAGCGCGTCGTTCATCGAAATGGTCAGCAGGAAGGCGGCGCCACTCTCGCGGGCGATGCGGTTCAGCAGCGCGATCATGCCGTCGGCGTCCGGTGGCCGCAGGTAGCCGCGATGCAGCCAGCGCGAGTAGAGTCCTATGCCCCGGCGGTTGCGGGCGATGCCATGCACGGCGACGCCGTGTTCGCCGAGTTCGCGCACCACCGTCAGCCCGATCGGCGTGTCGATGCCAAGGACGATCGCCGGCGGCAGCTCTGGCCGGAGCGGGCTCATGGGGTCTGGTGCAGCCGCTGCCCGATGGCCTGCAGGCCGGAATCGATCACCGCGAAGCAGGTGTCGAAATAGCCCGGCGCCAGCATATACGGGTCATGCAGATGCGGCCGCGATGGCCGCGACCACAGGCCGAGCAGGCTGACCTGCACGCCCGGAACCGCGCCGAAGCGGCGGGCCAGCGTGCGGGCCTGGTGCGGTTCCATGGCGATCAGCAGGTCGCCTTCGGCAACCGTGAAATCGGCGATGCCGCAGGATCGGTGCGCTGCCAGATCGACGCCGCGCCGCAGGGCCGCGGCGCAGGCCTGCGGGTCCGCCGGTTTGCCGCTGATGCCGCCGAGGGCGAACGAGGCGGCGGAATGGCCGAGCAGCCTCGCCTTGTGATGCGCATACGGGCTGCGGCAGATATTGCCGGCGCAGACGAACACCAGTCGATGCACGCGCGCCCAGTCCGGCTGCTCGAACGGGCGCAGTCCGCCCATCGCCTGCCGTGCCTGGGCGAGGCAGAGGCGCGCCAGTCCCCGGGCCGTCCCGAAGCGCCGCTGCACGAAGGGAGGACCGTCGGTCAGCCGGCGGTAAGCGGTCCCGGCCCTGCCGCCGGGCGGACGACCCGGTGTCACGGCGCGGGTTCCGGTCGCTGCTGCGGCAGGGCCGGCCGCTGTGCGGTCAGGGTCAAGGCCTTGCCGTCCCCCATGGCCGCACAGGGAATCGCCAGCAGGTTGACCGCGGTCTGCAGCATCCCGGCAAGCCGTTTCGGCAACCCGGGCAGGCGGACGGTCGCGGACCGGCCGTGAAAGGAATATTCGAGGCGAAGAGCGGAAAAGCCAGCGGCGCCGACGATCCTGGGCAGCGACCGTTTATCGAAATGATAAAAGTGGATCGGAACCTGCAGCCAGTCCCAGGCCGCCCCGAACAGCCTGCGTTCCGAACAGCCGTAATTCGGCACGGCGACCAGCAGCTCGCCGCCCGGCCGCAACAGCTCGAAAGCTTTTCGCAACGCCGCCGATGGCGACGGCATGTGTTCGAGCGAATGATAGAAGCAGATGGTGGAAAAGCTTGCCGGCGGCCACGGCGCGTCTTCCAGGCTGCCGGCATGGATGTCGAGGCCGCGCGCCCGGCCCGCCGCCACCGCCTGTGCGGAGATCTCGATACCGGAGGCTCCCCAGCCGAAGGCGCGGAAATCCACCAGCCGGTCACCGGCCCCGCAGCCGACATCGAGCACCCGCCCGCCCGGCTGGTAGGTCGGCATAACCATGAACCGTGCCAGCGCGGCCGATAGCGGTTTCGGCACGTCCATGCCATCGACTTGCGTATAGCCGAAATGGTTGCGCAGAATGCCGCGTCGCAGCCGCTCCTTCCGGCTGAGATGTGCCGGGTTTTCCGACGGCGAGAACGCGTAATAGGTGTCGCGGTAGAATTCCGGCAACGCGGCCGCGGTCGGCCGGGGAGACAGGTAGGCCAGCCCGCAGGACCGGCACCGCACGATCCTGGCATCCGTTCCGGCAACGGCAAACCCGTACTCGACGGTGTGCTCGTGCTCGCCGCAACCGTCACAGACAACCGTTTCGAACTGCGCCATGTTCCCAGTCCCGTCCATGCGTGGTTCCGGATCTGCCTGTCGGAAAACCCCCGGGCGGGCGCCGCTACTGCGCAGCCTCCCGCGCCAGCCGGAGCACCTGCGCCTGCAGATCGCCCTGGGCGTCGAGGAAGGCGGCGATCACCCGCCGCGCTTCCTCCCGCTGCCGCCGGTCCATCGGCGCGTCGCCGGCCTCGACGCTGACCGCCACCAGCACCGGGGCGGTTGCCGTGCCCAGCAGGCTGTTGCGTGCCTGCCGCAGCCGGCCCCGCAGGCCGGCAAGCCCGGGATCGCCGTCGATCCACAGCGCGGTGGCGGTCGAGAGGTCGGGCTGTTCGGTTTCCGCCAGGCGCCAGTCGAACGGTTGCGCCCCCCCGGCGGTGATCCGGCCGGTGACGATTTCCTTGGCCCGGTCTTCGGCTCCCGCATCGCGCTGGGCGGTGATCAGCACGGCCGGGTTGACGCGCGGCGGGAACGCCCGGACCGTCGCCGTCACGTCGAAGCCGCCGCAGGCGAAGCGCTGCAGGCCGGGCGCGGGGGTGCCGGCGGCGATGCAGCCGGGGCCGGGAACGAAGGCCGGCAAGGCGATGGCAGGCGGGGCCGATCCGATGTGGTAATCGACCGCCGCCACCGTGGCGGGTCCGAGCGCCGCCAGCACGACCACCGCCGCCGCGGCGGTCCAGGGCGATCCGGTCGGCGAGGCCGGCACCGGCCGGACGGAAGCGATCCGGGGCGAGCCGGTGTCCTCGCGGAACGGCAGCCCGGCCAGGATCAGCATCAGGATGACGAACGAGAAGAACAGCCAGCCATAGATGATGTGGTCGGTCGCCGCCGCTTCGGCGCTGCCCAGGACGTAGCCGAGCACGACGATGCCCAGCGCCCGGAAGCCGTTGGCGATGACGGGAATGATGCAGGAGGCCAGCATGAACGCCGCGCGCCGCCACGGGCTGCGGTAGATCAGGCAGGCATACAGAACGCCAAAGGCGATCGCCGCGATCAGGAAACGCAACCCCGCGCAGGCCTCGGCGATATAGAACGTGCCGCCCGGAATCTCGATGGTGAACTGGTCGATGAAATAGGGGATGCCGAGCACCTGCAGCCCGACATCGGTGAACCAGGCGGTGAAGCGCTGCAGGTCGTTGGTGATGAACGCACCGAACGGCACCAGGAAAAACAGGTACAGCAGCGCGGCGCTGAACGCCCAGGCCAGCCGCCAGCCCAGCACGCACAGGAACAGCAGTTCGACGAAGCCCATCGCCGCCAGCTGCCGCCCTTCCATGATGCCGACCCGTTCCGCCGCCAGCCACACCAGGCTGCCGGGGATGACCAGCAGCGCCGGCCACAGCATGGGGCGCAGCGGAATGCCGGCGGCCTCGGCGCGGCGGTCCCAGGCCAGGTAGGCGGCGATCGGCAGCACGAACCAGCAATGGCTGTAGGCGGTGGAGGCGTTCCACACCTCCACCGCATGCGTGATTTCGCTGAAGAACAGCGCCGCCCAGACGGCGATCCCGATTCCGAGTGCGGGTATGGCGGGCCGCAGCAGCCGCCAGGGGTGGGCAATGGCGGCCGGGGCGAGGGTGCTGGCGGTCATAAGGGTCGCTCCGAAAGGATGGCGATCATGCCGGACACGGTCGGGCCGGTCATCCCAGTCCGCGCACGATGTGCGGCCCGACCAGGTTGGCGACCGGCAGAGGCAGCTTCTTCCACGCCGCGATGAACAGCCGGTATTTCGGGTTCAGCGGGTTGTGGTCGGGGATCGTGGCGCCGGGGGCCAGGCGGAAACGATACTGCAGCGGCGCCGGGGTGAACCCCCAGTTCTTCTTGAACGCGAAGGCTCCGGTACCGGTCTTGCTGCGGCCGTAATCGAACAGGCGGCAGCCGCGCGCGGCGGCGCGGCGCATCACTTCCCAGTACATGAAATCATTGGCGTAGCAATCGCGCGCCGCCGCCGTGCCGCCGCCGTAATAGGGCAGCACCTCGTCGCGCCAGTAGAAATTCATCACCGCCGCGACCGGCGCCGCGCCGTCGCGGATCACCACCACATCCATGCTGTCGCGGAACGAAGCCGCCAGCGCGCGGAAAAGGCGGCGCGGGAATACCGGGGTGCCGAGATTGCGCACGCTCTCGGCATAGATCCGGTGCAGCAGATCCACTTCCTGCGTGACGGCGGAGGTCAGCTCGCGTTCGATGCCCTTGCGCACCATGGCGCGCTGCTTGCGGGGGATCGCTTTCAGGTTGGCCTCGTCGTCGGCTTCAATCGGCTTGCGGAAGGTCACGTACAGGTCGCTGCGCGCCGGCCAGCCGGCCGGATCGAGCCAATCTTCTGCTGGCGAGGCGAGGAAGCGGAATTCCAGCGCGCTGGCGCGGGCGGGCGTCATCAGCGCTTCCGCCGCCGCGGTGAGGGCGGCGAAACTCTCGCGGTCGGTGGCGAGCGGGCCGCCATAGACGCAGAACGGCACCGAAATCAGCGAGTTGCCGAACAGCCGCGTGCGCACATGGCCGAGCGGCAGCACGCCGGTGACGGCGCCGTCGCGTTCGGTCATCAGGTAATGGGTGCGGTGGCCGAACGCCTGTTCGACCACGCGCCGCCAGGCGGCGCGATGGAAGAAGGTGCCGTCCGGGTGGGCGGCGACGAACGCATCCCAGGCGCGTTCGCGGCCATCCCCCGCGCTGGCATCGTCGAGCGGTCGGCAGACAAGGGCCATGGGCAGGCGGATTCCCGGGCGAGAGGGGCGGGGGGTGGATAGGGGGTTTGTCCCGGCCCTGTCTATGGCGCTGCGGTTACTCCCGTGTTGAGGAGTCGTGCGATGCTGTCGAGCGCGAACTTGCGCTTATAAGGAAGGCCAGGGCGCTGCCCTGGACCCGCCCTGCGCGCGGAGCGCGCCTTCGGCGCGACGGGTCGGTGGACCCCTTGACCCCATTCCTTAAGTAAGGGGTCAAGGGGCTAAGCCCCTTGTGGAGGTCCAGGGGGCAACGCCCCCTGGTGGGATCGGGCCGCGAAGCGGACCGATGGGCAACGCCCCCGGCTCAGGCCGCCTCCAGCTTCTCCGCGAACACCCGATCCATCCGGTCCCAGGCGAAATCCCGCAGCAGCCGCTCCAGCCGTCCCGCGGTGCGCGACAGATTGACATAGTGCCGAAACCGTGACAGCCGGCTGCGCACCCGTACCCGCGGCTGCGCCGGGTCGAACTCCCAGGGATGGGTATAGAATATGCCTGGGGCGGCATGGTCGCGATGGAAGCGGCGCAGGCCCAGGCGGAACACCGGATAGGGCAGCAGCCGGAAATACCCCCCGCCGGCGATCGGCAGATTGCGCCCCAGGGCCCGCAGCGTGGTCATCGGGAATTCCCACACCGCGCCGTTGCCGGGGCGGTAGGGAAAGCGCGGCGCGTCCGGCGCGCCGTACAGATCGTGCCGCACCGGATAGACCGAACTGCTGTAGCGGTAGCCCTCGGCCTGCAGGATGTCGAATGCCCAGGGCGTGCGGCCGTTGAGCGAGAAAGTGGGCGCGCGATAGCCGGTCACCGCGGCGCCGCCGGCATCCTCCAGCACGCGCCGGGCGCGGCCGATATCGGCGCGGAACGCCGCCGCGCCGAGCCGGTCGACGCGCTCGTGGCCGTGGCCATGGCTGGCCAGTTCGTGGCCGGCGGCGACGATGCGGCGCACCAGCGCGGGATGGCGCTCGGCCACCCAGCCAAGGGTGAAGAATGTCGCATGCACGCCGGCGCGGTCGAAAGCCTGCAGCAGGCGCTCGGTATTGGCCTCTACCCGCCGTTCCATGCTGTCCCATGCGGCGCGCGGCACCGAATCGGCCAGCGCCTGGACCTGGAAATAGTCTTCCACATCGACGGTGAGGGCGTTGACCAGGCGGGTCATGACACTCCTGCGTTCCCGTGGGCGCTGAACATGTCCATCAGCCGCTGGAATGCCAGCTCGCGCTTGGCCATTTGCTGCTCAAGCGCCTCGATACGGCTGAGCAGGTCGGTTGCGCCATGGCCGTTGCGATAGACGGGGTGGTCGGCGGTCTGGTGGTGATGCGGCTGGGGGATGCGGGCGAACTGCTCGGGCGACACGCCTTCGAGGTCTTCGGCCAGCTCCTCGGCGGTGCTGCCCACCATGGTGCCGGTGATCTCGGAGCTTTCCTCCAGCGCGCCGTACAGCAGCACACGGGCACATAGCCGGTTGACCCGGCGCGGAATGCCGCCGCTATGGTCATAGACCGCGGCGAAGGCGGCATCGTCCCAGTGCGGGGTGGTGCCGCGCCAGCCCACCGTGCTCAGCCGGTGCTCGATATAGGCGCGGGTTTCCTCCCGGGTCAGCGGGCCGAGATGGTAGGACGCCAGCACACGCTGGCGCAGCTGGTCGAGATCGGGGCTGGCCAGCATGCGGCGGAACTGCGGCTGGCCCATCAGGATGGTCTGCAGCGAGGCGCGGCCGCCCTCGATGATGTTGGAGAGCATGCGCAGCTCCTCCAGCGCCGCGAGCGACAGGTTCTGCACTTCATCGACGATCAGCAGGCAGCGACGGCCGGCAATGCGGTGATCGTGCAGCATATCCTCGAAATGCAGCAGCAGCGTCGCCTTGGTCGCCTCCGGCTCGTCGATGCCGAAGCCGGCGAGCGCCAGGCGGAACAGATCGTCGCCGGAGACCTGGGTGGTGTTGACGCGGGCGACGGCGTAGGTGTCGCGGTCAAGCTGCGAGATCAGCCGTTCGATCAGCAGCGTCTTGCCGGCGCCGACCTCGCCGGTGACGATGATGAACCCCTCGCCCTGCGCCAGACCGAAGGTCAGGTGCGCGATGGCCCGGCTATGGCCGCGGCTGCCGTAGAAGAAGCGGGTATCCGGCGTAAGCTGAAAGGGCGATCCGATGAAGCCGTAGAATTTCTCGTACATCTTCGGGGGCCTCAGAAGATTTTCCGGACAGTGACCAGCACGAGATTGGTGGGCGTGCTCCCGCTGGCGGCAAACTGGCTCGTGTAGCTGTACTGCACGCTGCCATACAGGCTTTCCGAGAAGGCGTATCGCAGCGCCACGCTGGTCACCAGCGAGTCCGTTGTCTGCTTCTTGTTGGTGAGGCCGGCCGGCTGGGCCTGTGCGGCCGTACTGCTGTTGGTGCCGTACTGGATATAGGCCAGGGAGGTAAAGCTTTCGGAAATGTTATGGCTCCAGCTGAAGGAGCCGTATACGCCCTCCGAGGTCGTGGTTGTGGTGCTGCCGGTCGTGCTGGTGAGCGGCGTCCGGCTCTGATAGCTGCCGGTGACCGAGAAAGTATCGCGGTCGCGCAGCAGCGTGCCGGTCACCGAGCCGCGCTTGGTGCGGTACAGCGCCTGGTTGCTCTGGGTGCCGAAGAAATTGTTGGTCAGCAGCAGCGGCGCGCCGGTGGTCGGGTCCACCGGGTTGCCGAGCGGATCGAGTTCCGAGGCGGCGACCGCCGCCTGCAGGTTCTCAAGAGCGGTCATGAGACCGTCGGAATAGCGCGCATAGAGCCGCGTGCTGGCGGTCGGCGCGTAGGAGGCATCGAGCGTGGCCGAGTTGATGCCGTCCTGGTGGCCGTAGCGCAGCGTGATCGTGCTGTCGGGGTTGGGCGTCAGGCGCGTGCCGACGCTCCAGACCGCATCGTTGACGTTGTATGGCGTTGCGCCACTGTAATGGATATCCTCGTAGCCGGCCTTGACCAGCGCGGTGATGTTGCGGGTGATGGCGTAGCCGCCTTCCACGGTGGCGACGTCGCGGCGGGCGTTGCTGGTCACCCCGGTGCCGTCCATCTGCTTGGCCGAGGCCAGCGAGTTTATGCTGAACCGCTCAAGCGCGGTTCCGGAGGTGAAGGCCAGGTACTCCTGGGTGGTTGTGGTGTTATCGTTCAGCGCGGGGACGCCGTGGTTGGCTTCGCTGTTCTGCTCCGTGTAGCTGTACGATCCGCCGAGCTCAGCGGTGCCGAGCTCGCCGAATCGCTCGCGCAGATACGGCGTGGCGATACCGCTGTAAGATTGCGTCGTGTTCTGCCGGGTCAGATCCACGGTGTTGACCGGCCCCAGGCCGCCGCTGGTCGCCTGCTGGCTGGCGAAGCCCTGCAGTCTCAGGAACAGCTGCTCGGGCAGGATCGTGACCAGCGTGCTGGTGTTCAGGTGCTGTCCGATCTGGTCCTGACCGGATTGCGATTCAGAGATCCGCGCGACCGGTGCATAGTTCAGCGTTCCCTGCAGGCGGGCCGTATTGGCGCTGACCAGAACCGCGGGAGTCAGCAGCGTGTACCACGAGGAACTGCTGTTGCCGGTGCCGCCGGTGTTGCTCCAGCCCTGGCTGGCGGTGATCGACGGCACCACCGTCCAGCCCGGCTGGGCGGGCGTGCCGCCGGTGCCGATCGCAAGCAGGCCTTCCAGCTGCTGGCGCAAGGAGCCGATCTCCACCGTCGTGCCGGTGTCGGGCAGGACGGTCTGTGCCGCGGCCCTGCCGGCGCCCGCCGTGGCGACGGCCGCGAGCAGGAGAGCGCGAAGCGGGATGACGGGGCGGGCGCTGTCGCGAATGGCGGGCACTAGGGCTGCGCGCCGTTCTGGTTGTAGTAGTAGGCGCCGAAAGTGTGGCTTGTGGTGAGCTGCACCTTGTTCAGCATCAGCAGGATGTTCGGGCAGGCTTTGACCAGTTCGAGCGCGGATTCCAGTTCGTTCCGCTGGGTCCGCTCGGCCTCGACCACCATGACGATCTGATCGGCCATTCCGGCCAGCGTGCTCGGGTCGCTGCTGGACAGGCAGGGCGCGGAGTCGATCACGATCAGGTGGTGGGGGAAGCGGCGGGCGATCCGCTCGATCGTGTTGCTGACCGGCCGCAGCGTTCCGGCCGGCAGGGCGGTGGCGGTGCCGATCGGCAGCAGCGACAGCCCGTCAATGGCGGTGCGAACCACCAGGTCCTCGGCCCGCAGGCCGGGATTGCCGGCCAGGTTGAGCAGGCCGGGCTGCCCGGCCAGGCCGAGCTGCGCGCTCAGCGAGTGCGGCTTGGCGTCCGTGTCGATCAGCAGCACCTCGCCCTGGCCGGTCTGGGCAAAGCTGGTAGCCAGATTGAGGGCGGTGAAGGTCTTGCCCTCGTCGGGCTTGGAGCTGGTCACCAGCAGCAGGTTGGCATGGTCCGTGCTGGTCCGGGAGGGCCGCAGGGCGCGCATGATGCGGCTGACGGTGATGCGGTATTCCTCGACGATTCGGGTACGCTCGCCCTTGGTCACCACCAGCCCGGCCTGCTGCAGCATTTGGCTCTGCACCACCGGCGGCGAGTCAGGCTCCGGCGCGGCAAAGGGTACGGGCGCCGGGATGGCGGCATCCACGCCGTTGGCCGGCTCCAGTACCGATGGCGTCTCCTCCGTCAGCGATGGCGCCGGCGGCATTGCCGGTGATGACGGGACGGGCGGCGCGAAAACAGGAGAAGGCGGGAGAGGCGGCAGCTCTGTCGCCGGCGCCAGCTTGAATGGCGGCGGCGTGGCGGCGGGCCGGTCGCTGTCGAGGTCGGCGGTGAGGCCGGCGCCGCCGCGCAGCAGGGCGGCGGCGCGTTCGACCAGATGGGCGGAGCGGTTCATCGGCGTCACGCCACGCCTGGCGTGTTCAGCAGCCGCCACATCAGCCCGCCATAGACCATGCAGAGCAGCAGCACCGCCACGGCGAACGAGCTCGCGGCGATCAGACGCCGCTTCATCGGTATCGCCGCCCTGACCAGCGAGATACCGCCGACCACGGGCAGGCCGAGCTGGCGCAGGTCGTCGAGGGAGTGGAACGATTTGTCAAGCTGCTGAAGCAGGAAGGACAGGCCGATGCCGGCGCCGATGCCGGCGGCCAGCACGGCCGAAACCAGCAGCAGCCGCTTCGGCGCCACCGGAAGTTGCGGCACTTGCGGCGGGTCGATGATCTCCAGCTTGACCTTGTCCGCATCCACGTCCGCGGCGGCGGACAGCTGCATCGCTTCGCGCCGGTTCAGCAGCTCGAGAAAGTTCTTGTGCATGACGTCGTAGTCGCGGTCGAGATTGGCGAACTCGGCCTGCACGCCGGGCACGTTGCGCGCCACCTCCTCCAGCCGGTCGCGCTCCTTGGTGGCGGCGGTAAGCTGGCGCTGCTCCGCGGCCAGCGATATCTCGGCGTCGAACAGCTGTGTCTTCATCTGCTGATAGACCGGGTTGGGGATCGCGTGGCCACGCAGCTGCGCTTCCTGTTCCGGGCCTGGCGGCGGGTTGGCGCGCAGGGCGGCGACGCGGATGCGGGCGGCGATCACGTCGGGATGCTGCTCGGTGTAGCGCAGCCGCAGTTCGGCCAGCGCCGCTTCGGCCCGCTGCAGCTCGTTCGGTCCGCCGACCGCACGCGGCGCCAGGTTCGGGATGGCGTCACCCTCGAGCGTCGGCGGTGTCGTGGCCAGCTCGTGCTTGAGCGCGTCGCGCTTGGCGATGAGATCCTGCACCTGACCCTTCAGGCTTTCCACCTGGGCGCGGGCGGTGTCCAGCCTTGGGGCGCCGCCGGCATTGTCGGGCAGCAGATCGACGTATTTGCTCCTGAAATCGGCCCGCTTCGCCTCGGCCTCGCGCAGCTTGTGCTCGTAGGAGGTGATCTGCTGCTGGAGGAACTGCCGCGCATTTTCCATGTCGGTGCGGCTGCTGCCGACCTTGCTCTCGATGAAGATCGACAGGATCGACTGCACCACGTCGTAGGCAAGCTTCGGCGAGGTGTTGCGGTAGCTCAGGGTGAACAGGTTCCTGGTCTGCGGCATGACCTTGATGTCGGCGGCGAGCTTCTGCACCAGTTCCTGTTTGCTGGCGTCGCCGGTGACCTGCAGTTCGAGATCGGTTTTGGAAATCAGCTTTTCCAGGTTGGGCCGGCTGAGCAGGGTGCGCTGCAGCGTCTCGACCTGGCTGGCCGGCGTGTTGTCCAGCGCCAGCCCCCGCAGCAGCGGCGTCAGCACCGCGTCGGCATCCACGTACAGGCGGGCGCTGGCTTCGTACTGGTTGGGGATGGAGGCCACGCCGATCCAGCCGCCGATGCAGACCAGCCAGGCCAGGCCGATCGCGAACCAGCGTTTGCGCCAGGCAATGATGGCATAGCGCCGCAGCAGGGCGCGGATCTCGTCCATCGCGGCCTCCTCAGAACCAGCTTTGCGGGATGATCAGGGTGTCGCCCGGTTCCATCTCGACGTTCTGGCTGATGTCGCCGTCCTTTAACAGGTCGCTCAGCCGTACCCGGATGCTTTCCTGCTTGTCGCCGACGCGGCGGACGATGACGGCGCGGTTGCCGGCGGCGTAGCGGGTCAGGCCCTTGGTGGCGATCATCACGTCAAGCACCGTCATATGCTCCCGGTAGGGCAGCGCCTGCGGTTCCGCCGCTTCGCCGATGACGCGGATCTGCCGGCTGTACGGTCCGATGAAGTTGCGGACGATGATGGTGACGTTGGGATCCTTGACGAATTCCTTCAGCCGCTCGGTGATGTCCCGGGCCAGCTGCGGCGGCGTCTTGCCGGCCGCCACGATTTCGGGGATCAGCGGCGTGGAGATGCGCCCGTCCGGGCGTACCGGCACCTCGCTGGTCAGTTGCGGCGAGTCATAGACGAAAATCTGCAGCTGGTCGCCGGGACCGATAACGTAGGTGCCCGGCTGTTCCGCCGCCTCGCTTGCCGCCGGTGCGGCGGCTGTGGCCGGCGGCGAGGCGGCGGCCGGTGCCGCGTCCTGTGCCGCGGGGGCCGGGGCGACGGTCACCGGCGGCGCCGCGCCGGCCGCAGCAGCCGGCGGCAGAGCGTGGTTGGCGCACCCGGTGAGAAGGGTGCCGGCGAGAAGGGCAGGCATCGCGAGCCAGGCCAGGCGTTGCAGGACGATCATGACCATTCCGCTGTCAACAGGGGATCGGAAGGATGCCATAACATGGCATTCGTAAATAAACATATGGTGGTAGGCGCGGAAGGAATCGAACCCCCGACTTCTGCCATGTAATGGCAGCGCTCTGCCACTGAGCTACACGCCTTCCCGGGGGGAAACCTTTCCGGGGGAGCCGGCCCGGCCGGGGCGGAGTCTCGGCGGGTGCGGAAGGCACCAGCGAACGGAAGGCCCGATCAAGGCCAGTACGGGCATGTAGCACCTTGCCTGTTCCGGCGTAAAGCAGACAGAAAGCCGGCAACGACGACAGCCGGAACCGGTCCGGAACTCGAAACGACGCGAGCCGGAAACCTCGGCAGATGGAAACGACCGGCCCGATGGCACAGATCGTGCGCGGCATACGGGCGGGCCCTGATGGCGGGCACGAATTTTTGAACAGAAACGATTTAGCAATAAACAGATTGCACACCAAAGTGTGCCCTTCGGCAGGTGGAACACGGTCATGAACGGGTTGCATATTACAACCGATGCTAGAATGGTTGAAGATTCCTTGACCAACTGGGAGATTGCTTGACCGCATCGTTAAAATATCACTTAAATCCGCCGCCCAAAGAGCGACGGCGAAAGGGAAGCGCACACGGTTCCGGTGCAGGAGGGGGATCCCCTCTGCAAGCGTCCGCTCGGATCGTGCCTGCTTTCCGCCGGCAGCGACGGGGCGTCGAACGGGGTTCCGGGGGAGCACAGATATGGCCAGCATTTCCAGAGCCGAGCGCGCAGCGAGACAGACCCATGGGCGGCGCATCGCGCCACAGCTTGCCCGCACCCCGCGCCTGCTGGCACGGCCGGCGCCTGCCGTCGCCCTGCCCTGCCGCAATCAGGGCATGGTGGCCCGGGTGTTCGGCCACCATGCCTCGCCGGAGCTGCTCGGCCTCTGGCTGGTCGAGGCGACGCTTTGCGGTATCCTTATATATATCGTACTCACCGCCGGCGGCGGACCGGCGCTGCAGCTGCAGGCGGCCAACCAGGCGATCGTGCTGGCGCTCACCATCGGCCTGGCGTCGTTCACCATCGGTCTCTACAGTTCGGAACCCTATTTCGAAACGCGGCGCCTGATCACCAGTACGGCACTTGCCGGCGTGCTGGCCTTCCCGGCGATCTGGGTCGTCGGCACGGCGATCGGGGTCGATCTCCCCGGCATGGCCAGGGGCGAGCCGCTGCTGCCACTGGCGGCGCTGGCGGGCTGGACGCTGTTTGTCGGCGCCGTTCGTCTGGCGTTCAGCTACGCCCTCCGCATGAACCTGTTCGTGCGCCGCGTGATCGTGATCGCCGCCGACCATGGCACCGACCCCGCCGCCGAGCGCCTGCTCGCCATGCTGCACTCGCTGCGCCGCGGCGTCTTCGAGCTGGTTTCGGTGCTGCCCGCCCGTGAGGCGGCGAAGCTGACCTCCGACGTGATCCGCACCCGCAAGGTCTGGGGCATCATCATCACGGCCGACGCGCGTGCCGCCCTCGCCGCCGACCTGCCGCAGGCCTGGCAGGCGTGCCGGGTGTATGGCGATGCCGAGTTCTGGGAGAGCCAGTTGCGCCGCATCGACATCGACCATCCCGCCGCGGCAGGGCGCCCGAATGCGTATGGCGAGCGGGCAGGCGGCCACGGGGGGGAGCGGCTGGATGCCGCCCTCAACCGTGCGGCGGATCTGCTGCTCAGCCTGATACTGATGGGCGTTACCCTGCCGTTGATGCTGCTGACCGCGCTGCTGATCAAGCTCGACAGCCCCGGCCCGGTGCTTTATCGCCAGGAACGCGTCGGCCTGCGCGGCCACCCGTTCACCGTGCTCAAGTTCCGCAGCATGCGGGTCGATGCCGAGGCACGGGGCCCGGTCTGGGCGTCGCAACGCGACCCCCGCGTCACCCGCATCGGCGGGTTCATCCGCGCCGCCCGCATCGACGAACTGCCGCAGCTGTTCAACGTGCTGCGCGGCGAGATGAGCTTCATCGGTCCGCGGCCGGAACGCCCGCATTTCGTTGCGCATCTTGCCGAGGTGGTGCCGCTCTATCGCGAGCGCAGCCGCGTCAAGCCGGGCCTGACCGGCTGGGCGCAGGTGAATTATCCCTATGGCGCCTCGGTCGAGGACGCCCGTAACAAGCTTTCCTACGACCTGTATTACGTGAAGCACCGTAATATTTTACTGGATGTTCTGATCCTGTTCTCGACAGTCCGGGTCGTTCTGTTCCAGCAGGGCGCGCGTTAACCTCCGGCCGCCTCCACCCCGCCAGGAATCAGCCCGAGGCCTCTCGGCAAGACGCCGTGAACAGGCTATGCCTGCGCCGGAAACGAATGTGCAAGGTTGCATGACCTAAAAAGGTCATGACGCCGCCGCACATGGCCAGGCAGTCCTGAGGCTGGTGTACATGAAAAAGAAATACCTTCTCGTTATCCTGGCGATTCTGGTTCTCGGCGCCGCCGCGGCCGGTGGCGCATGGTACTGGCACCGCTCGAACGACCAGCTCGGCCAGGCCCGCGCCGCCCTGGCGCGCGGCGACCTGCGTACCGCCCAGCTGGAGCTGCGCACCGCGGTCCGCAACGACCCGAAAAACGCCGAGGCGCATTTCCGCCTGGGCTCGGTGCAGCTGACGCTGGGCGATGCGGTGGCCGCCGAGAAGGAACTGAAGCTCGCCCAGGCCGGCGGCTGGAGTGCCAAGCAGATCTTGCCGCTGCTGGCCCGTGCCGAGCTGGCGCAGGGCCGCTTCAAGGACGTGCTGAAGGACTTCCCGGTCGAGGGGCTGCCGCCGGATCAGGCCGGTCCGTTGCTGGTTTCGCAGGCCCTGGCGCAGCTTGCCCTGAAGGATCTCGACGCCGCCCTGGCCGCGATCACCGAGGCCGAGAAGCTGACACCGCAGAGCGTCGAGGCCGCGCTCGCCGCCGCCCGCGTGGCGCTGGCACGCTCCGACCAGGCCGCTGCCGAGGCGAAGGTAGACCGCGCGCTCGAGATCAACCCCCGCTCGGTCGAGGCGCTGACCGTGAAGGGCGAGCTGCTGCAGGCCAAGGGCCAGCGGGAAGCCGCGCTCATCGCCTTCGACAAGGCGATCGAGATCGTGCCGGATGCGCTCAGTCTGCGGCTGGAGCGGGCCAACACGCTGCTCGTCCTGGGGCAGGACCAGAAAGCCCGTGAAGACGTGGACGCCGTGCTGAAGGCCGATGCGCGCAATCCGCTCGGCAACTACTTTCTGGGCGTTCTGCTGGTTCGCGCCGGCGACTGGACCGGCGCGGATGCGGCGCTGCAGCGCATCTCGCCGCTGCTCTCGCGCTTCCCCCGCGGCGAGTATTTCCTGGCGCTGGTGAAAGCCAACCTCAACCAGACCGAGCAGGCCGCCGACGCGGCCGACCGTTACGTCGTTCGTGTGCCGGGGGATATCGCCGGCTACAAGCTGCTCGCCCGCATCGAAGGACGCGCGCGGCAGCCGCAGAAGGTGATCGACGCGCTGAACCGCGCGGTCAATGCCGGCATCGCCGATGTCGAAATACTCGAACTGCTGGGCGGCGCCTATACCCAGGCCGGCCAGACGGCGCAGGCCAATGCGGCGCTGGACAAGGCCGAATCGCTGGCCGGCAACAATGCCGAGCAGCTGGCGCGGATCGCCGCGCTGCGGCTCGGCTCCGGCGATCCCGGCGGGGCCGAGCGCGACCTGTCGCGGTCGCTCGAAATCACCCCCGAACAGGCCAATACCGGCGAGCGGCTGGTCGTGGCGGCGCTGGCCGCCGGCGATGTCAACCAGGCGGCCGCGGAGCTGGAGAAGCTGCGCCGGCAGCCGAAGCCCGATCCGGAGAAGGTCGGCATCCTGACCGGCCTGGTCCGGCTCGGCCAGCTCGACCTGGAAGGCGCGCGCGTCGCGTTCGAGGATGTGCTGAAGGCCGATCCCAAATCGGTCGCCGCACAGCTCAACCTGGCCCGGGTGCTGACGACGCAGGGCAAGAACGCCGATGCCGAGAAGCTGCTGACCGGCATCCTTGCCACCGACCCGGCCAATGCCTCGGCACTGTCGGCCATTTCCGGCATTCTGCTGGCGCAGAACCGGGCGGACCAGCTGATCGAGCTGCTCGAAACGGCCCGCAAGGCGGTGCCGGGCAATGCCGGCCTGCCGATCGCCGAGGCCAGCGTCATGGCCGCGATCGGCGATCCCCGCCGTGGCTATGCCGTAATTGAGCAGCTGCCCAAGGAACAGGCCACGCTGCCGGGGGTGCTGGCCGCTCGCGTGCGGCTGCAGCTCGCGCTGGGGATGGAGAAGGAGGCGCAGGAAACCTGCCGCCAGATCCTGGCCGCCAGTCCGGCCAATCTCGAGGTGCGTCGGCGCCTGGTCGAGCTGTTGATGAAGTCCAAGGATTTCGACGAGGCCAGGACGGTGGCCGGCAAGGGGCTCGAGACCCAGCCTGGCAACCGGAGCCTGCTGCAGATGCTGGTGGCGATCGACTACCGTGCCAGCGGGCTCGATGCCGCATTGCGGACCATCACCGTGCTGGCCAGGAATCCCGAGAATCAGCCGGTGGCGAGCGTGCTGAAGGGCGGGCTTTACATGTCGCTGCGACGCTATGCCGATGCCGCGGCCGCCTACAAGGCCGAGCTGGACGCCAAGCCGTCGCCCATCCTGGTGACCGATACCGCCATCGCCCTGAACGCCGCCGGGCGCCACGACGACGCCAACCGCACGCTGACCGACTGGCTGGCGCACCAACCGGACGACCTGCAGGTACGCCAGATGCTGGCATCGCTGCAGATTCAGAACCACAACCTGGACGACGCCGCGAAGAACCTGAAGACGATCCTCGCCAAACAGCCGGACGATGCGGTTGCGCTGAACAACCTGGCCTGGATCTACCAGCAGAAGAACGATCCGCAGGCGCGGGCGGTGGCGCAGAAAGCCTACCTGATTTCGCCCACCGCCCAGGCGGCGGACACGCTGGGCTGGATCCTGACCACCCAGGGCGAGCCGGCGACCGGTCTGGTGCTGCTGCGCCAGGCCGCCGGCCAGGTCCGCAACGATCCGGCGATGGCCTACCATCTGGCGGTGGCGCTGAACGCCACCGGGAATCGCGACGAAGCCGTGTCGCTGCTGACCCAGCTGGCCAATGCCAAGGGCGAGTTCGAGGACAAACCGGCGGTGCGCAAGCTGCTGGACCAGCTGGGCGGGCCGAAACCACCGGCGGCGGAGGCAAGCGGGCCGAAGAAGTAGCCCGGGGGCGGGTGAGCCGGCCGGTGCCGCCGTTGCGGCTGCTTACCTTCTCGACGCTGTTTCCCAACCGCGAGCAGCCCAACCACGGCATCTTCGTCGAGAACCGGTTGCGCCACCTGGTCGCAACCGGCGCGGCGCAGAGCACCGTGCTGGCTCCGGTGCCGTTCTTCCCGAGCGGGGCGGCGGTGTTCGGCGGCTGGAGCCGTTATGCCCGGGTGCCGGCGCTGGAGATGCGGCACGGCCTGGCGGTCCATCACCCGCGCTATCCGGTGATTCCGCGCATCGGCATGTCGCTGGCCCCCGCCCTGCTGTACCAGGCGAGCCGCCGGGTGTTGCGCCGGCTGCTCGAAGCCGGCCTGCAGGTCGATGCGATCGACGCCCATTATCTCTACCCCGACGGCGTGGCGGCGATCCGGCTGGGGGCGGAATTCGGTCGCCCCGTGGTTATCACCGCCCGGGGATCGGACGTGACGCAGTTGCCGGATTACGCCGTGCCGCGGCGGCTGATCCAGGACGCGGTCGCGCGCGCCGCCGGGCTGATCACGGTCAGCGCCGGGCTGAAGGACGCGCTGGTGCGTCTGGGCGCGGCGCCCGGGGCGGTGACGGTGCTGCGTAACGGCGTCGATACCACGATGTTCCGCCCGCTGGACCGCGCCGCCGCCCGTGCCGCCCTGGGCCTGACCCGGCCGACGCTGATTTCGGTCGGCGGCCTGGTGGAGCGCAAGCGCCACCACCTTACCATCGCGGCGATACAGGCGCTGCCCGGCTGCGAGCTGATCATCGTCGGCGAAGGGCCGGAGCGCGAGCGGCTGGCCGCGCTGGCCGCCCGGCCGGAGCTGGCGGGGCGGGTGCGGTTGCTGGGGCCGCAGCCGCATGAACTTCTGCCACATTACTATTCTGCCGCAGACGTTTCCGTGCTGGCTTCCAGCCGCGAGGGCTGGGCCAATGTGTTGCTGGAATCCATGGCCTGCGGCACGCCGGTGGTGGCCAGCGACATCCCCGGCAACCCTGAAGTGGTGCAGGAACGCGCGGCAGGGCTGATCGTGCCGGAAAACACGCCGGACGGCATCGCCGCCGCGGTGCGGTCGTTGCTCACCGACCCGCCGTCACGGGCGGCGACGCGCGCTTATGCCGAGCGGTTCGGCTGGGATGAAACCAGCCAGGGCCAGTTGGCCTTGTTCCGTCGGGTGATCGGCAGGAAGGAGGGCCAGGGCGCTGCCCTGGACCCGGTTCCT
>Ga0326727_10010342_pt1 | contig 22289 bp, 16 predicted proteins | sample MB2enrmetagenome_FD_207643 | JGI IMG/M metagenome (GOLD analysis project Ga0326727, IMG submission 207643) | Lab enriched peat soil microbial communities from McLean, Ithaca, NY, United States - MB29MY | ecosystem: Environmental > Terrestrial > Soil > Wetlands > Peat | place: USA: New York...
TCTATTGCTTCATTGACGATCTCTTCTTCCTGGCCAAGATTCAGGAGACGGCGCGCAAGCTGGGCGTGAAGGTGGAGTTCGTGAAGGGCGACAAGGACTCCGTTGCCCGGCTGATTGACCTGCCGGAGGCCGAGCGGCCCAAGCTGGTGGTCTTCGACCTGAACAATCTGAACGCCAAGCCCTTGGCGCTGATCCCGAAATTCAAGACCAGGTTCAAGAAAGCGACCTCGATCGTTGGCTATCTCAACCACTTGCAGGGCGAACTGAAGGCCAAGGCTATAGAGGCCGGCTGCGACGCGGTGATGCCGCGGTCGGCTTTCTCGCAATCCCTGCCCACTCTTCTGCGCCGCTATGGAGTGGAAGAGGAAGAAGACAATACGCCGCAACCGGCTTGAGGCGCGCAGCCGTAGGACAAAAAGGCGCTTCCATTGCGGGAGCGCCTTTTCGTGCGCGGGAATCTATCCTGGCGGCCAGGTGAGCGGGCGGCCGCCGAGCAGGTGAACGTGGAGATGATCCACGGTCTGGCCGCCGTCCTCGCCGGCATTGACCACCACCCGGTAGCCCCTGGCGAGTCCTTTGTCGCTGGCGATCTGGGCCGCGATCCACAGCAGGTGGCCGAGCAGCGCGCGATCCCCTTCGGCGCAGTCAGCCAGCGATGCAATGTGTTTACGCGGCGTGATCAACACATGCACCGGCGCCTGCGGGTGAATGTCGGCGAAGGCGTAGCATTGCTCGTCCTCGTAGACCGCGGTGGAGGGGATGCTTCCTTCAACGATCTTGCAAAATAGGCAACTCATAACGACACCAGTGTACAGGAGAGCGTTCGTTACGCGGATCGGGTTCTGGAAAATCCCCGTAATCAGCCAACGTAAACAACACTTTAATGCACGGGAAACCTTCCTGGGGTGTATAAGTATGTACGCGGACCGATCGAGAGAGAATACCTGTATTTGCGGCTCACTCTTTCCCGGCATACAACACTACGGCTCGCATGGAGGACATCATGTCGCCACGTACCTTCTTCCTGAGCAGGCTGATCGGCCTGTTCCTCATTCTTGTCGTGCTATCTCTGGCGGTGCATAAACAAGCCACAGTGGATTTGTTAACGGGGTTTTTTCACAGTCCCGAGATGATGTTTGTGCTAAGTATCATCACACTGGCCGCTGGGCTGGCGATGGTTCTGGCACACAATATCTGGTCGGGCGGCGCGCAGGCGGTGGTTGTGACTCTCGTCGGATGGTTAACGCTGATCAAGGGCCTGCTGTACCTGCTTCAGTTCCACGAGATGGTAGGGGAATGTATCCTGAGTTGGCTCCATCATCCGCTGGTTTTCTACCTGTGGTTAACTCCGTCCTTGCTGATCGGCATTTACCTGACTTACGAAGGGTTCAGGTCGAGGCCAGCTTCATAAAACGCCTCGCTGGCCACATCCGGCGTAGTCAAGGATGATCTTCCAGCCGGCAATGCCCTTGCCGATGGAGTATCTAGGTTGTTCTTGTTTCCGAGGTCGCGCCTTGACCGCATGCCTTGGCGAGCCGGCGGAAGGCCAAAAGGGTTAGAGCCGTAAAAAAAATCGTTTGCGCCCCGTGGAGCCAAAACCAGATGTCTGCCCCACCATCCCAGACCAACCGCCGCGCGGCATCGAACGGCCACACCAGCGTAAAGAAGATCAGCAGCCCGATCATATGCCCCGGAATGGCCGGCAGGATGGACTTAGTGAGGTAAGCTGTCGCGCCGAAGACGACGCCGACAAGAAAGTAGAAGAGGAGCTTGGGCCACAGAAAACCCTGCGTCGACCCGTGCGCCAGCGCAAACAGGGCCGAAGAGATCAATACGGCATACGGGCCGCTAAAGTTGCGTTCCAGAATGACCTGGCAGTAGCCGCGGAAGGCTGGTTCCTCGGTGAAAGGCGCGGCCACCGAGCCCATCAGAATCATCGCCACCACGGTGGGCAACGGGTAACGAGAAAAGTCGGGAAGGGCGTTTCCCGGCATCTTGACGAGTTGAAACATCACGATCCAGAGCCCCGCAAGGGCCACAACCGAAAGTGTGCCCGCCAGCATCGCCCAGCAAAAGGCCGGGGTTGACACGCGGCTGGCCCGAAGACAAAGGCGGCGCGCCTGTGAGGTGCTGTACGGCCAGCCCTTGCCCCCCAGGTACATCCACATCAGCAGTAGCACCAGAAGTATAGCCGGGACCGCCCAGGGAACTGCCGGTCTGGCGCTGAGATTAATTGCGACCAGAGCAGACCAGACACCCGCGCCGATCACGAGGATAAGGAAGCCCAGGAGTCCCGCCCAGGCTACCGCCAGGATGCGGCCAAAGAATGTACGGATACTCATACGCCTCCTTGCCGGCGTTCAACCCGAGGATTGGCTTGCCTGCCCTCCAGAGTTCCTCCACGGAGGATTCTGTCTTCTGAAACATGTTGAGATACGAACGAGTTTAATTCATTGTTCCAGCGATCTGGTCATAGTCTGCGCAAGCGACTGCCGCGCAGTTCGCGTGTTCGAACGCGATTTTCCAATTCCGCGTCTCTCGCACCGGAGGCAGGGAACGACGCCGCATCGAGAGCCCTGTCTCCGATTGCACAGTGCGCCGTGCGACCGGGTGGAAGACTCTTCATTCAAGTGTTCTACGCGCTTGCCTGAAAGGAAAAGACCATGCCCCAGAGTGAACATTCCCAAGCGGCGGAACTCCACAACCACGCAGCTCATGCACACGCGGTAGCCGCCTGCGGGCACAGCACGGGCGATCACGCTTCCGATCATGAATTGACCCAACAGGCCTACGAACGCTCCCAGGAAGCAGCTCTGCTTTCAAGAAAGATTGCTAAACAAGAGCCGGAATCTCGGGCAGCCTGAGCCGCGCCAACGAGACCGTAAAGGCGTGAGACACCAGTCTTCCGCGGCAGGGCGATTTTGCGCATTCTCTAAATCCATCTTCCCTCACCTTATGCGGCTGCCCCCTCTTGCCCAGGCTTACAATGGCAGCATGTCAGCCAAACGGCTGAATGGAGAACGAGGATGAGGCGATTTCTTCTAGTGTGCGGGATCTTGTTGGGCAGTCTGTCTTGCTCCGCGCAGGCCGGCAGCGTGGCGGGAGAATGGCGCGGCATCTGGACGGACCCAACCGGGTATGCCTTTACCGTCACGATTACACTGGAGACCGGTCCCGCTTGCAAAACCTGCGCTCTGGCGGGCAACGGGTCCATCCGCGGCAAGATTGTTTGGACGCTGCGCAAAACGCCCACGAACGCCACTCCGGATCTGGCCGCCAAGGTGGGCATGACCGGCACGGAGTTGGTGAAGGGCGAGAGGAAGGGCGAGGGCCTGCTGGTGCTGAACGGCTATCAGAAGGACGACCCCAACAACATCATCGGCCTCGACCAGTACCGGCTGGCCATCTCCGACGACGGCAAGGTCATCGGCGGCATCACGCTGAATTACGGCCCGTGGACGGGCCAGCTCTTCGCCGTGCGCGCGCAGTCCTGAGCGCAAACATTCCGGTAGCGGGCCGTGCCAATCCCCCGCCTGTGCTGATAGAATCTCCGCATGGAAACCATCCAGTACAACCTCCCGCCCAACCGCATTCCTCTTGCCTGGTACAACATTGCCGCCGACCTGCCCAAGCCGATGGCCCCGCCGCTGCATCCCGGTACGCTTCAGCCCCTTGGGCCGGACGACCTGGTGCCGCTCTTTCCGATGAGCCTGATCCTGCAGGAAGTGAGCCAGGAACGGGAGATCGAGATTCCCGGCGAAGTGCGGCAACTCTATGCGCAGTGGCGTCCCTCGCCGCTCTTCCGCGCGCGCCGCCTGGAGAAGGCGCTGGATACGCCGGCGCACATTTACTACAAATACGAGGGCGTGAGCCCGGCCGGCTCGCACAAGCTGAATACCGCCCTGCCGCAGGCTTATTACAACAAGAAGGAAGGCACCAAGCACCTTTCCACGGAGACCGGAGCCGGCCAGTGGGGTTCGGCCCTGGCCATGGCCTGCGCCTTCTTCGGCCTCGATTGCAAGGTCTACATGGTGCGCGTGAGCTACGATCAGAAGCCCTATCGCCGCGCGCTGATGGAGGCCTTCGGCGCCTCGGTGACCGCCAGCCCAAGCAACGAAACGGAGTCGGGCCGGGCGATTCTGGCGGTGCATCCGGACTCGAACGGTTCACTGGGCATTGCGATTTCCGAGGCCGTGGAAGTAGCCGCCAAGGATCCCAACACCAAATACTCGCTGGGCAGCGTGTTGAATCACGTGCTGCTGCACCAGACGGTGATTGGCCTGGAGGCGATTGAGCAGATGGCCCTGGCCGATGACGATCCCGACGTGGTGATCGCCTGCGCGGGCGGCGGATCGAACTTTGCCGGCCTGACAATGCCCTACGTGGGCCGCAAGATCAAGGGTCAAAGCAAGGCGCGCGTGATTGCCGTGGAACCGGCCGCCTGCCCCAGCATGACCAAGGGCAGATTCGTTTATGACTTCGGCGACACCGGCCACCTGACGCCGCTGGTGAAGATGCACACCCTGGGCAGCAGCTTCGTTCCTCCGGGTATTCATGCCGGCGGGTTGCGCTACCACGGCATGGCGCCGCTGGTCTCTCACGTGCTCGACCTGGGATTGGCCGAAGCAACCACCGTTCAGCAGCTTGACGCCTTTGCCGCCGGCATTCAGTTTGCCCGCTCCGAGGGCATCATGCCCGCGCCGGAGGCCAACCACGCCATCGCCGCGGCCATCTCCGAAGCCCTGCAAGCCAAGCAGGAAGGCAAGCAGAAGACGATTCTCTTCAATCTCAGCGGCCATGGGCACTTCGACATGCAATCGTACATTGCCTACCAGGCCGGGAAGCTGGAGAACTACGAGTATCCGGCTGAGGAGATCGCGATGGCGCTGGCCGGATTGCCGGTTGTGGGGTAGATGATGGAGGGAGGCGGGGTTTCAACCCCCGCATGTAGCCAATAAAATAACTCTGGCTATAGCCGCGGAGGGATGATTCTAGCCAACTTCACACGCCATTCGTCAACAATAATCGGACAATAAAAAGAACCTGCGGATGGCTTGAGGCCGCAGGTTCTTTTTTGTTTGTCTATCGCTCACCAGCACAGCGGTGCGAGCGGCTTTCCTAATGCAGTCGGGCGAAGCCTAATTGACCGTCATCACGAACGTCGTGTGCTGCGTGATGGCGGTAACGCCGTTGTTCGTCTGCGCGGTGACGGTGACCGTGTACGTCCCAGCCGGGGTCGGCGGATTGGGAACAGGGCCGTGGTGTTCGTAGCTGTAGCGCGGATTGCATCCGGTTGTGCCCAGCAGGGTGACCAGGCTTACCAGGGCCACGAGCGAAAGCCGGCTGAGCCAATGGCGGACCACCCCACGGACGAAGACCTGTCCGCGGGGACCCCGACGTCGCCGCGTTCCCCAGGCGAGACCGCCCAGACCCAAAGCGCCGGGTAACAGAAACGCCCAGGCGATGGGAGAGGAGCCCTTGCCCAATGGGGTTGCCGGCGAGGCCAATGCTGTGGATTGCGCGTAGGTCTGAAGCACCATCGAGCTGGTTACTGCCGAATTCTGGTCAGGCAAAATCTCGAGGCTCTCCGGCGTATAAATGCAGGAGGCTTGATCGGGCAGGCCCGAGCAGGAGATGGTGATAAACGCCGGAGCCGCCAACGTGGATACATACTCCTGCAACGGTGTAACGCTGATCGTGCCCGTTCCCGCCTCACCCGGCGTCAGGGTCAGGGTGTTCGCGGCACTCGTCGGCGTCAGATTGGATACCGTCACCACAAACGGGGAATCGCACTGATTGCCGATGGTCACGGATGCGGCTGCGGAAGAGGAGGTGAGGAAATCGGCGTTGCCGGCATAGACCGCGCTCAGCGAGTGAGCGCCGTCCTTCAGGGCAAACTGGAAACTGGCCTTCCCGTTGGAATCGAGATCCGCGCTGGCCAATGGGGCTGAACCATCCTCAATGCTGACAGTTCCGGCCGGCACGCCAGCCGCGCTGGCCACGCTCACCGAGAGGCTGGTCAGCGAACAGGTCTGCGCATCGGATTGCGTGATCTGCGTGGTCTGCGGCGCGGTCAGCGTCGTTGTCGTGGCTACGCCCGCAGGCGCCGCCAGCGCGGGCCAGGCCAGCGCGATACCCAGTCCCGCAACCAATTCAAGCCGCAGACCGCGGCGGACAATGCCTTTCACGTGTACCAGCTCCAAAAGTCAGAATCGTCTGCCGCCTGTCTGCCGCAGTCCAAACCCTATTGTATCCGGCCAAGGCGGACCGGAGCTAACCGGCACGCGGCGATCTGCCGGAAAAGAAAAAGCCACTCCGGAGTAACACCCGCAACAGTTGGACGCGGAACGCCGGAAATAGAGAGTCGAGATCCGAATAAGCCCGAAAAAATGGTATGCTTTTGCTATCCAATCTCCCCTCCGGCGCCAGACGCGAAAGTCGGAGAGAGCGCCATTAATACCTGTCCTGTCTGTGATACACCTTATTTGGACAAGCACTCCGTCTGCCCCGCCGACGGGGCGGTAGGAGGTGACTCACACGGGAAGAAAGATCATCCAAGGAGCTCAAGGGGGCACACGATGCGTAGAAGCGAATGGACAGGATGGGTGCTTGCCGCGGCCATGGCGGTCGCGGCCTCGCAAGCCTTGGCGCAGCAGGATGAGGGTCCGATTTTGCGCCCGAAACCGAAGCCGGCGGCCAAACCAGCTGGCACAACGCTGCTGGTGCTCTGCGATCTGGCTTGTGACTGGACGCTGGACGGCGAGGCGAAGGGCCACATCCAGGCCGGTGGTTCGGTTAAGGCGAATGTCGTCATCGGCCAACACCTAGTGGTTGCCGACACCCTGGATGGTCTGGACAAGGTGGAAAAGGAAATCGACATTGAGACCACCAAGCAGACTCTGGTACGCATCGAACTGACGCCTGTCCACGATGCCCGGCTCCAGGTCGAACAGGCTGCGAGTGACAAGGCCGCGCAGGAGGCGAGGGAAAAGGCCGCGCGCAAACTAGCCGCGCAGCAATTCACGCAGGCGATACGTCTAGACAACCAGAAGCGCTACGAGGAAGCCCTGCCGCTCTACCATAGCGCATGCTACGGCGGCGTGGCTGGCGCCTGCAACAATCTCGGCGTGTTCTACGTTAATGGCCAGGGTGTGAGCCAGGACTATGCGCAGGCGCGCACGCTCTATCAGAAGGCCTGTGACGCCGGGGAAATGATGGGTTGCTCTAATCTCGGCGAGCTTTACGACAATGGCCAGGGTGGGGCCCAGGACTACGTGCAGGCGCGCAATCTTGATCAGAAGGCCTGCGATGGCGGCAGCATGGCCGGTTGCTTTAATCTCGGCCATATGTATGAGAGCGGTGAGGGTGTGACCCAGGACTACGTCCAGGCGCGCACACTCTACCAAAAGGCCTGCGACGGCCGGTATATGACCGGATGTTTCAGACTCGGCGTGCTTTACCACAGCGGCGCGGGTGTGGACCAGGACGATGCCCAGGCGCGCACACTCTACCAGAAGGCCTGCGACGGCGGAGATATGGATAGCTGCCGCGATCTCGGCTTGTTCTACCAGAACGGCCAGGGAGGGAGCCAGGATTCGGCCCAGGCGCGTGCCTTGTTTCAGAAGGCCTGCAACGGTGGCAACCAGATTGCATGCAGGAACCTGAGCGACCTCCCATGAGGAACAGTGAGAGGCCACGGCCCAGGCAGCTCCTCTTGCTCAGACTGCTCGCTGCGACCTATGAGATTGCTGCCAAGGGCGCGGCGGCTGGGGATTCTAAGATAGAGGCATCATGATCGCTCATCTGCGCGGAAAGCTCATCTACAAGCAGCCCGGCCAGGCCATCGTCGAGGCGGCCGGGGTGGGATATGACGTCACCATCTCGATTCCCACCTTCACGGCGCTGCCCTCGCTGGGCGCAGAGGCCGCGCTGCACATTCATACCCAGGTCAGCGAAGACCAGATCGCGCTCTTCGGCTTTCTCGATCGCGAGGAGAAGCGCCTCTTCGAGCGGCTGATCACCGTCAGCGGCGTCGGCCCCAAACTGGCCATCAAGATGCTCAGCGGACTTTCGCCGGAGCGCACCGTGCAGGCCATACGCGGCCAGGACCACGCGCAACTGACGCGCATTCCCGGCGTGGGCAAGAAGCTGGCTGAGCGTCTGGTGGTCGAACTGAAAGACAAGCTCGACGACTTTGCCGTTGCGCCCGTGCCATCGTCCGTGCGCGGGGCCGCGGTGGACGATGTGCTCTCCGCGCTGGTCAACCTCGGCTACCAGCGCGTCGCCGCCGAGAAGGCCATCGAACAGGCCGTCGCCAAGGACAAAGCTCCCGCCGCCGATTTCGACGGCCTCTTTCGCGGCGCGCTAAAGGTGATCCGGTAAGCACCTGCGGTGCGGCTGTCGCTCGCTGCTTGCTCGCAAAGGTGTTTTGTCAAGCCAACCTGCGGCGGAGCCAACCGCCTTAGGTGTGGATTCCGCTGGCGGAAGACTCCATTTAGGGCGATAATCAGTACATGGCGACTCTGCCCATCCACGAAATCCCCCAGACGGAGTTCGTTTCCGTGCGCGAGTACCTTGCTACGAGCTACCGCCCCGATTGCGAATATATGGACGGGCGGATTGAGGAGCGCAATGTGGGTGAGTACGATCACGGGTTAGTGCAAACTATTCTTGCGCAATTGTTTAGGAATAATCGGAATGCCTGGGACATTCAGGTTGTCACCGATGTGCGAACCCAGGTCAGCAGCAGTCATTTTCGTGTTCCGGATCTTTCGGTGCTGCGCGCCGACGCGCCGAAGGAACAGATCATTACGCATCCGCCGCTGATCGTGATTGAAATACTCTCGCCCGAGGACCGCTTGAGCCGCTTCCAGGACCGCATTGAAGACTATCTTGTTTTCGGCGTGGAAAACATTTGGATCATCGACCCTGAGCGCCGGGCGGCTTACACAGTAACTGCCAGCGGATTGCATCCAGTTCGCACCAATGAGCTGACCGTGCCGGAGACGCCAATTCGCGTAGTGCTCAGCGACCTGTTCGCGGAGTTGGACCGAGCGTAATAACATCGCCAAGGATAAAGCCCTCGCCGCCGACTTCGACGGCCTCTTCCGTGGAGCGTTGAAGGTGATCCGGTAGACTTATTTCCATCATGACTCGTGCAACAAAATCCGTACCCAACGCACCCGCCGCCCACCTTCGCCCCGAAGGCCTAGCCTTTCTGCGCGCCCTCGCCCGCCACAACGACCGCGAATGGTTTACTTCGCGCAAGGCGGTCTTCGAGGCTGAACTTAAAGAGCCGATGTTGGCCATCATTCGCAAGGTCAACGAGGCGATGGAGAGCTTTGCGCCGGCCTATGTGCGGCCCGCGGAGAAATGTCTGTTCAGGATCTATCGCGACACCCGCTTCAGCGCCGACAAGAAGCCCTACAAAACGCACGTCTCTGCGTGGTGGATGCCGGAGGGCTTCCAGAAGACCAGCGGGGCCGGCTTTTACTTCCACGTCAGCGCCAAAGAGGTGGTCGTCGCCGCCGGGGCGTGGATGCCGGAGAAGGATCAACTGGCCGCCATTCGCCATTGGCTGCTTGAGCATCATGCCGAATTCAGAAAGCTGTTGGAAAAGCCCGCCGTGCGCAAGACGTTCACCGAGTTTGAAGGCAACGCGCTCACCCGCCCGCCGAAGGGCTTTCCATGCGAGCACCCGGCGCTCGATCTGATCCGCTGCCGCCAATGGGGACTGAGCACCACGTTGCCTGCCACGGCCGCCCTTGACCCCGGTTTTGCCGCCGAACTGATTCGCCATTTCCGGCTGGCCGCGCCGGTAGTGGATGCGCTGAATACCCCCATAGCCGCAGCTCTCGCGCCTCGCAAAAAGGTGCTTTTCGGCCTGGACTAGGTGCTGCGCACAGCAGCCATCCTGAAGAGTTTCCCGTCGAGCAACCGGATAAAAACCAGCAAATCTCTGCAAAAACAGGCAAATATAGACGAAAAATGCACAAAAACCTAAGAAATTTGTGGAAATCGCGGTTTTTTCCTTGACTTTATACCCTCCAAAGCCGCATTGTTACGAACGACGGGTACTCCGACCCGCATGAACACAGGGGTTTCGCGCACGTATTGCCTGACTCCCTCCCATCCATGCGGCGCAGTATGCGGCGGAAGCCCAGGCAACACCGGCGCGCCCAAGGGCACGCCCGAGAAGGAGAGCAACACATGGCAACTGGATTGACCAAGACCGCCCTGATTCGGCTTCTGGCCGAAAAACTCGAACTGACCAACAAGCAAGTCGCAGCCTTCCTGGACCTGCAGGCGGAGACCGCCGTGAAGGAAACCAAGAAGAACGGCGTCTTCGTAATTCCCGGCATTGGCCGCCTGGTGAAGGCGGAGCGCAAGGCCCGCATCGGCCGCAACCCCCAAACCGGCGCGGCCATCAAGATCAAGGCCAAGACGGTGGTCAAGTTCCGCGTGGCCAAGGCCGCCAAGGACGTGATCGCCCCCGTGAAGAAGTAGTCTCGCTTCAGACCAGAAACCGTTCCCTGGACTGCGGACAGCAAAGGGGAGGAGCTTAGGCTCCTCCCCTTTGTATTTGTGCCCATTGAATTGCCTGCGTACTCTAATCCGCAGGATTGCCTTCTGTGACGACTCCTGGCATCAGCGCCCGCACCACCAGAGAGAGGCCGAAGCAGGCGACTATGATCCTCTCTCCCAAGCGGAGATCGTAACTCCAGGAGAAGGCGGCCATTGCCAGAAAAACTCCGATGGGCGTGAGTTCTGAGAGTACGGCGCGGCCCCACTGCGGCTTGCGTCCGGAGCGCGGCAGAGAACTGCGGAAGCGCGGTATTAGGCGCGGAACGGCGCGCAGATACTCCCGGTAAGGCGACCCGAGATTTTCGCTTAAATAGGCCTCTTCGGCAAGCGTCAGTCGCAATAGGAAGAGCGGGATGGCCACCAGCACAAAGAGCGCGCCTGAGACCGGCATCAGAAAGGCCAGGGCAACCGTCATCGCCCACAAGCCAATGTAGAGCGGATTGCGAACATAGCGGTAAGGCCCATCGGCGACCAGCGTTGTACCTTTCATGTCGATGTAAGTGACCGTAGCTGGCCCCAGCCAGGCCGAGCCCCAGAGCCGAAAGACCATACTCTTGGCGGCGATCATTGCGCCGAGGATCACCACCAGTGCGATGGCCGTGGGATAGGAGACCAGGCCGAGTCCCCCAATTTTGAAGATCAGCCATGCCCGCAGTGGAATGCGCGATCCGATGCCCCAGCCTTGAATCCAGGGCGACCAGAAGCCAAGCAGTATGATGGCCGCGTTGATTGCCGTGCGCAGACGAAACTCAATCTTTGTGGCTTTCATGCAACTCTCCCGTTGGACGGAGAGTATCATTCCGTCTGAACTAATGTACGCAATCGGAAAGGCCAAAGTTCACTAAATTTGTCCAAATTGATTCTCAGGTAAATCCACACTTACTCCGTCCTCAGCGACTGCATCGGATCGATGGATGCCGCGCGGCGTGCGGGAAGCCAACTGGCCGCCAGAGCCACCAGGATCACCAGAGCCGCGCTGCCGGCAAAAGTGAGCGGATCGGTTGGCCTGACGCCATAGAGCATGGTCGATAGCAGCCGCATGGCCGCGAGCGAAGCCAGTAGGCCGATTCCCGCCCCAATGGCGGCAAGCGTCAATCCCTGACCGAGCACCAACCGCAAAACATCCCGGCGCTCTGCGCCCAGCGCCATGCGGATGCCGATTTCGCGGCTGCGCCGGTTCACTGTGAAGGCAACCACGCCATAGAGTCCTATGGCTCCGAGGAAGATTCCAAGCAATCCCAGCGCTGCCACAAAACCAGCGGCTAGCTGGTCCTGCCAGAAGGCCTGTTGCATCAGATAGTGCACGGTGCGCACCGAGACAGGCACATTGCGATCCACCCGTTGAATCTCGCTCAGTATTCTTGCCGTCAGCGCGTGCGGGTTGCTCTCCGCCTCGACGATCAGCGTTCCTTCCTCGCTGGGCATCTGTGCAAACGAGATGTACATATAGGGTTCCGGGGTTTCATGGATGTTGTAGATCTTCGCGTCCTCCACAACGCCCACGATCTGGCAAGCCGTCCCGTCAGCCACGATCTGCCACCCCAGAACCTCCTGGCCCGGCCAGAAGCGTTCCGCCATGGTTTGGCTGACGATCACGACCCGGCTAGCCGAAGGATTGTCGCCAGAAGTGAATTCGCGTCCCGCGATCAGGCGCGTTCCAACGGTACGGAAGTAGTTGCCGTCAACCGCGTCCAATTTGATGGGAATGCTGAGCTGTCCTTGCGGCAACTCCACGCCGGGGATGGAAACGCGTTGCGACCATCCTCCCCCCGAATCGGAAAGCAGTACGCGCCGCGCCATAGCCGCGTGGCGGACCCCCGGCAGCGCCGCCGTTTTCTCCTCTACTTGCGCAAAGAAGGCCGCGCTGCGCTCCGAGTTATATCCAGCGATGCCAGGGACCAGATCGAAGTAAATCAGTTGCCTTTGCCGGTCGAAGCCCAGAGGAAGCGAGCGGCTGTAAAGCAGGCTGCGCACCACCAACCCTGACGCCGTTAACAGCACGACCGACAGCGCAATCTCGCCCAACACCAGCGCGTTGCGCATCGTCCATCGCCGCACACCGCGCACTGCGCCCGTTCCTTCGCCCTTGAGCGTCGAGACGAGGCTCGTCCTGGAGGCCTGAATTGCGGGCGCCAATCCAAAGACCAGCACCGACAGTAGGGCGGCTGCCGCGGTAAAGGCAAGGACCGACGCGTCGAGATGCAGATCGAGCCCAAGCTCAAACTGTGCCGGAGGCATCAGCGCCGGTTGCAACCGGAGAAGTCCAACCGCCAGAAGCAGGCCAAGCGCCGCGCCCAGCGAAGCGAGCAGCATGCTCTCGGTCAATAACTGGCGCATCAGGCGCAGGCGTCCCGCTCCCAGCGCCAGCCGCATGGCAACCTCCTTGCTCCTTGCGTCGGCGCGGGCCAGCACCAAGCCGGCGACGTTGGCGCAGCAGATCAGCAGAACCAGTCCGACGGCAGTCATCACGATCAGAGTGGGCGTCATGGCTTCGCGCAGGCGTTCGCGCTCGGAGATCATGGCAACGTTTCTGGCTTTGTCGATGGCCGGATAGGTCTCGGCCAGGCGTCGTCCAAGGGTATCGAGTTCAACCTGGGCCTCTGCAGCGGTCACGCCGGGCCGCAGACGCCCGAGCACCTCATACTCGCGGTTCTTCCGGTCGGCAAGCTCCTTGTTTGCGTATTCGGTCGCGACGGGGAGCCACAGGTCCGTGGGAACCCCGCGCTGGAGGCCGCGAAAACCCGGCGGCGCAATGGCGAGAACCGTGAAGGCGCGGTTGGTAAGCCATATTTGCTTTCCCACCAGCGATGGATCCGCATTGAAAACCCTACGCCAGAGCGAGTCGCTGATCACGACGACCAGTTCATCGTCCGGCCGGGAGTCCGCGGAGAAGAATCGTCCGAGTTGGGCATCGATCCCCAGGACCGAGAAATAGTTGGGAGAAACGACGTCATCCAGCACTGCCTGGGAATCCGATCCCACGCGCAGTATCTTTGCGCGGCGATTGTAGGCGAGAATCCCTTCGAGCGATCTGCTTTGCGCTGCTAAATCCTGGTAATCCGCATAGGAGAAATTGACCTCATCCCCCTGCGGTGTGGTGGCGATCAGTCTGGCCATGCGGTCTGGCTCCCTGGCCGGCCAGGATCGCAGCAGAGCCGCCTGCGCCACCGTGAAGACCGCCGAGTTCGCCCCGATTCCGAGCGCCAGAGTGAGGACTGCGACGGCCGTATAGCCAGGATTCTTGCAGAGGATTCGCAGGCCGAATCGTATGTCCTGCCAGAGCGTTTCCAGCCATGGCAACGTGCGCCGCTCGCGATAGGCCTGCCGGGTCTGCTCCATGCCGCCCAGGCAAATGAGCGCTTGCCGCCGCGCTTCCTCGGGACTCAGGCCCGCGCGTATGCCGTCGTCGGTGTGCATCTCCACGTGGCTGGCCAGTTCGGCGTCGAAGTCCGCATCGTCGAGCCGGGGGTGGAACATTGCAAGGATTCGAAGCCAGAGTGCTCTGAGTTTTGGCATAAGGTATCTCCTATTCCGTACGCAATGCCCGCATGGGATCGATGGATGCCGCGCGCCGCGCGGGAATCCAGCAGGCAACAAGAGCCACCGCGGTCAAAAACGCCGGAACGATCGAAAATGTGATGACGTCGTGCGGTTGAATGCCGTAGAGAAAGCTGGAAGCGAGTCTGGACACCATCCATGCGGCAGGCCAGCCCAGGATCACAGCGATGAGCGTAAGCATCAGGCCCTGGCTCAGGATAAGGCGCTCGACGGTTCCGGGTTGCGCGCCCATGGCCATGCGGATGCCGATCTCGCGCGTGCGCCGGCTGACCGCGTAGCTCATGACGCCGTAGAGGCCCACCGCGGCAAGTACGAGGCCTATGAATCCGAACGCGCCGAACAGAGTAGCCGCCAGGTGGGGAAGAAAGTAAGCGGCGCGAACATGTTCTTCCATGGTCTCCTCGTTGTAAATGGCCATCGCGGGATCGAGCGCATGAATCTGGCCGCGGACCGCTTGCGCAATCGCAGCTGGATTGCCGGAGGTGTGAACAACAAGCGTATAGCCGAGGAAGGATGGATCGTTTGCGACGCTCTGCTGGAGCGAGCGATAGAGGATTGGGCGAGTTTCTTCGCCCAGCGAGCGGGCCTTGACGTTGCCCACCACGCCGATGATCTCGTAGGTAGTTCCGCCGTCCGCGACGTGCTGGCCGATTGGGTTTGAGCCGCTAAAGACGCGCTCGGCAAAGGCGCGGTTGACGACAGCGGTTTTGGGACCCGTAGCAGTTTCACCGCCGAAGTCACGGCCGGAGATGCTCGGAATGCCCATGGTTTCAAAGTAGCCGGGCGTCACCATGAAGAGCTCGGTGTTGATATTTTGCTTGTCTTTGTCAGCCACGCCGGTAACGTGAAAATCATCGCTGCGTGTGGTATTTGAGAGCGGCGCATTATCCGTCGTAACCGCGGAGAGAACGCCGGGCAGAGCGGCAACGCGTTGCTGTAGTTGGGTAAGGAAGGCGATCGTGCGCGGGGCATCATAGCCGTGAACGCGCGGATCGACGGACATCATCAGCAGGCCTTTCGATCGAAAGCCGATGTCGATGTTGGCAGCGCTTTGCATACTGCGCAAAAAGAGTCCGGTGATGGAGAGCAGAACGACGGACATGGCGACCTGCGCGACAACGAGGAAATTACGCAGGCTGATGCGGCGGCCGGGATGGGCGAGAGCATCTTCGCCCTTGAGTGCGTTTGCCAGCTTGGGGCGGGCGGCTGCCCATGACGGAGCCACTCCTACCAGCAACCCGCTGAAAGCGCTCAGGGCGAACGCAAAGAGCAGCACCCGCCAATCCAGGTCGATGCGCAAATCAACCGGAACCGGAATAGGCAGGTGGAGCGCCGAAAGCGTCCGCGTGGCCCAGAGCGATAGAACGACGCCGAGCACGCCGCCGCCCAGGCCGAGCAGCAAGCTCTCAGTGAGCATTTGCCGCTGCAGACCCGCGCGCGTGGCTCCCAAGGCGAGCCGAACGGCCATGTCGCGCTGCCGGCTGGCGGCTTGGGCAAACAGTAGATTCGCCACATTGGCGCCGGCAATCGCCAGCACCAGGAGCACAACTACCATGAGCGCGCCCAGAAAAAGAACGATTCCGCTCCGTTCATGGGGCGGCATTGTGCCAGCCTGGTCGAAAGAGAACCGGTTCCCCTGGTCGGTTTTAGGATTGGCCACGGCGAAGCGCTGGGCGAGCGTGTTTAACTCTGCCGCAGCCTGCGCGCGCGTGACGCCGGGCTTCAATCGGCCAACGACAGCGAGCCAATGGTCTTCGCGGGAACCCTGAGAAGGGAGGATAGGCGCCAATTGGGCTACACTACCGAGCGGTACCCAGAATTCAGTACCGAGGATCTGCTCGACGCTGTGAAAGGCGGGCGTAACCACGCCGATGACCGTAAATGTATGGCCGGAGATGGTGACGGTCTTGCCGGCGATCTCCCTGTCCGCGTTGAAGCGGCGCTGCCAGAGACCGGCTCCCAACACAACCTCGGGCGCGCTCTCTTCGCCATTGACGAACCCGCGCCCCAGCACCATGGGAAGCTCAGTTACCTGAAAAAAATTGCTTGTGACCGCCTGGCCAAAGACTCGCTCCGGCTCCCCGCTGCCACCAATCGATGCAGGGATCATCTCGAAGTAGGCGGCCACGCCGGAGAAGGACGTTGCCTGGTCGCGAATATCGGTATAGACCGGAAAAGAGAAGTTGTTGCAGCACTCGTCGCCTTCGTGGGTGGTCTGAAGGGCGAGCAGGGTAGTCGGGTCGCCCATGGGCGCCGGGCGCAGCAGGAAACGGCTGACCATGGAGAAGATCGTGGCGTTGGCGCCGATGCCGAGACCGATGGACAGAATGGCCGCGGCAGTCGCGCCGCGATGCTTGCCCAGTGTGCGCAATGCGTAGCCGAAGTCGCGGAAGAGCGACTCAAGCCAGGGCAGGCCGCGACGCTCGCGATAGGCCTGCCGGGTTTGCTCTGCGCCGCCCAGGCAAATGAGCGCTTGCCGCCGCGCTTCTTCGGGACTGAGGCCGGCGCGGATGCCGTCGTCGGTGTGCAGTGCCACATGGCTTTCGAGTTCAGCCGCGAAGTCGTCGTCGTTGCGACGCGTACCTATCAAGCCAAGCAGGCGAATCCAGAATGCTCTGAGCTTGCGCATTACGCCTCCTCTGCCGAGGTCAGGAACCGCGCCAGGATCGCCGTGGTCTGCTCCCACTCGGCGGCCGCCTTCTTCACCTGGTGCTCACCCGCCCTGGTCAACTCGTAGTATTTGGCGCGGCGGTTATTGTCTGAGAGGCCCCAGCTTGAGCGAATGAACCCCTCCTGCTCCAGTTTGAGCAGCGCCGGGTAAAGCGTGCCGTAGTTCAACTGCAACCGGTCGCCGCTGATCTGCTCAATGCGCCGCGCCAGGCCATAGCCGTGCAGCGGCCCCATGGATTCGAGCGTTCTGAGCGCCATCAGCGCCAGCGTGCCCTGCCACACATCGGTTTTCTCGCCCATTCCTCACTCCTCTTGGTAACCAATAGAAGAAGCATACCCACTTCTCTATGGGAATGCAATACGAGAGATCGCGAGATTTGGTTCCATGAAAAAAGCGAGCGTAGATGGGGGGAACGCCCGGCCGCAAACCGCCGCAGCATTGATACTGCGCGCAGGGCGATTTGCGGCGCTCAGTAGATCAGCTTGAGCGAGAACTGGATCTGCCGCGAGTTGCCGGCGGTCTTGCTGATCTCGCCAAAGCCGGAGCCGTTGAGGATACTGTTCGGCAGGCCCATGGTGACGATGTTGAAGAGGTTGAAGAACTCACTGCGGAATTGCATGTCCATGCGTTCGACTCCGCTCTTACGGCGGCCAAAGGGCGTGTCCTTGATCAGCGCGAAGTCGAAGTTGTAGAAGGCAGGCCCACGAAAGCTATTGCGCCCCAGCGTGCCGAAGCGGCCCTGATTCGGGCCGGTGCCTCCGGCGATATGGATGGGGATAAAAAAGTAATCGGCCGCGTTGTTCGCGCCTTCGCCGAAGTAGTCCTGGCGCACTTTGCGCGCGGTGGAAAGATGCGGCTTGGCGATCTGGTCCGGGCGGTCCACGCCATTCGAGCCGGCGCCGGTCTGTTGAATACCGCTGAAAACGGTGAAGGGCAAGCCGGAACTGATACTGGAAATGCTAAGCAGCTCCCAGCCATCGGTAGCCTTCCTGCTCACCGAATGTAGAATCCCGGCGCTCTCCAGATGCAGATCCTGGGCCGCGCTAAGGCCGAAGCCATGCGTTACGTCGAAGGAAGACGGGCCTTTCTCGGCGTGGGTGTCGTAGGGATTCTGAGGAAAGCCGGTCAAGGCCTGGCTGGTGTCGTCGAGCGATTTGGCCCAGGTGTAGCTTGCCTGGATGCCAGGACCGCCGTGCCCCACCGTGCCTGAGAGCGAGGTTTGCAGCGCGTGATAGGTCGAATGGGCCGTTGCGGCCATGACGTTCTCCACGCCGAAGCCGCCGGTCACATTCCCATTGGCATCGAAGGTGGTGTGAGGCGCAAATGCCGGGCTGGCCCCCGGATAGGCATTGGGAAAGCTGGTGCGCGGCAGCTTCTGGGCGGCGGTGCCCACATAGCTTGCGTCCGCGGTGAGATTGCCAAACTTGCGCTCCAGGCCGGCTGTCCAGGTATAGAGCGTGGCGTTGCCGAAGGAGCGGTCGATGCCGCTCAGATTCAGATCGCTGACGACATGGCCCTGAGTGAGCGCGGCAATGTCCTGTTCATAACGGTTCACATCCATGTCCGTATTGGGGGCGATGGTGTTGGTCGGTCCAGCGAGGATGTCAACCCCCGCAGGTGTGTAGGCTTTGGGAAGCTGGGCCGGAGTGAGCTTGAAGCCATACGAAATGGGAGCATTCGATGCGGAGAGCAGGCGGGGATAAACGGCGAAGGGCGTGGCGCCGGTGAGGAAATTGTCCTGCCAGATGTTGGGAGGGATTACCATAATGCTGCCGCCCGCATGAGCCGAGATATTCTTGCTGACCTGCCACGCCGCCTGCACGCGCGGCTCCCAGGCATTCCAGTTCGTCTGGTAGCCGGGCTGCGGGTTGATCACAAACTCCTGCACACCGTTGACGGTGAGGAAGCTGGAGGTGCGGTGGGCGCGTTCGGTGATGGGCTGGTAGAGATCCCAGCGGATGCCGTAGTCCAGCGTGAAGCGGCTGGTGAGCTTCCAACAGTCCTGTAGATAGAAGCTGAAGTTGTTGCGGCTGATGGCCGCCGGGCCGATGTGGTCGCCGCCGGAGACCTCGGGAGGCGCGATGGCCACGGTGTAGACGAAGGGGCTGCCTGAGAGGAAACTGCTGAGCGTATCCGGCAAAGGGTCGCCCGGATGGATGTCATGGCTTCCGCTCTGCGACGGAATCGCTTCGGTGGCATAGGCAGCGCCGCCGCCAAAGTCGTATTCACCGTTGGGACTTATGCCGAAGTAAGTGGTGTCGCGATTCAATCGCGCCTCAACGCCGGCATTGAAGGCATGTTGCGCAACGGTGAAGGCTACGTTCTGGCGTCCTTGAAAGAGGTTTCCGTAGGCCTGCATCACCGATCCGCCGGCGGAGTTGAAAGCCTCAAAGAGGCCGTCATTGAACTTGACCGCGGGATCGGTATGGTTGGGCGTGGGAAAGCCCGGCGTGGAGCGCGTGATGCTCAGTGAAGACTCGAAGATCAGCCGCGGAGAAACGGTCCGTGTATACGTGCCCACAACGTTGCGCTGGCGATCGACGTACTGAACACCAAAAGATGGATCGATGGCCGTCTGGTCGGGATTGGTCGTCGGTCCAGTGAGGTTGTCCATGTTGAAACGCGCAAAGAACTGGTCCTTGCCGGAGAACTTGTGGTCGAGCCGCAGCGAAAACTGGTTGGCGTTCGTTACAACCTTCGACGCGGTGGCATAGGTGCGAGCCTGGAAGGCGCCCGCCGCATCGTTGGGCAACGGATAACGCGCCAGCACCGCCGCAATTCCCGGATCGACGGGAACGGTGAGTGTATCCATGGCGCCGTCGGGGTATGTGATCGTATCCAGGCCCGCGCGCTCGGCCAGCGTCGGCACAGCCATCACCTGCGTAGTGCCGAGCACCTGGCGGAAGCCCTGGTACTGCGTGAAGTAGAAAGTCCGCTTTCGGCCGTCGTAGACGTGGGGAAGGAAGACCGGACCGCCGTTGGTAAAGCCGAACTCGTTGCGGCGGAAGGGTGGAATGCGGCCGGGATAGGCCTGAGTCGGGTGATCGAAGTAGTTGCGCGCGTCGAAGGAAGAGTTGCGCACAAACTCAAAGAAGGAACCGTGAAAGCCGCTTGCTCCCGAACGGGTGTGAATATTAGTGAACCCCGCCGCGCCCCGGCCAATCTCCGCCGGCATCCAGCCGGAGCTGGAATCGATGCTTTCTACCGCGTCCACATTGAAGTTGGAGAAAGTGGCGCCGCCCATCTCCGGATCGCTGATGTCAGCCCCGTCCATTGCGAAAGTCGCCTCCACGCCGCGCTGCCCGTTGATGGCGAATTGGGCCGTGAAGTTGGTTGCGCCGTTGGTGTCGGTCATGGTGCCGGCGGCCAGCAGCAGCAGCGTGCTGAAGTCCCGTTTGTTCAGCGGCAACTCGCTGACCGTCTGGCTTGACAGCTCCTCGCCGCCGGTGGCTACTGGAGCCTTGAGGATGGAGACTGTCAGTTCGCCGCGGCCGGAGAGCGTGATGGCTACCATGGGCCCGCCACCGCCGGGAAGGCTGGCAACCAGGTCGATGGGCAGCGCGTAGTCGATCCTGCGGCCTTTGGATTCAATCCAGAGCCGGTATTGCCCCGGGGAAAGATTCAGCAAGCGAAAGCTGCCGTCGGCGGCGGTGACCGCTTCGGCGGCGGCGGCGCTGGCTTCCAGCCGGACCGTCGCGCCGGGGATGGGCGCTCCGGCCGCGTTGCGCAGAATGCCCTGCCAAACGGGCAGCGCTGCCGGTTGCGCCCAGGCTCCCATCGCTGCGAACAGCCAGGCCGTTAATACCAATACAAGGATCGACTTGCCCGCACAACCGGCATTTCCGCGCTCGTACCCGAACCTGAATTTCAAAAGAATCCCGCCTTTGCCGGGGAATATTGCGACTTATTCAGGGTATACCCCCGCCACAGTGGTGGCGGCGTTGGTTTAAATCCTTGCGTTGCCTCGGATGGCGATGGTTTTTCAATCTCGCTTTCAGCCGCAGCATCTACACTGTTTCCAGCCTATGACTCTCTCTGGCTCAACTACCGACACCATTGCCGCCATCTCCACGCCGCCGGGGCGTGGAGGCATCGGCATCGTGCGTTTGAGCGGTCCAGAGGCCGCGTCGATTGCAGCGCAGCTAGTTTGCCTGCGCCAGCCGCTGGAGCACGCGCGGGCTCGTCTGGCCGATGTACTGGATGCGGCAGATGACAAAGCCGCCCGCATCGACGAGGCCGTGGTCACCTTTTTTGGCGCTCCGCACTCTTATACCGCCGAAGATCTCGTGGAAATAGCCGCGCACGGCTCGCCGGTGGTGCTGGAGCTGCTGCTGAGCCGCGCTCTTGCCCTGGGCGCGCGATTGGCCGAGCCGGGCGAATTCACGCAGCGAGCCTTTCTGGCCGGCAAACTCGATCTTACTCAGGCTGAGGCCGTTCGGGACCTGATCGCGGCGCAGACGCTGACCCAGGCCCGCCAGGCGGCCAGCCAGATGGGCGGCGCGCTCAGCCGGCGGGTCGCGCCGGTCAAGCAGGCGCTGGTTGAGTTAATTGCCCTGCTCGAAGCCGGCATCGACTTTGCCGAGGACGATGTGGAGGTGACGCCGCAGGCCGAGATTGCCCGCCGCATCGATGAGCTGACGCCGCCGCTCTCGGCGCTCGAAGCCTCCTTTGCCCGCGGGCGCATCGTCCACGACGGGCTGACGCTGGCGATTGTCGGCCGGCCCAACGCCGGCAAGAGCTCGCTCTTCAACCGCCTCGTCGAGCGCGACCGCGCCATCGTGACCGCAACCCCCGGCACCACGCGCGACACAGTCACCGAGCGCATCTCGCTCGACGGCATTCCGCTGGAGCTGGTGGACACGGCAGGATTGCGCTCGGGCCACGGCGAAGGGGCGGGAGAGGGCCAGCGCGAGCATGTGCAGGAGGCCGAGCAGTTGGGCATTCGCCGCAGCCGCGAGGCGCTGGCCGACGCCGCGCTGGTGCTGATCGTGCTCGATGCGACTGAACCGCTCAACGATGAGGAGCGTCGGCTGCTGGCAGCCGTTGCGGAACGTCCCGCGCTGGTGGCTATGAACAAAATCGACCTGCTCGAAGCCGGCCACTCGCTGCCGGATTGTGCAACATCGCTGGGTGCCCCATCCATCCCGCGTTCTCTCCACCCCAACGCGCAAAGTTCGTGCGTCGGGGACCCCGGTGTGCGGAATGGGTGGGAAGCGATACACACAATCGCCACATCGGCGCTCACCGGCGAGGGCATTCCCGCGCTGCGTGGGCGCATTCTGGCTCTGGCCACGGGCGGCGCCGCCGCCGAGCCGGGAATGTTGACCAGTCTGCGCCACCAGCAAGCCATCGCCGCGGCCACCTCGACTCTGGCCGACGCCACACGGGCCAACGCCGCCTCCATCCCCCACGAGATGATCCTGATGGACCTTTACCGTGCCCTTTGGGCGCTCGACTCCCTCACCGGCCAGACCAC
>Ga0326727_10010344_pt1 | contig 22284 bp, 19 predicted proteins | sample MB2enrmetagenome_FD_207643 | JGI IMG/M metagenome (GOLD analysis project Ga0326727, IMG submission 207643) | Lab enriched peat soil microbial communities from McLean, Ithaca, NY, United States - MB29MY | ecosystem: Environmental > Terrestrial > Soil > Wetlands > Peat | place: USA: New York...
CTCGCCGAGTCCTCAGCCTGTGTTCTGCGGCTCGGATCGTAGAGCGTTCGGTGAGTGAGCATGGCGATCAGAACAGCCATCAGGCGATCCCCAACCCCTCGCAACGCGCGGCCGTGCGAGTGGCCCTTTCCGCGCAGCTCCGCATAATGGGCCTTACTCTGCTCGTCGCATTGAGTACTGACTCGCGTCCAGTGATAGAGAGCGTTGCGAAGCCGCGGATTGCAGCTTTGACGCATGACAACGACCTTCTTCTTGCCGCTCTGTCGTGTGATCGGCGCGGTTCCCGCATAGCTTCGCAAGGCGTGGTACTCTCTTTCCGCGAGGGCCTGCGAGGCTTCCGCGAGCATCGTGGCGGCGACGACTCTACCCACACCCGGCAAGGCAAGGATGATGGTCACGTCACGATGCTCTTCCTGTTGCCCCGGCGCGTTCTTTTCGGGCATGCTCATCTCTTCCAGCACACGCTCGATTCGCCTGGCGATCTCAGTTCGCTGCTGTTTCAGCACCCGCAGTAACGGAAGCTGAAACAAAGCGTGCTCGCTGGCCGCTTCAGCGGCGCCCGGTGCCAGTCGCAGCGGTTGTTCGCGTAGCGCGGTGAGTACATCATCCGCGGTCAGGCGGCGAATCCGATGCTCCTTCAGCAGCCGCGCCTCGGTGTAGCAACTGGGGGTCCACTGCGGCAGGTAAACATTGGTGGTGGCGGCGGGGTTATATTGGCAGGCGCTACTGCTCAACGTCGATGAGAAATTGGCCTGGCCGCCAGCGACGTCGATATCTCGCGAACGCGACGCGGCAGCCTCCCATTTGTACCAGATGCTGGAAAGCACGTGATTGCCACCTATGGCCAGCGTGCCGATGGCGATGTTGGGCCTGCGATCCTCCGTGTCGAAGGTAGGCGTGCCGGGGGTGGGATTGAGCAGTGAGATTCCAGGGTCGTTGTTATTCAGAACATACTCGGTCCGGTCGCCATAGTTCTTAAAGTCCGAATAGAGCCAGCGCGCGTAGATGTCTGAACCGGCTCCCAGCTTGTAATCGGTGCTTCCCGCGAGCGCCCAGCGAGTGCGGTAGTAAACGTACTGGCGAACGGCGATCTGATCGAAGCTGCGCTCCGTCTGGCCGTTCGGAAGAGTGGCGATGTCGGCGACGGGTTCGATATCGTCGATGCCGCGTCCATTCCAATCGTAGGATCCGCCCAACAGGAAGCCCCAGCGTTTCTCAGTTCCGAACCGCTTGCCGACCGTGCCGGTCCACTCGGTTAATCCCCGGCCGTTGTCGATGGGCGTGTAGCCTCCCATTCCGCCCAGGCTGATGGTGGGGCGGTCCTCGGCGGTCTTCGTCACCAGGTTGACGGAGCCGCCGATGCCATCTCCATCCATGTTGGCCTGCAGAGTCTTATTGATCTCGACGGCCTCCACGATATCGGCGGGAATGGAGTCGAACTTGATCTGGCGGACGCCGGTTTCGGGGGACGGAATGTTCATGCCATCGATGGTGGTGTTGGTGAGACGCGGCTCAGTTCCGCGTATCTGCACGTATTTGCCTTCCCCTTCATCACGCTCGAGTGTCACGCCGGGCAGACGGCCCAAAGCGTCGGCCATGTTGGCGTTAGGCAGGCTGCGGATGACATCCGCCGGCAACACCTGCACGATGTTATCGGCGGAGCGCTCCTGATTGACTGCGGCGGCTTCGGCGGAGGGCCGCGGCGCCGTCACGAGCAACTCCAGATTTTGCGTCTGGAGTATCATCGGCGCGTCGACCCTAACGCTTGCCCCGGCGGCCACTTCCACTGTTTTGGTAAACGGCGCGAATCCCAGATAGGACACCAGGATGGAGTAGGTTCCGGGATTGAGATCGGTCATGAGGAACTCGCCCTGCCCGTCGGAGACGACATTGAGATTGCTGGGGTCGAGCGAGATTTTGGCGCCCTTGAGGACGGCGCCGGATGGATCGGTGATACGCCCGCTAATGGAGCCTTTCCCGCCCTGCGCCAGTGCCGGGTTTACCTTCAGCATTAACGTGAGAACGGCGAGAAAAACAAGCGCCGAAAATCGCGGCATTCCTATCAGTCGACTGCACATCTGGCACCTCGCTAGAAGAGAATCGGCGTTACGCCTCGGGGTGTGCGGCTTGGAAAGTAATCATCCAAGATACATTTCGCAGGTGACAGCTTCGTGAAGAAAATGTCAGCGGTTCGTCATCAAGGAGTGAAAGCTTTGGAGCGACGCAGCATACTGGAGGTTGATCAATCAACGCGAGCTGGCCCGGTCCATCACCGCGCTGGAAAACAATAAACCGGAGGCGCTACAGGCGCTTCGGGACGCGCTTGACGCACATGGCAAGGCGCATGGCAACAGCCCGGCCACAGGTCGGGTAATCGGCATTACGGGCGCGCCCGGCGCGGGGAAGAGTTCGCTGGTCGATGCCATTGCGCGAGAACTGCGCGCGAGAGAGAAGACCGTTGCGATTCTGGCCGTGGACCCATCCAGCCGTTCCACGGGCGGCGCTATTTTAGGGGATCGCATCCGCATGCGCGACCATTATGCCGACCCCGGCATTTTTATCCGCTCCATGGCGACGCGCGGAAATTCCGGAGGCCTGGCCGCCACAACGCATCATGTCGCCGAATGGCTGCGAGTGAATGGGTTCGATTACGTTCTGATCGAAACCGTCGGCGTCGGCCAGGATGAAATCGCCATCGCAGGCGCGGCCGACATAGTGGCCGTAGTATTGGTTCCCGGCATGGGCGATGACATTCAGGCTATTAAAGCCGGCGTGATGGAAATAGCCGATGTCTACGTGGTCAACAAGGCCGATTACGAGGGCGCCGAACGCACCGTGAATGAAATTGAGGCCATGCTGAACCTGGGACACGGAGCCAAGCCGCCTATTCTGAAGACCATCGCGACGGCGCCCAGCGGAGTCGTGGAGCTTATCCAACAACTCGATTCCCTGCCCCGCCGCCGGCATGCCCCCGAGGCCGCGCATTTCACCATTGACCATGTTGGGGTTGCGGTTCGATCGCTGAACGCCAGCGCTCGATTTTACGAATTGCTGGGACTGGATACATCCCTACGAGAAACGGTGGCTCACGAAAAAGTGCGCGTGGCGATGATTCCCACTGGTGAATCGCGGATCGAATTGCTGGAGGCATTGGACGCCGATTCGACCATCGCGAAGTTCATCGAGAAACGCGGCGAGGGCCTGCATCATGTGGCCTTGCGCGTGCCGGATTTGCAGCGCGCGGTGGAAGCACTTGGCGCGGCCGGAGCACGCGTATTGCATGAACCCCGCCGGGGCGCGGGCGGCCACCTGTACACCTTCGTCCATCCCTCCAGCACCGGTGGCGTACTATGGGAACTTATTCAAGCATGAGTAAGCCAGAAATTGGAATCATCGGCGGGAGCGGACTTTATTCGATCCCGGGCTTTACCGACAAGCACGAAATAGAAGTGGACACGCCGTTCGGCAGCCCTTCGGAGAAGTATGTGGTTGGCACGCTGGCGGGCCGGCAGGTGGCGTTCCTGGCGCGGCACGGCACGGGGCATCGCATCTCGCCATCGGAGCTGAACTTCCGGGCGAATATTTTCGGAATGAAGAAATTGGGGGTGGAGCGGATCATCTCGATGAGCGCCGTGGGTTCGTTGAAAGAAGAACACCGTCCGCTGGATTTCGTAATTCCCGATCAATTTTTCGATCGCACGCGGGGGCGCATTTCCACCTTTTTTGGGGAAGGCTTAGTGGCGCACGTGAGCTTTGCCGACCCGGTGTGCCCGGTGCTATCTCAGGTTGCGGAGGCCGCGGGCAAGGCCGCCGGCGTCAATGCCAAACGCGGCGGGACGTATCTTTGCATGGAGGGTCCGGCGTTCTCAACGCGCGCCGAATCGAATGTTTATCGAAGCTGGGGCATGGACGTGATCGGCATGACGAACTTACAGGAAGCCAAGCTCGCGCGGGAAGCGGAAATCTGTTACGTGAGCGTCGCCATGGTGACGGATTACGATTGCTGGCACGCGGATCATGACGCTGTAACTGTCACGGATATCATCGCGAACCTGACTAAGAACGCCGAGAATGCGGCCAAGCTGATTGTGGAAGCGCTGACTAACATCCCGGCGACCCGGGAGTGTAAGTGCGGTTCCGCGCTCAAGCATGCTCTGATTACCGCGCCAGGCAGCATTCCGGCAGCCACGCGAGAGAAACTGGATCTGCTGGTTGGTAAGTATCTGGTGTGAAGAGGCCGCCCGCGAACTGCTGCGGCAGTGCGTTGCGGGCGAGCCGTGGAACGCCGACTTAGCACTTAGCCTGGGTCAGCCGGAGTGCGCGGACGCCTTATTCCGTATTTTGATTGAAGGGCTGGCGGACCGGTTCGAGCGTAGGTTGTGCGATGACTATGTTGCGATATTCTCGCTGATTTTGGAGCGCGCGCTGCCTGGATTGCGGGCGGAAGAGTTGATTGCGCGCTACGGACGGATTCGAGCGCGAGGCTGGCAGGCCAAGGGCTTGCCACACCGGGTGGCGGTTCTTTCGCGGGTAACGTTGGGGGCTGATATTGCGATCACCAGCGTTCTACTGGACGCTGCGCAGCGGCGGTTCCCAAACGCGGAAATTTGGTTCGCGGGCAGCGCCAAGGCTGCCGAATTATTTGCCGGCTTTCCGTGGGTCAAGCACCTCGACGCGCCTTATGTGCGCGGCAGTATCCAGCAGCGCCTGGAAGCCTGGCGGCATCTGGCTCAGCAATTCAGGGATGACGATTGGCTGGTGATTGACCCCGATTCCCGCCTGACACAACTTGGGCTGCTGCCTATCGTGGATGAAGAACGCTATCTGTTTTTTGAGAGCCGGGCTTATGGGGAAAAAAGCTCCGACAGTCTCTCCACGCTGGCGAAGCGGTGGGCGAAAGAAACGCTGGGCGTGGAAAATGCGCTCGGCTTGATCGCGCCTCCTTTGATCGAGCCACCTGTCACCGGACCATTCGCGACCGTGAGCCTGGGCACCGCGGACAACACGGCCAAGCAAATGCCTCCCGCCTTTGAAGCGGAACTGATGCGCGAGATTTGCGCGCATTTTCCCAATGTGATTGTGGATCGCGGTTTCGGTGCAGACGAAGCGGCACGGGTGGAGAAGGCCATTGCGGGAACCGGTGCGATTACCTGGTCGGGAAGCTTCGCGAGCTTCGCTTCGCTGATCGCGGCCAGTTCCTGCTATGTGGGCTATGACAGCGCAGGGCAGCACGCGGCGGCGGCATTCGGGACGCCGGCCATTACTTTGTTCAAAGGCTTTGTGAATGAGCGTATGTTTGCACGGTGGCAACCCGCCGTACGCTCGGTGGTGATTCGGGAAGGTGACATCACCATCGAAACCGTCAGGGCTGCTTTGGCTTCTTTTTCCCGCCTCTAACCTGAATGCGAAGAAACTTCCGCGGGTTCTCACGGAGTTCCCGCTCGAAGCCGGCAGCCTTCGCAGCCTGCTGATTGACGGAATCGTACAGTTCGCTGGAGTGAAGCAACTTCGGGAGCCCGGTGTCGCCTTCCGTGAGTCGATCGACGGTCTTGTCGATGGACTGAATGCGATCGCGGAGATCTTTATACTTCGCATCGCTCACCAGCCAGGTACCGGCCGCGCCTTTGCCGGCGTTGGCATCCGCCAGCGACTGGTGCACTTTGCGTATCTGGGCGACGGCGCTGTCGTACTGGGCCGGGTCGTTCACGAATTTTCCCAGGTCGCCTTGCCCGGACTGCACCTGTTCCAGAGAATGATCCAGGTCCGCAATCGACTTACTGATTTTCTGATAATCCGCATCGCTATAGATGAACTGGCCTTCCGGAGTCTTGCGGTCGGCATAGACGGCGATGCTCTGCTGCAGCACTGCGATCTGGTGGTTGATGGACTTGTATAGCTCGTCTCCTTTGACGATTTTGGCAAGGGGCGACTGACCCTGCTCAATGTCGGTGAGGACGAAGTCGATGCTGCTCATGGTGTCACGCAGGGAAGCCACCAGGTCCGATGGGTTGAACGTGCCGCTTTGGATGAGGCTGGCGATCTCGGCGCCCTCGCCCACATGTTCGGTCGCGGTGCCGAGGGAGATGTTGACGAACTCATCGTCGCTGATCAGGTTCGCGGCGGTGATGGCGGCGATGGAATCGACCGGAATGTTCGCCATGTACCGCCGCTGAATGGCCATCCGCACCTCAATGATCCGGTTGGGATCTAACGTGGAGGTCAGGGTGACCCCTTCGACGCGACCGATGGGAACGCCGTTGAGCATCACTTCCGCACCTTTGCGCAGGCCGGCGCCGTCCCGTAAATAGGTGCGCAGGGGGAACTTCGAGCGAAACAACTCCGATCCGCCACCCGAGAGGAGCCACGACAAAAACAGGGCCAGGGCGAGGGCCGCTGTAAACAAGGCGCTCACCCGGAGGGCGGTCCCCCGGGGCATGGCGCTAAGATCTTCGTCTGGTTTGTCGGGCATGCCGCCTGACGGCCAGTCTACCAATTGTCCTATCCTTTTCCTTGTCCGGTGTATCTTGTCCTAGTGCGGGCGACGTGTGCATTCTGATACACTGCCCCAACGGAAGAAGGAGCGAAGGAACCAGATGGCAGCACTCGTCCAGATTTTTTACCAACCCGGCAAAGTTTTTGAATACGTGCGGGAGAAGCGCGCGTGGGTAATCGCGCTGATCGCGAACATGATCCTGCTTGCCGCCTTTACGGGAGTCGTGCAAGAAGGAATCGGCATGAGCAATATTGCTCGCCAACAGATGGAGACCAGCAGCTTTGCTAAGAACTTGAGCGCGGAACAAAAGGAGCAGGCGATCGCGCAGGCCGACACGACCAGCAGAAAAGTTATCGGCATCGTCATCACAGGGGTCGCGATCGGTGTAGTGATGTCTATCTACGCGTTACTTTTCATGGCGATTGCCGGAATGTCGGGAGGGCCCATCAAGTTCTCGCAAGCTTTGGGAACGGCCTGTTACGCGTCATGGCCGTTTTCCGTGGTGACCGCCGTGTTGTCGCTGGTAGTGCTGTTCGTGTCAGCCGACCGCAGTGAACTCGACCCGCAGCATCTACTTGCATTCAACGTCGGCGCGTTCCTGGATAAGGCCACGACTGCGAAGCCGCTGTATGCTTTGGCCTCTTCGTTCGACGTCCTGATTCTGGCGCAAATGTTCTTCGCGGCCTGGGGACTCTCGCTGGTGGCGAAGATTTCGTTTGGCAAATCGATCGGCGGAATGATCGTTATCTTTATATTCATGACGGCCCTCAGGATGGGCCTTTCGCTCATTTTCTAAGTGAAGCGGCGCGAACTGCTCGCTCTTTTAACGGCCGCACCACTCGCGGGACAGGGTGTCTCGACGCGCAACGTACGAGCGCAGCCCCGCGGGAAGCCTTCGGGGCTTCCCTTCAACGCGCGCTTCACAGATATCGGCGCGCAAGCCGGCTTGTCGCACCCGTTAATTTACGGAGAGCTCGAGGCCAAGAAGTACATCCTGGAAACGACCGGGTGCGGCTGCGCTTTTTTCGATTACGACAACGATGGATGGATGGACATCCTGGTGCTCAACGGGACGATGCTCAATGGCGCGCCCGAGGGGACAAGCAATCGCCTCTACAAGAACAATCGCGATGGCACGTTCACCGATGTTACCGCCAAAGCTGGACTGATGAAGACGGGATGGGCGTCGGCGGTGTGCGTCGGAGACTATAACAACGACGGATTTGAAGATCTGTTCATCACTTATTTCGGGCAGAACGTGCTTTATCGAAACAACGGCGATGGCACGTTCAGCGATGTCACGGAAGCGGCCGGGCTGAAGGGCCGAACGCCGCGATGGGGCTCGGGCTGCACCTGGGTGGATTACAACCGCGACGGCTTGCTGGACTTGTTCGTGGCCCACTACATGGACTTTGATCTGGCGCGCGCGCCGGTGGCCGGCTCGAATAGTAATTGCACCTGGAAAGGAATCCCGGTGATGTGCGGACCGCGCGGATTTCCTACCGTGCCGCCGCTGCTTTATCGCAACAATGGCGACGGCACGTTCGCCGACGTATCGGCACAATCCGGCATCGGCAAGGCGCGGGGGAGTTACGCATTGACCGCGGTGGCGGCGGATTTCGACAACGACGGCTGGCCGGACATCTACGTAGCCTGCGATTCCACGCCCAGCTGGATGTTCCGCAATAACCACGACGGAACCTTTCATGAGATCGGCCTGGAAACGGGGGTGGCCCTGAATGACGACGGCATCGAGCAGGCCGGCATGGGGCTTGGCATCGGGGACTACAACCTGGCGGGTTCCCTGGATATTCTGAAAACGCATTTCGCGGACGACACCAGCGTGCTCTACCGGAACAACGGTCACGGCCAGTTCGACGATGTTACGAATCAAAGCGGATTAGCTGTTGAGACCCGCTTTATCAGTTGGGGCGCGGGGATCGCGGATCTGGATAACGACGGGTTGCCGGACCTGTTCATCGTCACCGGCAATGTGTATCCGGAGATTGAAGCGAAACTGCCGGGGTATCCCATGAAGAGCCCCCGCCTGCTGTTCCGTAACCTGGGCGGCGGCAAGTTCGAAGAGCTGCTGGATCAGGCGGGGCCGGCCGTCGGCGCGCCCCACTGCAGCCGCGGATGTGCGTTTGGAGACTTTGATAACGACGGCGATATCGATATTTTGATCGTCAATCTGAATGAGCCGCCGTCTCTTTTGCGAAACGATGTTACGGGAAACAATCACTGGCTGAAGGTGAAACTAGTGGGCACGCATTCCAACAGAAGCGCGATTGGCGCCAGGATCACCGCGCGCTACGGGGGAAGGCAGCAGGTGCAGGAGGTGCTCAGCCAGTCCAGCTACTATTCTTCGAATGACCCCAGGCTGCACTTCGGATTGGGCGCGGCCGCGACGGCGGACCTGGAAATCCGCTGGCCGGATGGGAATAAACAGGTGATGAAAGGTGTGGCCGCGAACCAGATCCTGGTGATCAAAGAGCCTCACTTAGGGCCTTCGAAAAGTATCGCTTCATCGCGGTAGTCGATGGTGATCGACCGGAATGCGCCCAGGGCGGGCATTCCTAAAATGCCGCCGACTTCCATGCCAGCACTGCGGCTGATGTCACTCAAATCGAATGCGGCGAGGCGCGGAACGGGGCAAGCGGAACCGGCGAACCGGAGGAGGATGCGATCCGCTTCATAGAGCATCTTGACCGTTCCGGAAACGCCTTTGACGGACATATGGTGGTTTTTGCGAACGGTAGTCACGCGACGGGCAAGGTCAGTCGAAATACTATTGAAGCCTGCGCCGGTGTCGATGAGGAATAAGGCGTGGGTTGTGTCGGAGCGCTCCCGTTCACTTACGGCCGTTGGCAGTAACAAGTAATGCCGAACCTGAACCATCGCGGCGAAGGGTTTCATTTCCGGCCCCTCGTAGCGGTCCACCGCAGCGTAGCCATCCCATGGCGGACCGAACAGCGGGTTTAGATCGACACGGCGATTTTCAAAGTCGATTTTCAACAGGAAGCGCTTGAAGAGGCCGGCTCCAATCAATCCGACGGATTTATCAATGGAGCCGTGCACGGCCACACTGACGATAACGTTCTTAAAAGCGAGTCCACCGATGCGCAGTTCCTCCGCGTAGCCCAGCCAGGTGTCGACGCCGCTGTCGCTTCCGATTCCCCAACTTGTGGCACGGCCAATGCTATGGATGCCCGCCTTGGCCGCAAAACGGGCGGAGACCGTGACACCGCCGGCGCCGGTATCGAGGCGCAATTCCGCTTTCGCGCCGTTCACGGAAATGGGCAGACCCACCCCGAAAGATCCCCTGCCTTCGGGGAGCAACCGGTAGGGTAATTCGTAGTGCTGGTAGGGAGACGCCAGTTCCGACTCATGCCGCTCTTCGATGGCAGCGAAGGCGCGGCCGATCTCCTCGTTATCCGGGGCCAGAGCGTGGGCCGCGCGCACTAATCCCGCGGCCCTGGCGCGATACCCGGTAGCGCGGAGCACCCGTGCGCTTCCGTAAATGGCGAGGGCGTTGTTGTGATCCGAATCGATTGCGGCGTTGTACTCCGCTTCTGCTTCCCCTACGCGGCCCTGTCGAAACAGGAGATCGCCGTAGACCCTATGTAACGCGGCAGCTTGCGAGTTGAGTAACAAGCCTGCTTGAATCTCGGTAGCGGCTTCGTTGAAATGCTCGGAATCCAGAAGTAACTCGACTAACTGGACTCGGAGAGCGGCATCATCCGGGCGGGCGGCAATTTCTTTCCTGAGGAGAGCGACGCTATCTTGACGGTCTGCGCGAACGACCGCGGCGATACAGACAAACGCTGCGATTCTACAGAGGCTTGTACTCGAAATTGATCCTCGCATCGCGATAATCAATTGTCAACGAGTGGAACATGGAAAGCACGGGCAGCCCCAAAATACCGCTCACTTCCAATCCGGCGCCGCGGCTAATGGGGCTCAGGTCGAATGAAGTCAGATCCAGATTCTTCTGCCGGAAGCTCGCGAACTGCAGATAGACCTGGTCCGCCTGGTAGAGCATTTTCACTTTTCCGGAGACGCCTTTTACCACCATGTGCTCCGCATTATGAAGCTTGGCTACGGATGGCGCCAGGGTGGTGGAAATCTGATTCAATCCGGCGCCGGTGTCAACCAGGAATAAACAATTCGTCTGTTCGGATTTCTGTTTATCGCTCACCAGCGTGGGAATCAGCAAATTGTGGTGAACCTGGAAAATCTGGGTGAAGTCCTTCACCTCCGGTCCGTCGTAACGGTCGATGGGCGTGAAGCCATCCCACGCCGGACCGGGGAGCGGGTCGAGGTCGACGCGACCTTCGTAGAAGTTCAGCTTGACCAGAAAGCGGTCGAAGATATCGGTTCCCAGCAGGCCACCGGAATCGTCCACGGAGCCTTTCTCCCTGACTTCGACGAACACGTTTTTGAACTCGACGTCGCCGATTTGCATGTGCTCGGCATACCCGATCCAGATATCCACGTCGCCCTGGTTACCGACGCCGGTCATTTTGGCGCTGCCGACCCTTTGAATGCCGGCCTTGGCCGCGAAGCCGCTGGAAACGGTAACGCCACCCGCTCCGGTATCCACGCGCAGTTCGGACTTGGCGCCGTTGATCGAGATGGTCATGCCGATGCCGGTAGGCCGCTTGCCGTCATAGAGCACGCGGTAAGGCAGTTGATAATGCCGGTACGGAGAGGTCAATTCGAACTCATGCCCGCCATTGAGAAGTTTGGCCAGGGCAAGGCTGGTTTCGGCGTGGCGCTTTCGCTCGGGGTCGGCCGCCACTTCCGGATTCTGCAGAAGCCTTTCCCATTTCGCGACCGAGTTGTCGAGCGCATCGAATGCGCTGCCGATTACGGTATCAGCGGGGTCTAACTCGTGCGCTGCGCGGAGCAGTCCCACGGCCTTTGCGCGCAATCCGGCCACGCGGAACGTTCGGGCGATTCCGTAAAGCGCCCGCGCATTTTTCTTATCGGCGCGAAAAGCCGACTTGTATTCGGAATCGGCCTCGATGATATGGCCCTCGCGAAACAGGAGATCGCCATGGACGCGGTGCAGATCGGGCGCTTGCGTATTGGCTGCCAGCGCCGCTTTGATGACGTCGTCCGCTTCGTCGAACCGCTCTGAGTGCAACAGCGCGTCGACTAATCGAACATTGGGCTCCACCGCGCCCGGATGAGCGGCAACCTCTTTTTGAAGCAAGGCGATCGCGTCCTCCTTCTTGCCCTGCGGCCAGAGGCTAACCAGGTCGTTCTGCTCGGCCGAGAGCAGGATGGCGGTCAGGATAACCGCTGCGGTGGAAAGCGCGAGTTTCATTTATATAAAGTCCCACACTTGAAGCGCGCAGGTTGCGACTAACGTGAATAGAGTTGGAAGGCGGCCCACTCGTATGGGATCGATCCCGGCCGTCCCGACAACTCCACCTTGGCCGAATGCAGCGCCTGAGCGGGAGATTCGCCAGCATCGAGGTGAGTATAGAACCGCTTCATCAGCTCGGCCGTGGCCGGAGCGGACACTGGCCAAAGGCTGGCGACCACGTTGTGCGCACCCGCGCTTAGCACCGCCCAGGCGAGACCTACCAGCCCCTCTCCGGGAACGTTTTTTGCGGCGGCGCTCTGGCAGGCGGATAGGGTCACGAGATCGGCCTTCAGCCGTAGTTTGGCGAGATCGCGCGCGTAAAGCCGGTATTCGTTGTTTGCCTCGGGGGATAGGACCACATAGGAATCGAGCGGACTCTGGGGGTTAGGAATGGCGTGCGCTGAAATGTGAATGATGGAGGATGGGTCTCGCTGGGCGCGGATGAAACCGGTGGGAGTGGCATCTACGCCGATTAGAAAATGGCACCTGGGGCCGTAGATGGACTGAAGAACCCGAACCTCCTGATCGCCGAGTTGGGGTAAGCCGGGGTGTTCCTGAACAGCGCCTCCGATGGCAAACACCGAGCGGGGATGAATGCCACGCTGTTCCTGAGCGAGCAGGAGCGTGAGAGAAGGGGCCACCGTCGCGGTGACCGAATTCAGCCAATACTCAGCTTTGGGACCCGGGGGGATTAACGTTTCAAAATTCAGATCGGATAACGGGCCGTCGGGAATCACAATGACGTTTGAATGCGGAGGTATCAACTGGGCGGCTTGACCAATCAGCGTAGTGTAAAGGTCGCGGCCGCCCGAATCCTCGGCGAGAGACCGTTCTTCCAGGATGGGGTCGTTATGCCGTTTGACGAGTTTCGCTAACTCGTCTTCCGGCGGCAGAGTGAACATCTTACTGAAGCGGCTGGTGGTCACCCACATATAGGAGCGCCCGGGCGCCGTCGCATAGGACAAGACGACAGCTTGCTTCGTGCGTGCAAGGCTCGTGAAATCGTAGTTACCGCGTTGGTTCGGACTGGTGTGAAGCTTGTCCGCCAGCAGGCGCGCATGGCCCAATTCCGCCACGCGCAGAGCCTCGATGGGTAAGTCGCGCTGGGCCAGGAATTTAATATAGTTTTGGTAGAGCGCGAGCAGCGGAAGAAAATAGGTGAGTCTATATTGATCCGCGCCGATGGACTCGCGGGCGGCCTCAGCGGTACCCAGGGCAGCGTCAAATTCACGGCGGGCTTGCTCGGTGCGATTCAAACTACTGAGGTTCAGGGCGCGCTCACCATGGAGCTGCCAGATCAGCTCGCGCTGGTGGTGTTTGGGGTCGTGCTGGAGCGCTCTTTGAATTTTGTCTAACGTTTCCTGCGCTTGCCGAGGGTTCCCGCGAAGCCTCGCCAGGCGAGCTGCATTGAGCCACGCGGCCTCCAGGACGGGAAAGTCATCCGTGTTCGCTTCCTTGAGAACTTGCTGGTTGAGCAGTTCCGCTGATTGATAGTCATGGGTTTCGATGTACAGCGATGTGAGTTCGGCACGCCACCGGGTGAGATATTTTTGTGATTTAGGCGAATTTGTTTTCGCCGCGATTTGAATGGCCGCCTGATACCCATGAGCTGCCTGGTCGTATTTCCGAAGCGCCAGATAAGCCCGGGCGCGATGCCCTGTCACCCAGCCCGTGGGGTCGTCATCGGTCTTGTCGAAAGTAACCAGGGCTTGATCATAGTCCCCGAGGTTGAAATAACACAGACCCACATTTCCAAGCGGAATAGATATCATCGATGACAGGTTATTGGAAGTTGCGAGATTGATACCTGTCTGAAAGGAATTAATGGCCTTCTCGTAATAGGACTGAGCCAGGTATAAGTTACCTTCAACAACCGGGGCCAGAGCTTCCCAGTATTTATCAGGACATGCCTGGGTTTCAGGGGCTGCCCGTTTGAGGAGCCCGGCGAAACTATCCCACTCGTTCAGGTGTATCAACGTCTGGGCCTGATGGTGAACCAATAACTCGGCCTTCCAGCACGGATCGTCATCCACGGATGAAATTTCCGCGTAGGCCGCATCGTATAGCGGACCGGCACGCTTCCAGTCGGATTTGTCCTGTGCCATGTACCCCTTGACTGAAGCGACGCGAGCCGCCGCCTCACGGGGAGGAATATCGGAGGGTATCGGGGAACTGAGCAGCTTCGGGACGCCAGTATCGTCGCTGTCATCCAGAAGTAACTCAGCATCAAGAACGCGCAACCGCCAACCTGCGGCCGTTTCCGATTTCGATGATTTGACGGCGTCTGCGATCCACTTTGCCGCCCGCGTGTGGTCTGAGTGTCGAATTTTCGAAACGAGCTTGAACAACTCGGCTGGGTCGGAGGGTGGCTCGGGCGGCTTCTCAATTGCTGTTCGCTGAACCTGAGGCTTGTTCGTGCACGAGACTGCGAGCGCCAGCGCAACAACGATCGAGCAATACCTGCGAGATGTGATTGTGACCGGGTAGGCCGCCACGGGTAGAGGTATTTTACCTCTGCGAGCAGGGCAGTGTTTTCTAGCCGTCCCGACCGTTGGTGCTGGTGCTCCCCGTTGTCACTGTAGCCACGACCGGGCAGCCCAATTCAACGCGAAGCATGGTCAGGATAATCTTGCCACCGTACTTTTCCACCTCGCCGAGGTGGATCGCGCCAAACTCCGGGATGAAGCCTTCCTGGCGATCTTTAAACAGATAATCGGTGCGTTCCCGGCAATTTTTGAACAGATGATCGGTGTGTGCCTCGTCCCTCCGAATTTGGAAACCCTCTTTCGATTTGAACGTAGGCTCGACCTCACACTGGATTAGCTCGCCATCGATTCTCAGGTTGTCGAAATGCGAGCCAGCCAGGTAAAACGTGGCCGGGTACATATCTGGTTTCACGTCTTGCCCCGTCCGATACACCGAGGTGACCCTGCTGACCACGGCATCCGCTGTGATGACATCGAGGATGTTCAGTTTCTCGACGGTCGCCGTGGCTAAGCTGACGTAGTGGTCTTCCCGAAATTCGCCCAGTACGGTTGAAGAGGCCCGCCCGATGCTGAGTATCCTGGCGGATCCGATTCGGAACTCGATATTTTCACTGGACTGAGAAATCAGCCCGCCATTGACAGGGAGCGCGGCACAAGGAACATCAGAAAGAAATGCTTTCAGAGGCTTCTCAGCGACAGCGCCCACCGAGTTGGCATAGGCTGAGAAGGTGAATCGACCGCCGTTGGTTTTTCCCATCTGTAATCACCTTAATTAGTGTTGAATTGGTACTGCCCGACTTGGGGACCGTCTTTGACATCGGCCTTCGCTAGTCCGTGAACCACAACGTTGAAGCGACCGTGCCCCAACCTCTCGCTGAGTACGTGCAGCGAAACGCGCATGCCTTCCGGGGCGGGGATCACCTGCGAGATCGGCAGTTTCGCGCCCTGAATATCCACGCGATAAAACGGCCACGCGGCCCCTTCCGGCAAGAGGAACTCCACCGAGACGGAAGGCGTTTTGATGGACTCACCCTGCTCGATCCCTTTCTCAACTTCACGAGCCATGATGACCGTGTTGGCCTGCGGTTCCGACAATTGAGCAAGCTGCTGTCTCATGGTGGGGATGCTATGCACGTTCTGAAACGACACTACAACGAGCAGCGCGGCCTCAGCCGGTATCAACACGGGGAACGCCAGCCGACGCCACCATGGTTGTGTTTTGGGCGGCGCAACTTCAGAGAGAGCTTCTTCGACGGCGACAGCGCGGGCGCACTCCTCACAGCCGAAGTAGTGCGCTTCGAAGCGGAGTTCCTCTTCCGGCGTCAGTTCACTCAGAACATACATCTCAACAGCATTCATCTGGGTTGCCTGTTGGTGGGACATAGGGTTGATGTTCTCAAGTTCGCCAATGTTCATCTCAATTTTTGTATCTCGGGTCGATTCATTCATAGGTTCAGATTCTTTTCTAAGGCAGATAGCGTTTTCTTACTATGACCTGCTCCTTGAATGTTGTCCCATTCCATTCGAAATCGTTTCAGCGCGCGGCATAAGATCGTGCGCAGCCGTTCCTGACTGACGTTCATCTCACGGGCCGCGGCGGCCCTTTCTTCCTGGAGAAAAAAAACCCGGGTTATGGCGTCGCGATCTCTGGAAGATAACTTCTTGACTACCCTTTGCACCAAGCTCTTGTTCAATCCCTTAATGACTTGAACATCGGCCCTGTCGCGGGCGTCGGCGAATAGAGTGGGATCTATGTCGACGACATTCTGCCGGCCAGCTGAGTTGATCGATCGCGAGATCAGGTGGTTAGAGATGCCGAACAGATAGCCGGGCAGCTTGCAAGGATCTTCCGGCGCACCCGCATCGATCCGCCTGAGGGCGGCCATAAAAACATCCTGCACAATATCCTCTACGGGCCCGCGCGGCAGCTTGTGCTTCACGTGGTTTCGAATCGGCAGGTAAAAGAAATCGCAAAAATGAGCAAGCGTGACGGGATCCCGCCCGCGCACGCGAACCAGGTAGTCGGCGTCGAAGTTGAAGTGGTCCAAACGAATCTCTCCCGGCTATTCCCAGGGATTGCTGTAGCCGCTGCCTGTTACAGTGTCACCAACTACTGGAGCGTTTCACCGACGCGAAAACTTTTTTTGACCGGGGATTTTTTGGGGGCGGCTCCACTATCACGGGGCCGCCCCGATGTGGAATATATTACACCTGAGGGTTGGGAAAAAGCGAGCGTTAACGCAACCCGCCGCCCGCCAGAATTCGCTCGCCCGTCAGCCACTTTGCGTCATCAGAGGCCAGGAAGGTCGCGATCGAGGCGATGTCGTCCACGTGCCCGATGCGGCCCAGCGGCGTCTGCCCAATCGTCGAAGTCTCGAAATCCGAGCCGATTATACCGGTTGTGACGGTGCCCTCGGTTTCCACCATACCGGGATTGAGCGCGTTCACACGGATCTTCTTCGGCCCGAGTTCTCTGGCCAGCACGCCTGTGATGGCGTCGACAGCGCCCTTCGTTCCCGAATAGACGACACTCCCCGGCGGCGTGACGCGGCTCACCACCGAGCCAATGTTGATAATGCTGGCGCCTTCGCCCATGTGCTTTACGGCCGCCTGCGTCGTCTGGATGAGGCCCAGCACGTTGATGTTGAATTGCTTATGAAACTGCTCTTCGGTGACGGCATCGATTGGCGCGAATTCATACACTCCGGAGTTGTTCACCAGGATGTCGAGATGGCCGTAGTTCGAAATGGCCGCGTCGATGATGCCCTCGGCCTCGGCGCCTTTTGAAACGTCTCCCGCCACAGCTACGGCTTTGCCGCCGGCTTCAGTAATCTCTGAGACAACGGCGTCCGCGCCCGCTTTACTGGAGGCGTAGTTCACTACGACGGACGCGCCTTCCGCGGCCAATGATTTGGCGATGGCCGCCCCGATCCCCTTCGACGCTCCTGTGACCACCGCGACCTTACCTTTGAGTTTGCTCATGTTTTGTTTTCCTTTCTGAACTGCTTCCTGCCGCTTTCGATGGAATACACGGCTGTCCGGATGCAATTAGTTCAAATAATCTGAACTATTGAACCAACGACCCGCGCAGGCTTAGAATGAAACTAATGCGGCCTCTTTTTCACCCTTCCGTTGAGGACGTTACGGTTGAAGGGGTTCTGCATGCCCTGGCTGACCCGGTACGCGCGGCGATCTTCGCGGGAATCGTGGCGGCGGGATGTCCGCAGACTTGTTCCAGCTTCCTGACGACGGGTGAAAAGGAGATACCGAAATCAAGCCTCTCGCAGCACTTCAAAGCCCTGCGGGAAGCGGGCTTGATTCGGGGTGAACGGCGCGGCGTCGAAATGCGAAATGTATCCCGGTGCGTGGAAATCGAGCGGCGGTTCCCGGGGTTGATTAGCGCCATACTGAGTGCATACGCCGCGCAGTCAAGCGGAAGTGGGTAGCGTGAATAGTATCCTAGAGCTTGATATGGCGACAGCTCCCCACCGCGTATTTTGCGTGAAGTTACAGAAGGAAGCGGAAGGTTTGGCGGAGGTTCCCTTTGATGGACACCCGCTGGGCCAGCGCATTTATGAGAATGTCTCCAAAGAGGCCTGGGCGCAGTGGGTGGAGCATATGAAAATGCTGATGAATGAATACCGGTTGAATCTGGGGCAGCCGGAGGCGCAGGAGTTCCTCATCCAGCAGATGGAGCAGTACTTTTTCGGACAGGGCGCAGCGCCGCCACCCGACTACGTGCCGCCGGCCCATTAGGCGCTATGGCCGCGCCACTCATCGACGGGTTCGGACGTCTGCACGACAGCCTGCGCGTGAGCGTCACCGATCGGTGTAATATCCGCTGCTTCTACTGCATGCCCGACGGCCTGGTGGCCTTTGAGCCGCGCGAGAACCTTCTGAGCTTCGAAGAGATCGAACGCTTTGTACAAATCGCGGCGTCGCTGGGCGTTTCGAAGATCAGGCTGACGGGCGGCGAACCGCTGGTGCGGCGGGATTTGGCCGTGTTGGTGCGGAAGCTGGCGCGGATTCCCGGCATTCACGATCTGGCTCTGACGACCAACGCAGTTCTTCTGGCAGCGCATGCCGAGTCGCTCTATGATGCGGGTTTGCGCCGATTGAATGTCCACCTGGATACGCTGGACCGGGCGAAATTCCGGCACATTACGCGCCGGGACGATCTGCCGAAGGTCCTCGAAGGGCTGCGGGTGGCGAAAGAAGCCGGGTTCCAGATCAAAATCAACATCGTCGCCGTAAAGAATCTGATTGAGCCCGACCTGGTTCCCATGGCGCATTTCTGCCGTGAAGAAGGCTTCGAGCCCCGGTTTATTGAATTCATGCCGCTCGATTCCCAGCACTTGTGGGATCGTGCGAAAGTGCTGACGGCGGACGAGATCATCCGGACGCTATCCGAACAAGTCGCGCCGCTCGAAGAAATAGCCGACCGGGACCGGCGCGCACCGGCCACCGAATACCGCTGGGCTGACGGAAAGGGAAGAGTGGGGTTGATCGCGTCGGTAACCCGTCCTTTCTGCCTGAATTGCAACCGGTTGCGGCTGACTGCCGATGGGAAGCTGCGGTATTGCCTGTTCGCAGTTGAGGAAACGGACGTCCGCGGGCTGCTGCGAACCGGCGCCGACGCCGAAATTGCCGCCGCTGTGCGGGCGAACGTGGCCGACAAGTGGCTCGGGCACGAAATCAACAGCCAGAGATTTGTTCCGCCGCCGCGCCCCATGTATTCTATCGGGGGATAATGAACAAAAGTACGCGCCTCCGCGTACATCATCAAGGGTGAAAACCATCTATGGCCGAAACTGCAACAACTAACGAATCCGCGCAGATTCACGTCCTTCTCGCCGAACACGGCTATGAGGTGACGGATGCTGCGCCCAACGTGCTTTCCATTAAGCAACTCGACAGCGGCATCACGATCCAGGCCGTCATGGAGGGTGAGATCGTCTATTTCTCGCTGACGTGCCTGACCGTGCCGGAATCGAAACTGACGCAGCCCGTCCTGAGGCGCATGCTGGCCTCCGACAACGGCATCTCCACCTCATACTTTCAGCTTTACGATGTGGGAGAAGGCCAGACATCCATCGCGCTTTGCAACTTCTGCAAGCTGGCGCTGATGGGCGCGGAAGACGCGGATGATATTCTTTCGTGCGTGCATTTTTTGTTTGCCGATGTGTTGACCGCGCGGGATCTTCTGCGCAGCCTGGAATAAGCCGGAAAGGATGGGAGGATAACAAGACATGGGATTTTTGAATGAACTTTTCGGGCGCACCGGGCGCGTGGCGCGCGGGCAGGCCTCTGACGCGGTAAGCGCGTACGAGAACGCAAATTTTGAATCCACGGTGCGGCAGACTATTGCCGACATGAAGGCCGAATTGAATAACGTAGTTCGCGCGTCGGCCGTGGCGATGAGCAACTACAACCGGCTGGATGCGGAGTACCAGAAGTACGTGCGCCAGTCCGATGAATGGAAGGCGCGCGCGAATCAGGCGCTGGATGCCAACAACGAGGATCTGGCCAAGAAGGCTCTCGCGAAGAAAGCGGAATCCGACCGGCAAGTGGCTTCCATGCAGACTTCGATGCAGCAGGCGCAGCAGGCCAGCGATAGCTTGAAATCGCAGGTGGCCGAGCTGAAGCGCAAGATCGACGAAGGTGAGCGAACGGCCACCACGCTGGTAGCGCGGAAGAACGCGGCCCAGGCCCAGCGCAAAGTAGCGGAAGCCATGGCGGGCGTGGCGAAGAGCGACAATGCATTCGCGCAGCTATCGCGCTTTGAAGAAAGCGTTTCCAAGGAAGAGGCGACGGCGAAGGCCTTCCAGCAACTGGGGTCCATTGGCAAAGACGACGACCTGGAAAAGCAGTTCCTGCAGTTGGGCGATCATTCCGTAGACGCGGAACTGGAAGCGCTGAAGCGCGAACGCTCCCTGCCGGCGGCGACGCCTACGGTGAGCGTGCCGCTCAGTATCGCGGCCCCGGTGGAACAGCCCGAACCCGCCAAGCAATAGCGCATGTTCTTCAAACATACCAACGGATCGACGCGCCACGTCGATCCGTCTCAATTGGAAGACCTGGCGCATCTGAAGATCACGGACGCGAAGCCTGGGGACACGCTTTCGATCTCCGGCGCGGGCGATGCGTTCGCCGATCTGGATTTCACGATCGATCGAAGAGCCATGGTGGAGTTCGCCGAAAAGCGCTGGGTGGAACTGAGCGGGTTGTATCGCGACCGCCGCGTGTTCCTGGAAGTTCACAACGATGACGAAGTGCAGGTATTCGGAGCGTTCGATGGGAAGCATCTGACGCTGGATGAGATTGGCCTATCGGAGCAGGACATGGCCGACCTGGACGCGCGCCAGAATCCGGCGGACAATTTCGAGTTCGACGGCAAGGTGTGGCTGTATCGCTGGAGCCGGGAGATCGGCATCTTCCCCGATAACCAAATGCAAGGCGCGGGCTGCTATGCGTGGCGGTTCCAGGAAGAGAACGGAACGCGCTATCTGACCGTGCGGAAGTCGGAAGGTCAGCCGTTTGAAGCGGTGGTTTCCCAAAAGGTAGACCCAGGCGACATCACGGTCTACCGGGGCTGACCGCATCCCGTTTTACGAGCCGCGACCGTCAGGGAGTCGGTCTTCATTATGAATCGGATCACAGGCTGGGTAATCTTTTTTGGAGTTGCTGTTCTCGTCAGCTGGGGCGTCATCAAAGCGAGCCGTTTGCCCGCTGAACTGATCAATCAAATTCAGGAAGAAAAAAGTCTGCTGGCGAGCGCCCACGGCACGGTGGACGGGGACCGCGGCACGATCTCAAAGCAAGCCTCGGCGGACCCGGAACTTTTCGCTGTCCAGGGCTTCGATCACATCTGGCCGGCGCGGCTGGGTGAAGCCGGCGCGGCGTTGAGCGAGGCGGACCGATACGCCGTTCGGCTGGAAAAACTCCGCGAACAAAATAGCAAGAGCACCCGGCCGGAAGTGGAAGACTTGCTCCGGCGCGAACGGGAGCGCATCGGCGTAGCTCTCACGGCGGCGGGCGGCGTGGTCACCGAAGCGCGCAAACGGGCCGACCTGAAGCTGCATTTCCCGCAAACGCTGGATCAGATCGAAACGGAGGCGAAGTCGCTGGAAAGCGCGGACTTGACGGAAGTGACCGCCAAGGTTCACAAAGCCGAACTCGATTGGCCCAGCCGCAAAGAAGATCTGGAAACGCGTCTCAACGCCGTGCTGAATGCCAAGAAGCAAGCCGCGGAGTGGGAGCACGAAGCCGAAGCGCTCAAGGCGAAACCAGCCGCGCAACTGACATCCAAGGATTACGCGCAGGCGTTAGATGCGGAAGAAACGCTCGACCGTTTTCATGGCGAGGCCGCCGGCAAGAACCTCGCGGGCTTATCGCAGCAGCTCTACGTATCGTGGGATAACGTGCTGGAAGATCTCGATCAGTCGCACGGAGTGTATCGGGAGCGCATCAAGCATATTTCAACCGTGGTGCCGGCACCCGGAGCGAAGGGCGAAACGTCTTCCTCAGTAACATGGCAGGATGTTCCGCAAGAGCAATGGAAGCTAGTGGAAAACGACCTGGGCATGACGATTGCGCACAAGCCGCTGGGCAAGTTTGACAGCGAGGCCGACCTTACCGCGGAACCGCCCGGATTCGCCTACATGGCGTCGCCGCAGGAAGGGCGCAACCAGTACGGCTATTGGGAGCACCGGGACGGCGGCTCATTCTGGCACTGGCTTCCGGAATATCTGATTCTGCGCGAACTGCTTTGGAACCACTCCTACCAGCCCGTCCCCATGTACGATTGGAACCGCTACAGCCAGGCGCGGAGTTCCGGACAAACCTGGTTTGGGCAGGATGAATCGGGCGCGCCCCGGTATGGGTCGCATGGAACGTTCACGCAGCAGCATTATGGGAACAGCCGGTATGTA
>Ga0326727_10010345_pt1 | contig 22284 bp, 18 predicted proteins | sample MB2enrmetagenome_FD_207643 | JGI IMG/M metagenome (GOLD analysis project Ga0326727, IMG submission 207643) | Lab enriched peat soil microbial communities from McLean, Ithaca, NY, United States - MB29MY | ecosystem: Environmental > Terrestrial > Soil > Wetlands > Peat | place: USA: New York...
TCAAAAGCCGCCGTTTGGCCTTGAACTCATAATGAAATCCGAAGGTCCGCTGAGGAACCAAATTATCGCACATCCCCGCAATCAAATTGACCCCGCTGTCGTAGCGCAATCCAACCACTTCAACCGCGGCGCCGGCCGATTGGAGGGCGTGGGCGTATTTGTCGCAAAGCCAAGAGCCTAAGGTGTTGGTGTGGACAACAAGGAGCGGGATAGGCGGCATTAGGCGCAAAAGGGGTTAAAATACATTGCGGATGACGCGCGCGGGATTGCCCACGGCCACCGAATTCTCCGGAATATCTTTGAGCACGGTGGCCCCCATCCCGATCAAGCTGTATCTTCCCAACTTCACATTATTATTCACCGAGGAGTTTGCCCCTATATAACATGATTCGGAAACATGGACGCCTCCAGCCAAGCATGCGGCCGAGGCGACGCAAGTGTAGTCACCGATAGACACATCGTGGCTGACAATGGCATTGGGAAGAATGATCACGTTGCGTCCCACATGGACTCTGGCGCTAAGCGTGGCATTTGGCAGGATCACGCTCCCACGCCCCACCGACGCAAATGCCGAAACCGCCGCTCGCGGGTGAATGATGGTCTCAAACCGATCTTCGGTGACTCCCGTTCGGGCGATAATATCCTTTTTTTTCCAGAAGTTGCGTGGGCTGCCAATCCCATTCACGAATTGAGTCTCCGTTAACTGTGCGGCCATCGAGAGCGGCCCGAGAACTTTGTAGCCAAAGTAATCCTTCCCCCAATCGGAGTCATTATCATCGAGAAACCCTCTGATGTGGTATGTCGCTTGAATGCCGGACCGATTAAGCTCCAGGACCGCGTCCAATATGTCGATGCAATTACCACCCGTGCCTAGAATGATAATCTCTTTCATACGATTTGGTAACGCGGACCCATCATGCTTTCAGCCATACGTCAGGCCAAGTTGCTGCAAAGTGCGGTCACGATTCGAGGAACCAAGCCTGGCTCCAAGCCCGGATAAAGTGGAAGAGCCACGCCGTATCGATGCAGCCGTGAAGCCGAAGGAAGATCGGCCTCAGTGTGGAAGTGGTTGCCAAGGTGGGCTGCGACTGATCCGGGCGCGGCTTCCACACCCTGGCTTGCCATGCCAGCAATAACGCCATCTCGATTCGGCTCTTCTCCCAACACGACCATAAAGGTTTGCCAAGTCTGTTCAGGTACATCGAGCGGCAATTCAACGCCGGAGTGGCCGGAAAGCAAGCGAAAGTATTCGCTGGCTAAAAAGCGACGCTTTTCCAGGATGCCGGGAAACTTGGCCAACTGAATCCTCCCGATCGCGGCTTGAATGTCGGTCAGGCGGTAATTCAAGCCTGGAAGGACAAAGTCGCGTTGTCCATTTTTGACGCGCTGGCCATGATTGCGCCACAACCGGCATCGCTCGGCCAGTTCATGATCGTTCGTAAGAACCGCTCCCCCTTCCCCCGTCGTAATCGATTTGCGCGGATGGAAGCTAAGAACGGCCATCGTCCCAAAGTTGCCTACAGGTCTTCCTTTGTAAGTTGCTCCGAAGGCACAGGCCGCGTCTTCAATGACCTTTAGCGAGTGGTGTACGGCAATAGGCAGTATCTTGTCCATTTCGGCAGCCAAGCCAAATTCATGGACTGGCACGACGGCCGTCGGCCGGCCCCAGCCGCGGCGAATGCACTCCCGGATACGGCGCTCTAAATCCTCGGCATCGATGTTGTAAGTGTCGGGCAGAACGTCAACGAAAATTGGTTTTGCGCCTACCAGTTTCGCCATATTGGCTGCCGAAGGCCATGCGAAACTTGGGATGAAAACGGCATCGTCGGGACCAATTCCCAAGGTTAGGTAGCACAAGTGCAGAGCGGCAGTGCCCGAGCTTGCCGCGACGCAGTGCCGGACTTGATGCAGACGCGCAATCTCAGCTTCAAAAGCCTCGACCTCCGGCCCCTGCACCACCCAGCCGCTGGCCAGCACACGGCGAACAGCTTCATTCTCGCGCTCGTCAAACCACGGCCGGGCAAGTTGAATCTTCTCCAGCATCAGGTCACCAGAGTTTTGAAAGAATCAGCCGTTCGCAGTATGCCTTCTTCCAGATCGACCTTTGCCTCGAACCCGATCAGTTCCCTGGACTTGCGCACACTGGGCACGCGCAATTCGACATCAGCATACACTTTGTTGACGAAACGGATGCGGGATTTGCTGCCTAGTACCCGCACCACCGCTTCCGCCAAGCCGAATATGGTGACCACCGCCCGGGAGTTGCCGATGTTCAAGCTCTCACCAATGGCGCGCGGGTGCGTCATGGACAGAAGCAGCCCCTCGATGAAATCGTCGATATAGCACCAGGCGCGTATTTGATTGCCGTCGCCGTGGATTTCAATTTCTTCGTTTTTGAGAGCGTGGAGAATAAACGTGCGGAGAGCGCCTTCCCCGACTTGGCCGGGGCCGTACACGTTGAACGGCCGCAAGGTGACGGTCGGCATGCCGAACTCCTGGTGATAGGCCTTTGCCAGATGCTCGGCCGCGAGCTTGCTCACCGCGTATGTCCAGCGCGCTTCCCCTACGGCGCCGATCTCCGTCAGGTCAGCCTCATCGGCGCGAAAGGCGGAACGGCCAAAGACTTCGCTTGTGGAGAAGTTTATCAGCCGTTCAAGGCTTTCCAACTGCCGGGCCGCTTCCAGCACGTTGGCTGTGCCCAGCATGTTGATGCGCATCGTTTCGGTGGGCCGTTTGATCACGGTGTCGATTCCCGCTATCGCGGCGCAATGCACGACGATATTGGAGCGGCACATCGCGGCGGTTAACGAGGCTGTGTCAAGCACGTCACCCTGCACCACGCGCAAGCGGGGATGTTGGGCGTAGGAACACGATTGCAGCGCGTTGCGCCGCAGATTGTCATAGACGACAATGTCATTCTCGTCGATCAACCTGCCGATTAGAGTTGAGCCGATAAACCCGGCGCCGCCCGTGACCAAAATTCGTTTGCCTCTGAGGTTCTGTGTCATAATCAATATAGGATACCTGCGAACGGCCGCCACCCAAGACCGTTCGGCAAACTTGTAATGCTTCCTCTGCCTGCCGTTCAAGCGAAAAGCCTTTATGCGCGCGATCGTGCTGGGCGGGTTTTTTGCCGCGATCGGGGTCGCAGCGTTTACGTTTTCAAGCGTGAAGCTTTCTCCGAAAACGGCGGAATTTGCGGAAGGGCAATCCGAGAAACATCTTGCGGAATAACTCCAGCCGCTCTAGCGGGGTCGCCTTTGTGAAGCGGACCTCCGCCGGAACATACCAGTTGTTCAGTTCGGTTCGTTTGACGAGTTTGTAGCCGCGCGCTGTAAGGTGGCGGTGCTTGTGAAGCGATTGGCATTTGTCCTCGATCAGAATCAGGGCGGGCCGATGCCGCACAAGGTCGAAGCCTTTGAGTACGTCCAACTCGGTGCCCTCCACGTCGATAGAGATGAAATCGAGCCGCGGCAACGCGGCCTCGGCCAGAACATGGTCGAGCGTCATTGCTTTAACGCGCTCGGTGCGCTCGTAAATGATGCCCGGATCGTCCACGTTGCGTTCGGTGGTAGTGAACCCATTGAGTTCGGCGCGCGGGAGGTACAAGAGTGTTTCGCCCTCCTTTTCCGGCGACGTGCAGGCGACCTGGAAGACTTGGGAGCATTTGCGAACCTCGCGCAGAAGACGGCAGTGTGCAACTTGCGGCTCAATCAGCACGCCGCGCCATCCGTTCTGTTCGAGCAACCAGGTTTGCGAACCGTTGGTGGGGTGGTTGGCGCCGACCTCGACGAAGAAGCCGTCGATTTTGCAGTCGAAGTACTCCCAAACCAATCTGTCCTGCAGTGGTTGTGTGCTCACAATATCATAGTGGACAGCACATTAGACCTTTGATCGGGTGCGCCTGCGCAGACGCGACCAAATAACCTTGAGATTGCGGGACGGATACCGGGCGGTAAACCGTTTCAACGCCAATCGTGAATCCGCCGGTCCGTTGACGCCTGGTTCCGTCGTGCAGGCGGTTTTATAGCCCGCATCAGCGACAAGGTCGCGCAACGTTTCATTCCACTCGCCATACGGGTAACAAAAGTGTTCGACGGGAACACCAAACAGGTCCTCGATTTTCTTGCGGCTGGCCGTGATTTCCTCGCTGGCGCGATGGGTCGAGAGACGGGCCAGAAAGGGATGGGTACAGGTGTGCGAACCGATTTCGTGGCCCGCCGCAAGCCATTCCCGCACCTGCGCCTGATCCATCAACAACTCGCGAGCCTCGCATTCGCGCTGTTCCCATTCGTTGGTGCGGCCGATCAGGTCCGCCACGAGAAATAGGATAGCGTGAAATTGAAACGTTCGCAACGGCGTCAAGCCGAAGTGGAGGACATTGCGAAAGCCATCGTCGAACGTGATCGTGATCCGGCGTGGAAGATTTTTATCCGGCGAAAGCACTTCCGACAGCGTTGAGGTGGTGAACCCCGCCCGGTGCAATTCGCCAAGTTGGCGTGTAAAGAGAGTTTCGCTCAGGTACAGCCCCTTGAGCCGGACGCCGTTCGGCCGCGGACCCAGTTTATGGTAGGTCAGAATCGGCGCGCCAGTCTGGAACAAATCCCGGAATGGCGCCAGCGAATGATAATACGTCTGCACAAGTCGGTTATAACGGTTATCGGGATAAGAACAAAGTCAGATCGTGGGTGCCGGACATAGCGTTTGATAGACTTCGAGCACTCGGCGCGTGGCGGCGACGACTGAAAACCGGCCGGCCACGCGGCGGTGCAATTCAATCCGTTGGGCTTCGCTTTTGCGCGGCTGCGCCGTCCAATCGCACAGGGCCGCGGCGAGTTGCCCGATGTCTTCGGGCGTCACCAAGCGGCCATAGCCGCCCGCCTGATAGGCCTCGGGTATGCCGTCGAGCGCCGACGCAATAATGGGCCGGCCGCAGGCCAGGGCCTCGAGCACCACGCCGGGGAATGCCTCGGTGCCGATTTGCGGATGAACAAGACAATCGATGGCGTTCATGGCTTTTGGCATGTCGGAAACCTGGCCCGTAAGCCAGGCCTTGCCCGTCAATCCCAATCGAGCGATGTCCGATTCCAAAATGGCCGCCAGACCGCCGCGGCCGATAATGAGGAACCTAGCCTGGGGAATTTTTTGGTGGATACTGGCGGCGGCAGCCAGAAACTCGCGCTGGCCTTTGCCGCGCGGTGGGTCGTAGCCGCCCACGACGGCGTAGGCGAAATTCTCCGGTGAAAGCCCAAACTCGCGGCGCTTCTCGTCCGCATTCGCGGGTTTGAATTTCGCGGTGTCAATCCCGCCGTAAATGACGTGAATTTTGCGATGGTCGCCGCGGATGGGGGGGCGCGCGCGGCGCTCGGCTTCGGGCGAGTCGGGCTCATAGGCGCCTTCGCGCAGGACCTTGGCGACAAACTCGGAGACAGCGATCAGGCCGTCGCACTGTCGCAATAAAAACCTGCGACTGGCCCACGAGCCGGGGCTTTTGGCCAGGTGGCGGGTGAGGACGATTTTGGGTTTGGTGCCCGCCAGGCGGGCGGCGAAAATCGTCGGCCAGTAGTCGCGACCATGGTGGCCATGAACGATTTGGATATTTCGGCTGCGAATGAGACGCGCGGCGCGGAGGATGAACTGGAGCTTGCCCGCTCGCGCGCCAGTGTCGAAAAACGGCACGCCCGCTTCTTCGATGACCGGCGCGAACACGCTCCCCGCCGGGGCCGCCAGGAGTACGGGCTGGCCGAGTTGGTGAAGGCCGGCGGCCAGTTTGACGCATTGATCATCGGTGCCGCCGCCGGTGAGGAGGGAATTGATCTGCAAAATGGGAGGCGGCGCACCCATGAATCAGTCGAGACTGGGAGTGGGATGCTGATCAACGCCCAGGCGGCAAGTTATCCTGCCTTCCATCACGGAGGCCTGAAGCATAAGGTCGTTGGCGGGCAATTGCGAGCGTCCGACGGGGGGATGCCAGAGGTGATAACACACGGCCCAGCCGCGAACGTCGAGGCGGAGGATGCCATTGTTGAGCAGGCGGGCGGCCAATTCGGAATCTTCACGGCCCCAGCCGACGAATTCCTCGTTGTAGCCGTTGACTTTGAGGAGGTGTTGGCGCCAGATGGCCAGATTGCAGCCGCGCACGCCGCGCAGATCACGTCGCACCCGCCGCCAGGGCCGGGGCCAGCGAAAGGCCTGCTTCCATCCGCGCAACTCGCCCTGGAAGAAAGCCCTGCGCCTGTCTTCAGCCAGGTCGCCTTGTCCGAATTTCGAGGCGGCGCGTTGTTGGATTAAGGCGCGGTGGCCTTGAACAAATCCGTCCGGCCAGGCCAGTTGCTGATGGTCGTGGATGAACAGCGGGTGCGGAATGGTGTCACCGTCCAAAAAAACAAGGTAGTCCGCCCGGGCCCGGGCAATGGCTTCGTTGAGAATGCGGGCTTTGCGAAAGCCCTGGTGAGGCTGCCAGGAGTGATCGCAGCGGCAGGATTGAGCGGCCGCCCATTCTTGGAACACCTGGCGTGTTTCCTCCTCCGAACCGTCATCGGCAAGCAGCACCTCCTGGGGCCGGCAGGACTGGCGGCTGACAGCGCGCAGCACGCGCCGCAAATAATCGGGCTGATTGCAGGTGCTGATGATCAATGTGATTGGCGGCTTCACTTGGCCACTGATTTGGATTGAGCTTCGACCACTTTAGCGTAGCGGGTCAACGTCGAGAAGGCAGATAGAGAGGCGATGTAAAAGCCCTGCCAGCCGTCGAGAAAGCCGCGCCGCAAGAGGTAAGCACGGAAGAAGCGCCAGGCAGGTCGAAGAGCCAAATCGGCCACGGTGGCCCCACGGCGGTTTTGCAGGCGGTCGCGGACGAAATCTGCGCTGTAGGGAATAATTTTGGCAATTTGCTGGTCAATGCTGTCATTGCTGTAATGGAGCAAGTCGGCGCCAAGGGCGGCGACGGGGCCGCGGACGTCCAGACAGGCGTGAGGCTCGACGCCGGTCCAGTTGGCGGCGTCCTTGCGCCAGAGCCGGGTGACGTAGTCGGGATACCAATCGCCGTGGCGAATCCATCGTCCGCAGTAAAAAGTGCAGCGGGGAAAGCGGAACGCAGCCTGTGGCGGGGCCGTGGCAAAAAGGGCGGTGATTTCCCGGCGCAATTGAGGGGAGACAATTTCATCGGCGTCGAGGCCCAGAATCCACTGGCAGGCGGCCTTGCTCGAGGCCGAATTCTTCTGGGCCACGAACCCGCGCCACGGCTCGCGAAAGACCTTCGCGCCGAACGAGGACGCGATCTCATCGGTGCCGTCCTTGACGTCGTCGTTGAGGACGACGATGATCTCGGTGGTCCAGTCGGCGACGCTGGCCAGGGCCTTGGCGATGCGATGGGCTTCGGCGCCGGAAATCACCGAAACGGAGATGGGGAGCTTGTTCACGATTTGCGCCTGGGAGGTTTGGCGGGGCGGATGCGGGTGAAGGGCTGACGATGAAGACGGATCAGATCGTTGAGATGGTCCAGAATCGCCGGATCATACTTCAATTCGACCAGCGGCGCCAGTTCCCGGCGCACTTGGGCCAAGTTCAGTTTGCCAGCCTGGCGGGCGAGGATTCCCGCGACATCGCCCCAATCGAGGTCGCGATTGGCGAAGCATTTGTGAACCAGGAGGTCTTCCGCCGAACAAGTGCGCAGAAAGAGTCCTGGCTGCGCTTCCCACAACGAGGCGCGCCGGACTGAGCGTTGCTCGAAGGGAATGGCACCCAGCGCGACATCCAGCGGCACGCCGTGGCGGTCAGTCAATAAGAGAACGCGGCTCTTGAGGGCCAAGGCGCGGGTGGCGGGGGGACGCAGTTGGCAGAGGTTTAGCAATTCGTCAATAAAAAGTTCTTCCCGTCCGAATCCGGCGAGCAAGGTGAGATCCACATCCTTGGTGGCGCGGATTTGCCCCCATCGCAGCACAGCCACACCGCCAATGATGCAGAATTGCCAATCGCGCTGCCGGAAGAAGTCCTGAATTTCCGCCGCACTTCTGTAGAGTTCGATCATTTGACGGGCCGGCGGTGAAAGAGGGCTTGCTGGTCAATCAGACCGCAAGGCGCGTCGGGGTTGCGCCAGCCGCCTGTAATGCTCAAGACGTGCTCGGCATCGCGCCATGCCTGCTCCGGAGTGAGATGGGCCAGTTCGTAGCGGCGCATTTCATCCAAAAAAATGGCGGCCTCGCGCCATTGCGCCATCCATCGCCGTTGCTCTTGCTTGGTCGTCGCGAGTTTCATGCCCGTAGTTTACCCGCTTTTGCGGCCAAGTCAGTTACAAAAACAGGCCGCTTTTTTGTCGCCAGCGGACATGAGGGGGGATAAGTAATCGGCGATGTCCGGCGGCCCAGCCAAAGAGAGTTTTCTGGAGCGCACGCGCGCGGCCACAAAAATCGTGGTGGTGGATTTTGGATTTCTGGGGGATTCGGTGCATCTGGTGCCGGCGCTCTGGGAGATTAAGAGGAACTATGCCGGGGCGCAGTTGCACACCGTGTCGGCGACGGTGGGGGCGGAGATGCTCAAGCTGGCGCCGTGCGTGGACCAGGCGTGGGCGTTTCCGCTGACGGAGAAAAGCCCGGCGTGGTGGAGACATTGGGACATACTTTGGGCGTTGCGGCGGGAGCGGTATGAGGTTGCCTTCAATTTCTCCGGCTCGGACCGGAGCATTTTCACCACAGCGGCAATCGGCGCGTGTTGGGCGCTGGGTTATGAGGCGGGGCGCAAGCACTTTTGGAACAGATGGCTGGTGGGCGAATGGGTTGAGCGCGGGACGCGGGAAACGCCTGTTTTCGAGCAGCGGCGGCAGGTGCTTGCGGCGAGTGGATTTACCTTGCAGGCAACGCGGTTCGACCTGCGTGTGCCGGCGGCCGCGCAGCAATGGGCGGCGGGGGCGGTGGCGGCAGGTTCGGTTCACCTGTCGATCAATGCCAGTACGGCGGTCAAGGAGTGGCCCCTGGAGAACTGGATTGGGCTGGCCCGGAGGCTGCTGACCCAAGATGCATCGGTGCGATTGGCGGCGACGGCCAGCGCCAAACCGCGGGAGGTCCAGCGGTTGAGGGAACTGGCCAGAGCGGTGGACAGCCCACGGCTGCGGTGCCTGGAGGGAACGACTATCTCCCAGGTGGCGGCGGTATTGGAGCGGTGCCGTTTGCAGATTGGCGCGGATTCCGGGGTGCTGCACCTGGCGGTGGCGCTGGGCGTACCGACGCTGACGGTTTTTCGGGAATATGCGGGATTGAAGGAATGGATGCCGCGAGGCGAGGAGCATCGGTATTTTCTGGCCGGCTGCCGGTGCATCAATGAGAACCGGAGCGACTGCCTGGCCGCAGGGCGGGCGTCATGCCTGGCAGGCATCACGGCGGAGCAAGTGGCCGCGCAGGCGATGCAGCAGTTGGGGTGAAAGTTCTGGCACAAGGGGCGGTTGGCTCGCATACTGGGCGAGATGGCATGATTGAATTCTGGCTCAAACTCTGGCAACTGTCCCGTCCCTACAGGGGGAGATTTGTACTCGGCTTGGTTTTTGGCGTTTTGAGCGGGGTGGCCGATACGGTGGTGATGGTGACCCTGGTCTTTGTTTTCGGGGTGGTGTTTGTCGGGGCCAAGGATGCCAGCGTGAACGCCATGGTGTCGAAGTGGTCGCCGTGGCTGGCGTTGGAATTTGAGAAGGCCCAGCATGGGCTGGCGGCCCACGTGCATGTGGGGTCCAATGGCGCGTTGATCCTGGTGGTGGGCCTGGTGCCGCTGGTGATGCTGGGGCGCGGGGTCTGCAATTATCTGACTTCCTATATGATGGGCTGGGTGGCGGTGCGGGCGCTGTGCGATTTGCGGGCGCGATTGTTCGAACATTTGTTGAATTTGCCCGCCAGTTTTCTGGCCCGCAACAGCACTGGAGAATTGATGTCGCGCGTTGGCGACGTGGGGGTGTTGCAGAACATGATAGGCGTCTCGATGGTGACGATCATCAAGGAGCCGATCAGCATCCTGACCAAGGTGGCGGGGTTGTGTATCATCGACTTTAAACTGACGCTGATCGCGTTGGTGGGCTTTCCATTCTGTGTGATTCCGGTGGTGGTCTATAACCGAAAAGTGCGCCGGGCGGGGGCGGCCATCCAGACCGAGCAGGCGAATTTGAGCCGGATGATGCATGAGGCGTTTACGGGAAATCGCATCGTCAAAGGCTATAATCTTGAACAGATGGTGGTGGAGCGATTCAGGGCCAACCAGAAGAAATTCATCAGTCAGTATATGCGCGTCATTCGCTCGACGGAGTCGCCCGGACCGATCATCGAGTTCTTGGGGTCGATTGGCGTGGGTATTTTGTTGGTGTATTTGGCGCAATCGACGACGACGGTGGTATCGTTCCTGTTCATTGGCGCCGTGGTGGCGATATACGCGCCGGTCAAGGCGGTCATCCGTTTGCAGAGCGAGCTGCAACGGACGCGGGCGGCGACGGCGCGGGCGTTTGAATTGCTGGCGACCAAAAGTACGCTGGTGGATCCGCCGCGGCCTGTGCCGCTGAAGGCGGCCCATGCGCCGATCGAGTTTGACAACGTGAGCTTCAGCTACGGGGACAGACCGGCCCTGCGCCACATTCAATTGCGGATCGAGCCGGGGCAAATGGTGGCGCTGGTGGGCCGCAGCGGGTCCGGGAAGACCACGCTGGCCAACCTGCTGCTGCGGTTTTATGATCCGAGCGAAGGGGCCGTGCGCATTGGGGGAGTGGACCTGCGGCAGGCTGCGGTGCGGGACGTGCGGGCGCAGATGGCGGTGGTGACGCAGGAGGTGATTCTGTTTGACGACACGATAGCCAACAACATCGCAGTGGGGCGGCCGGGGGCGAGCCGGGGGGAGATTGAGGAAGCGGCGCGGCACGCGTTCGCCCATGAATTCATCGTGGAAAAGCCGCAGGGTTACGAATCGGTGGTGGGAGAGAAGGGAACCAATCTGTCGGGCGGCGAGCGCCAGCGCATCGCCATCGCGCGGGCGATATTGAGGAATGCGCCCATCCTGATCCTGGACGAAGCGATGAGTTCGCTGGATAACGCGGCGGAGCGGATCGTGCAGAAGGCGCTGGACGAACTGATGAAGGGGCGAGCCACCTTGTGCGTGGCCCACCGTCTTTCGACAGTGCAACACGCGGACTTGATAATCGTGATGGAAAATGGGCAAATCGTGGAAAGGGGGCGACACGCCGATTTGCTGGAGCGTCACGGGTATTATTTCCAACTGCATGCGTTGAGTTTCCGGGGGCGGAGTGAGAACCAGTGAATTACAGGCCGTGGGGCACGTGGGAAAGGAGGGCCCGGGGAAGCAAAACCCCTTGTGACAGAATCGGTTTCACATTTTGGGGCTAAAGCCGGGGCGGGTTTGCGCCGATAATGCAACAGTCAGCTTGTGCCGGGCGGTGCCTCGTCGCTTGAAGCGCGTTGGTTCGGCCGGCTGTTGTGCGACGCGCATGAAGACAACGCCGTTTTTACCCTGGAACGAGGTGGTCGCCGTGGCCCTCCTCGCCACGGCGCCGTTGCAAGGGCAGGGATTGAACAACGGCTATGCCAGCACATTTGAATTTGGAGCGATGGGCGGAATTATCATGCTGCTTTTGGCCTGGACAAACCGCTTGCGCCGGCAATTGCGCGACCGGGAAGAACCGGTGGCAGCGCAGAACCAGGCAGTGGCGGAGGGCAAGCCGGAGTTTTTGCGGGCGCTGATGGAGCATGCGACGGACCGAATTTACTTCAAGGATCGCGCGTCGCGATTTCTGCTGTGCAACAAAGCCAAGTGCGACAAAGCCGGCCTGAGGCCCGAGGAGATCATTGGCAAGACGGACTTCGATCTTTTTGATGACCGCCGCCTGGCGCAGACGGCCTACCAAGATGAGCAGGAGATATTGCGGACAGGAGACGCGGTTTGCGGGAGAATCTATTGCGAGAGAAGCAAGAATGGAGAAGAGCAATGGGTGCTGACCACCAAATGGCCGTTGCGAGATAAGGAGGGAAGTATCATTGGCACCTTTGGCATTTCCAAGGACATCACCGACCTCAAAGAGGCCGAGGCCAAACTGGAACAGGCGCGTGAACAACAATTGGTGGAGACGTGCCGCCTGGCCGGGATGGCGGAAACGGCCAGCACCCTTTTGCACAATGTCGGCAACGTGCTTAACAGCGTCAACGTCTCAGCCTCGATCGTGGCCGAGAAGGTCAAGAATTCCAAGGCGTCGAATTTGGGCAAGGCGGTGGGGCTGATGGAGGAGCAGGGAGCGAAGTTGGGGGAGTTTTTGGCCAACGACGCGAAAGGGCGGCAGTTGCCCGGTTATCTGGCAGGCCTGGCGCGGCACCTGGAGGCAGAGCAGCGGGAAATGCTGGGGGAGATTTCCTCGCTGTGCGCCAACGTGGAACACATAAAGGAAATCGTGGCCATGCAGCAGGCCTATTCGGAGGTGGCCGGGGTGCAGGAATCGTTGCCGCCGACCGAATTGGTCGAAGACGCGCTGCGGCTCAATGCCGGATCGATGGAAAGGCATCACGTGCAGGTCAGGCGGGAATACACGCCGACGCCGCCTCTATTGGTGGACAAGCACAAGGTGTTGCAGGTACTGGTCAATCTCATTCGCAACGCCAAGTATGCCCTGGATGATTGCGGGCAGGCCGAGAAACGATTGATATTGCGAGTGGGGCCGGGGGAGGGAGCGACGGTTCGATTTTCGGTTGTTGACAACGGGATCGGCATCCCGGCCGGGAACCTGAAGCGGATATTCGAGCGGGGTTTTACCACGCGCAAGGGAGGGCACGGACTGGGGCTGCATAGCGGGGCGCTGGCGGCCCGGCAATTGGGGGGTTCGTTGACGTGCCAGAGCGAGGGAGCGGGCAAGGGCGCCATCTTCACCCTGGAATTGCCACTGGCAGCGGAGAAATCCAACGCATGAGCGCCAACAATGGCCAGAACAAGCCGCGGATCCTGGTGATCGACGACAACCGGGCGATACACGATGATTTTCGCAAGATACTTTGTCCGGCGGCGCACCATCAATTGGACGATCTGGAGGCGACGCTCTTCGGGCCGGCCAGCGCGACTTTCCAACAGACGGTTTTCGAGATGGATTCGGCGTTTCAGGGCGAGGAAGCATTGGGCCTGCTTCAGAAAGCGATGCAGGAAGGGCGCCCTTATTCCATGGCGTTTGTCGATGTGCGAATGCCGCCGGGATGGGATGGGGTGGAAACGACCGCGCGGCTTTGGGAATTGGCGCCGGAACTGCAGGTCGTTCTTTGCACGGCCTATTCGGATTATTCGTGGGGCGAGATGATGTCGCGGCTGCAGTATTCGGACCGGCTGGTGATTTTGAAGAAGCCGTTTGACGCGGTGGAAGTGTTGCAACTGGCGTCGGCACTGACGGCCAAATGGCGCCTGGTGCAGCAAGCGAAAATGAGGATGGAGCAGTTGGAAAACCTGGTGCAGGAGCGCACGACTGTGCTGCGGCGCACCAATCAGAATCTGCAGACGGAGATACAGCGTCGCCAGGAAGCCAGCGACGCGTTGAGCGCCAGTGAAGAGCGCTACCAAGAGCTTTTCCGGAAAAACCCGTTGCCGATGTGGGTGTTGGACCTCAATACGCTGGGTTTTCTGGCAGTCAACGAAGCGGCCATCGAAAAATACGGCTACACGGCCCAAGAATTCGCGGCGATGACCGTGCGGGACCTCCACCCGGCGGACGATACGACGCACTACCTGGAACGACATTCGGGCGCCCTGTTTCGAGCGCCTGTCCACGGCGCCATCATGCAGCATAAGAAGAAGGATGGCACGGTGTTCTTCGTCGAACTTACCTCCCGAGTCATCAGTTTCTCCGGGCGGGAGGCCAAGCTGGCGCTGGCCAACGACGTGACGGACCGCAAGCGGGCGGAGGACCGGATACGAGAGCAAGCGGCGTTGCTGGATTTGGCCAGCGACGCCATTCTGGTGCGGGACTTGTCGGGCAAGATCCGGTTTTGGAGCAAAGGGGCCGAGCGTTTGTATGGCTGGAGCGTGGAGCAGGCCGTTGGCAGGCAGGTGAACGAGGTTTTTTCGCAAGTGGACAAAGCGGCGATCGAGGCGGCGGAACGGGAGTTGCTTGCCCGCGGGGAGTGGAACGGCGAACTGCGCAAGGCGACTCGATCCGGACACGAAGTGACCGTCAACGGACGGTGGACGCTATTGCGGGACGAACAGGGCCAGCCGCACTCGGTCTTGAAGATTGACACCGACATCACGGAGAAGAAAAGGCTGGAGGCCCAGTTCCTCCGCGCCCAGCGCATCGAGAGCATCGGGACCCTGGCGACCGGGATGGCGCACGACCTCAATAACATACTGGCGCCGATCCTGATGTCGGCGGGCATGTTGCGGTGGAACCTGGGGGCCGAGGAACGCGAGAGCGTCATCGGGCGCATCGAGTCCAGTGTCAAGCGCGGGGCGGAGATCATCCAGCAAGTGCTCACTTTTGGGCGGGGCATTAACGGCGAGCGTGTGGCGGTGAATTCGTCCGAGGTGGCCAATGAAATATCCAAGATCATCGGCCAGACATTTCCCAAGAACATCCGCCTTGCAGTGGAAATCCAGCCGGGGCTTTGGCCGCTGATCGGAGACCGCACGCAAATTTACCAGGTGTTGCTCAATTTATCGGTCAACGCGCGGGACGCCATGAGCCATGGAGGCAGTCTGAAGCTGCGCGCCCGTAATGTCGCCCTGCGCGAAGCGATGCCGGCGCTGCCGAATCCGGCCCCGCCTGGAGCCTACGTTGTCTTTGAGGTGGAGGACACCGGATGCGGCATTCCTCCCGGCGACCGTGAGCGCATCTTTGATCCGTTTTTCACGACCAAGGAAGTGGGCAAGGGCACGGGGTTGGGCCTTTCGACCGCATTGGGAATTGTCAAAAGCCATCATGGGGTCGTGATCGTCGAGAGCGACATGAAGTGCGGGACAATCTTCAAGGTGTATCTGCCCGCGGCGCCAGGAGCCTCGCGCAAGAACACGTCAAAAATCAGCACCCTTCCGGCGCGAGGTGGAGGGGAGGCGGTACTGATTGTGGATGACGAACCGGATGTGGTATCGGGAATGCGGGTGCTGCTGGAAAAGCACAACTACAAGGTGCTCACAGCGAGCAATGGCGAGGAGGCGATGGCGCTGGCTCGGAGCCGCAGGCACAAGATCGACGCGTTGGTGACGGACATCATGATGCCGGCGATGGACGGGATGGCATTGATTCGCGGTTTGCGGGCGGCGATGCCAGGCCTGAAGATCATTGCCTCCAGCGGGTTGGGAACGGACAACGGCGGGAGGTTGCGCTCGGAGGAGTTGAATTCGCTGGGTGTGACGTCGTTTTTGGCCAAGCCCTATGGGGGCGAGAAACTGCTCTCGGTGCTGGATCAGTTGTTGCGGGGCGCGCAGGAACACCGTCCGTTGCGGCTGGCGGTTTGAAGTGACGGAGAACCTGTCCGCGCTGTTGTAGGGGGTTCCCTCACAGAATGATGCTGCGAATAAGGGTGCGAATAAGGGTTGCCAAGGGTTTGGCGCCCTTGTAAAGTGAGGGCAGTGAAAGCAGGTTCCTTTATCAAGTGCCTTGCACTGGCGGCGGTCATTCCGTTGATTGGCGCCGGATGCGCGGGCATCGCCACTACGCAAACCATATCCCCGTTGATGTTCTTTTTGCCCGGCTTGGTTGACACCAAGCCAAACCCGCCCCAAACTATCCCTGTGACGCAGGTAGCGTCCGAACGGGATTTGTCCCAATTAAATTAAGAAACTATGCGATTTCCACTCGCGTTGACGGCGAAGATCGCCGCCCATATTGTCAAGCATAAGCTGCTGCGAACGCCGAAGTTTGCGTTGGTCCTGCAGCTTGAGCCGCTGCACACCTGCAACCTGACCTGCACCGGGTGCGGGCGCATCCGGGAGTACTCGACCAACCTCAAGGACATGATGCCGCTGGAGGATTGCCTGGAAGCGGCCCGCGAGTGCGACGCCCCGATGGTGTCGGTCTGCGGGGGCGAACCGCTCATCTACCCGAAGATCGAGGAACTGACGGCCGGACTGCTCAAGCAGGGGCGCATTGTGTATATCTGCACCAACGGGATGTTCATGCGCAAGAAGATGAAGGATTACCTGGCCACGGTGTATAACGCAGGGCTGGAACCGACGCTGGCGCGGTTGCAGGAGGAGAAGCTCATTAGCGCCAAGGACGTCGAAATCATTCGCAAAGGAAAGACCGACGGACGGGCGGTGATCCGTCCGACCAAATGGATGTATTGGAACGTGCATATCGACGGGCTGGAATACACGCACGATCTGATTGTGGAGAGGGAAGGGGTATTCAAGGAATGCGTCGAGGCGATGCGGATGGCCAAGATCCTGGGCTATCAAGTGGCGACGAACACGACAGTCTATAAGGAAACCGACGCACAGGAGATCGAGCAAATGTTCGAGTTTTTCTCCTCGCTGGAAGTCGATGGCCACACCATATCGCCGGGCTACGAGTATGACGCGGCCAAGAAGGACATGGTCCAGCGGCTGGGCAAAAGGCCGGAGGATTTCTTTTTGACGCGGAAGATGACCCGGGAGAAGTTTGCGCGGATGGAGGAATGGGGCCGGCGCTTCACGATCTTCGGCACAACAGTTTACCAGGAGTTTCTGGCGGGGAAACGGGAGTTGACCTGCACGGCCTGGGCGATACCGACGCGCAACGTGCGCGGGTGGAAGGCGCCGTGTTACCTGATGACCGACGGGCATTACGGGCGATACCAGGAGATGCTGGAGAAGGTGGATTGGAACAAGTACGGGGTGGTGGACGGAGTGGCGCGGGACACGCGATGCGAGAACTGCATGGTGCATTGCGGTTACGACCCCAGCGGGGCGCTGATCAGCAACCCGCGGGACAATTGGAAGAACCTGCGCTACAATTTCGGGGCCAAGCCCAAGCCGTATTACGCGGGGCGGGAGGTCAAGGCCTTCAATGGTTTTTCGATCGGCAAGGGCCATCTGGCCGAGGCCACCGCAGCCATCAACACGCGCGGCGGGTGCAGTTCGGGCGACAGCCAGCAACGGGACGAGTTGCTGGCGAAAATCGCCAAATCCAAGAAGAACGCTTGAAGACCCTTTTTCTGTCTCCACCGAGTTTTGACGGCTTTGACGGCGGGGCGGGGTCGCGATACCAGGCCCGGCGGGAGGTGACGTCGTTTTGGTATCCGACATGGCTGGCGCAGCCGGCGGCCCTTGTGCCTGGGAGCAAGTTGCTGGATTGCCCGCCGCATGACATCGATTTGCGCCGATGCCTGGAAACGGCACGCGACTATGATCACGTGATCATCAACACATCGACGCCGTCGCTGAAGAATGACAGCAAAGTGGCGGAGGCGATCAAAGCACAGAAACCGGAGACCATGATCGGGTTTGTCGGGGCGCACGCGGCGGTGCTGCCAACGGAAACGTTGAAGGCGTCGCCGGCCATCGATTGGGTGGGACGCAAGGAGTTTGATTTTACGTGCAAGGAAGTGTCCGAGGGGCGGCCGCTGGCGCAGATCGACGGACTGTCCTACCGCAACGGGGAGGGGAAAATCGTCCACAACCGTGAGCGGGAGATGATCACCAACATGGACTCACTGCCGTGGGTGGTGGACACATACAAGCGGGACCTGCAGATCGAGCGGTATTTCATCGGCTACCTGCTGCATCCCTACTTGAGCCTTTATACGGGGCGGGGCTGTCCGGCCCAATGTACGTTTTGTCTTTGGCCGCAGACGATTGGGGGACACAAGTACCGGGTGCGTTCGCCGGAGAACGTGGCCGGGGAAATGGCGCACGCCCAGAAACTGTTTCCGCAGGTGCGGGAGTTTTTCTTTGACGATGACACCTTCACGGCGAATTTGCCGCGGGCGCGCCAGATTGCCAAGAAGCTGGCGCCGCTGGGCCTGACGTGGTCGTGCAACAGCCGGGCCAACCTGGACTACGACACGATCAAATCGTTCAAGGAATCGGGGTTGCGGCTGTTGCTGGTGGGTTACGAGAGCGGCAACCAGGAGATATTGGACCGGATCAAGAAGGGGATACAATTGGAGGAAGCCCGGCGATTTACGAAGGCGTGCCACGAGGCCGGGGTGGTCATACATGGCACGTTCATCCTTGGGCTGCCGGTGGAGACGCGCGAAACGATCGAGGAGACCATCCGCTTTGCCATCGAATTGGACGTCTTCAGCATCCAGGTTTCACTGGCGGCGCCTTATCCGGGGACGGAGCTGTTTGAGATGGCGCGGCAGAACGGCTGGTTCGCCAAGAAAGACAAGACGGACATCGTGCATGAGGACGGGTTTCAGCAAAGCTCGCTGGAGTATCCGGGATTGAGCAAGGAGGAGATATTCGAGGCGGTGGACCGATTTTACCGTGCGTATTACCTGCGTCCGAAGCCGATATTGCGCATCATCAAAACGATGCTGGAGGACAAGGAAGTGTGCGTGCGGCGGTGCCGCGAGGGTTACGAGTTTTTCAAGAGCCTGCGGCAGCGCAAGGCCGACCTGGCGGCCTCGCGGGCCGAGGCGGCCGCGGCATAAGGAGCGGTCAGACGCTCCAGCCTTCGCGGTCCTTGCGCACGACCCATTGATTGAGTTCGGGGAGGTTGGTCGCTTTCATGGCAGGGCCGTCCCATTGCACCAAATTGCCCTGGCCGGCGTGCTGGGCGAGGTTGCCCAACAGGCAGAATTCGGTCAGGCGGGCGCCGTATTCAAAGGGTGTGGCGGTGTTGGTGCGGCCAGCGCGGCAGGTGTCGATGAAGTCAATAAAAGGATTGGGATTGGGTCGCGGCAAGGATTGGGGCGGCTGTTGGATTTCATTCATCTTTTCCCGTGGGATGAGGTGCATTTTTTGGCCATAGCTGTCGGTGAAGATGATGCCCTTGTCTCCGACATACAACGAACCGCTGTCCCCCCGGTCCAGTTCCTCGTCGGGGTACTTTTCCTGCAATTGAGCAAGGAGCGGGGGAAGGTTGCGGGCTTTGCCGCGGGCGGCGTGGTTGCCGCCTTGGGGTTGGGCGGTGGTGGTGGGATTCAACCCTTCGTACCAGTAGGCCTTCAACGGGGGCATGTCGCCGCGGGCGGGAATGTCCCAGCGGATGCGGCTGCCCAGGGGGTAGCGTTCGTCGGTACCGCCGCGGACGTATTCCATCTCCATGCTGGCCGGGTGGCCGGCTTTGAGAGCCCAGAAGATGCCTTCGAGGACATGGCATCCCATGTTGCCGATGGAGCCGTTGCCGAAGTCGTACCAGCCATGCCATTCGTGGGGATGGAGGTCGGAATGGAAATCGCGGAATGGGGCCGGGCCGATCCAGGAATCCCAGTGCATTCCGGGCGGCACGGGCAAGGCGGGAGGGCGGGGTCCTACGCCGCCGTTGGCGCGGTCGGTCCAGCTATGGGTTTCGGTGACGTTGCCGATGACGCCGGCCCAGACAAATTCGCAGAGGCGATGATAGCCGCCCCAGCAGTGGCCCTGATTGCCCATTTGAGTGGCGACTTTATCGTAGCGAAGGGAGGCCTGGCTGAGCTTGCGAGCTTCGGCGATGGTGTGAGTCAGGGGCTTTTCGCAATAAACATTTTTGCCCGCTTCCATTGCGAGCATGGCGGCGGGGGCGTGATGATGGTTTGGAGCGGCGATAAAAACGGCGTCAATCTGCCCGGCGATCTTGTCAAACATAACGCGGTAATCGGAAAAGAGCTGAACTTTGTCGGTGTTGATGCCGTGTTTATCCTGGAGCCATTTTCTTTTGGCGGCGATCTGGCGGTCATCGGGATCGACCATGGCCACGAGGTTTTGGCGCTGGTTGACGATGGATTCTTCGAGATGAGTCTCGCCGCGTCCGCCACAACCGATTTGCACGCAGTTGAGAAGGTCGCCGGGTTGGCGGGCGGACAGGACGGAGGGGAAGCCGAGGAAACGGACAGCGGAGGCGGCGCCGGCAGCCAGAACAGCGCGTTTGATGAACGAGCGGCGATGCATGTTAGATTTCATAAAGTTGGAGCCGTTGTAATACCGAGGGGTCGAAATTTCAATTCAATTGGACTGGCGTTCATGGGGGGTCCCGATACTCTGCATTAAAATTAGACTGCAAACATGGTTTATTCATTCAAAAGCCGGAGCGGGGCGCTGCTTGCCGGACTGCTGCTGGCCGGCGCCGCTAATGGCATGAACGCGACGAACGAAGATCCCAACTTGTGGCTGGAGGATGTTTCCGGCGGGAAGGCGCTGGATTGGGTGCGCGCCCAAAACGCGGTGAGCACGGGCCGATTGGAGGCGGAGCCGGGGTTTGCGGCGCTGCAGGAGCGGCTGTTGAGGATCTTCAACTCGCATGAGCGGATTCCCTTTGTCAGCAAGCACGGCGGATTTTATTACAATTTCTGGCGGGACGAGGCGCACGCGCGGGGCGTGTGGAGGCGGGCGACGCTGGAGGAGTACAAAAAGCCCGACCCGGGCTGGGAAACGGTGCTGGATCTGGACCAACTGGCGGCGGAGGAAAAGGAGAACTGGGTATGGGAAGGCGAGACGGTACTCAAACCGGAATGCGACCGGTGCCTGATCGCGTTGTCGCGCGGGGGGGCGGACGCGGCGGTCATCCGGGAGTTCGACTTGACGCAGAAGCAATTTTTGGAGGGCGGCTTCGCCGTGCCGGAGGCCAAGACGGAGGCGGCGTGGCGGAACCGGGACACGCTTTACATTGGAACGGATTTCGGACCCGGATCGCTGACGCGTTCGGGCTATCCGCGGGTCATCAAGGAGTGGCGGCGGGGCACGGCGCTGAGCCAGGCCGGGACGGTATTTGAGGGGCAGGCGGGGGACGTGGGGGTGAGCGCATCCGTCAAGCACGACCACGGGCACGTTTATGAAACGATCCACCGCGGGACGACGTTTTTCAGCGGGGAGACGTTTCTGAGGCGGGGCGAGAGGTGGGAGCGGATCGACATGCCTGAAGACGCTATATTTGACACGTATGGCGACTGGCTGCTGCTGCGGCTGCGGTCGGATTGGAGCGCGGGGGGCAACAGGTTCGCGGCCGGTTCGCTGCTGGGGGAGAAACTGGGGGACTACCTGGCGGGGCGGCGGGACATGGCGGTGTTGTTTGAGCCGGCGGAGCGGTCGTCGCTGGCGTCGGTGAGCGGGACGCTGCAATACATAGTATTGACGGAGTTGGACAACGTCCGCAGCCGGCCGTATTTGCTGCGATGGGAGGGCGGCCAATGGAGGCGGACGGCGATGGAGGCGCCGGAGTTCGGAACGGTTTCCGTCGAGGGCATTGACGCCGAAGAAACGGATGACTATTTCAAGCGGGTGACCGATTTTCTGACGCCCTCGAGCCTTTACTGGGGCGTGGCAGGCCGAGCGGAGGAGGAAAAGATCAAGGGCCTGCCGGCGCTGTTCAACGCCGAGGGATTGGAAGCGCGGCAATTCGAGGCGACATCGAAGGATGGCACGCGGGTGCCGTATTTCCAGGTGGGGCGGAAGGGACTCAAGCTGGACGGCTCCAACGTCACTCTGCTGAACGGCTACGGGGGCTTCGAGATTGCGATGCTGCCGGGTTACAACGCGACCGTCGGCGCGGCGTGGCTGGAGCGGGGCGGAGTGTATGTGCTGGCCAACATCCGGGGCGGCGGCGAGTTCGGCCCCAAATGGCATGAGGCGGCGCGCGGGCACAACCGGCAGCGGGCCTATGACGATTTCATCGCGGTGGCGGAGGACTTGATCGCGCGCGGGGTGACGTCGCCCAAACGACTGGGGATTGAGGGGCGCTCCAACGGTGGGCTGCTCATGGGGGTGATGCTGACAGAGCGGCCGGATTTGTTTGGGGCGGTGCATTGCGGATCGCCGCTGCTGGACATGCGGCGCTACAATAAGCTGCTGGCCGGGGCAAGCTGGATGGACGAATACGGCGACCCGGACAAGCCGGGAGATTGGGCCTACATCCAGAAGTACTCGCCTTACCAGAATATCCGGGCGGACAAGACATACCCGCCGATCCTCATTACGACATCGACGCGGGACGACCGGGTGCATCCTGGGCACGCGCGGAAAATGGCAGCGCGACTGCGGGAGGAGGGGCACGAGGTTTTGTATTACGAAAACATCGAAGGCGGGCACGGCGCGGCCGCGAACAACAAGCAGTCGGCGTTCATGGAGGCGCTGGCCTTCACGTTTCTGTGGAACCAATTGTCGCATTGACTTTACATGGCGGGATTGTTTGGGCTGGGATCAGGGAGTGGAGGCGTT
>Ga0326727_10010346_pt1 | contig 22283 bp, 22 predicted proteins | sample MB2enrmetagenome_FD_207643 | JGI IMG/M metagenome (GOLD analysis project Ga0326727, IMG submission 207643) | Lab enriched peat soil microbial communities from McLean, Ithaca, NY, United States - MB29MY | ecosystem: Environmental > Terrestrial > Soil > Wetlands > Peat | place: USA: New York...
GGTCGGCGCCCACAATGACCTTGTCAACAAGCCCCTTGTACATGACGTAACCTGCCATGTTATCCGTTATCAAAGTAACAGGTATCCCATCGCGCTTAAGCTCATAAACCGTAAGCCTAGCACCCTGAAGCAGCGGACGCGTTTCATCCGCGATAACTTTGATTTTTTTGCCTTGCTCCCAAGCCGCACGGATAACGCCTAAGGCAGTGCCATACTCGACGGTTGCCAACTCGCCTGCGTTGCAATGCGTTAAAATGGTGTCGCCGTCCTCTATGAGCACTGCGCCGTTTTTGCCTATTGCATGATTCTGCCACGCGTCTTCATCCGCAATTTTCTGCGCTTCCTCGATTACTGCTGCTTTCAGTTCTTCCACGTTTCCTGAAAAACCTCTGGCTACGTTTAGCACTCGGTCTACACCCCAAGACAGGTTCACCGCTGTTGGCCGCTGGCGCTTAATAATTGAGCCAGCGTCATCCAGTTCAGCCAACAGTTTTTCTTTACTTTGCGCTTTTGAATGGTAAGCTGCCAATGCAACGCCGAATCCTGCAGCCGCACCCAGCAACGGGGCACCTCTGACACGCAGAGTTTTTATGGCTTCAGCCATCTGCTCAACCGTTTTAATCTCTAACGTGACTTCTTGAAGGGGAAGTTTGGTCTGGTCAAGCGTAATGATCACTCCATTGCGCCACTGTATCATCCGCATTTTCTTATGCCTCAAACTGATTGTGTAATGCCTAGTTGGGAGCGGTTCTGTTTAAGATTTCGGAAAAAGCTTCAATTAACGCCACCTCGAGATTAAAAAGAAAACATCAAAAAATTTAGTAGCTCATTGAGCCCAGATTTGCCGTGTCAAAACTTCAAAGAGCCCAAAAACTAAGTCGATGACTATATAGATTATAGATTTCTTTTTCTTCTATGTAGTTTTATAGAAAATATTAATGCATTCAATATATGAAAAGCGTTGCTTTAACGTAAATGATTAATATTGCACCGAAATATAAGAGTGGACGGGCGAATTCCACAACATGTTTGGCAGTCTGCAGCTTGAGCTAACAGGTGGTCAGGAGGATAAATACAGAGAATTTCATCTTCGCAAAGACATAAAGCAAGCCCGAATAGCAATACTGCTGTTTGTGGTTCCGTTAGTCGGGTTCGCCTTTAATGATTACCAGTTTTTTGGATTATCCTCAGAATTCTATAGCCTTGTTGCACTTCGGTGTGGCATTTTGTTTTATACCGCTTTTGAGTTGATCCAAATAGGGAAAGTGAAGAGTTACAGGAATTACGATAGATCCGTAACGGCATACGCCCTGGTCGTTTTGATTTGCAGTGGAATCATAAACGCGACAAGACCGCAAAACTTCATTGCGCAGGTCATAATCACGATTATTGCTTTGTTTGTGATATGCATGGTCACCCCAATTCGGTTTGTTAACCAAATCCTGTTATCATCAATCGCGGCAATAGGTGAAGCAGCAATCATAATATTGTTCCTGCACCCTTCTTCCATCACAGCTATTTTCACAATATTTTTTAGTTTATTTCTAGCATTTGTCATTGCCTTATCAGGCGCGTGGCAACTTCAGACCTACCGTCGAAAAAGCTTCCAAGAATTAACAAAAAATATTGAACTTCAAAACGAACTCGAAAAACACTCGAAAAACCTAGAGAAGATAGTCGAGGAAAAGACCGTGAAACTGCGAAAATCAGAGAGGATGGCAACCATTGGGCAATTAGCGGGAATGGTGGGACATGATTTGAGGAATCCGCTCACAAGCATAACTGGCGCAACTTATTATCTAAAAAAGAAAACTAGCTCAAAATTAAACGAAAAAGAAAAGGAGATGATAGCTACAATCGAGAGGTCGGTGGATAATTCTAACAAAATAATAAGCGATCTACTTGATTATTCTAGGGAAATAAATCTGAATCGAAGCGAAACAGATCCAAAGTCGCTTTTAGAAGAAACTTTGAGTTTGCTTGAAGTCCCCGAAAAAATCACCCTTGTAAACAACACCGAAACAGAACCAAAATTCGCAGTCGATAAAGACAAGATGCAGAGAGTTTTTGTTAATTTGATCAGAAACGCTTTAGACGCTATGCCCAATGGCGGAACACTAACAATCAAAAGTGAAAGAGTTGAGAACAGCGTGGTCTTTAGCTTCGCAGATACGGGTGAGGGGATGAGTGAAGACACTTTGCAGAAACTATGGACACCGCTTTTCACAACCAAGGCAAAAGGAATGGGTTTGGGTCTGCCAATATGCAAACGCTTCGTGGAAGCCCATAATGGAACCATTGTCGTCAGCAGCATACCCAGCAAAGGGTCCATATTTACCGTAAATTTGCCAATCCAAAACTGAAATGAGCAGAACATGGTCCAAGATGCCATTAAATGCCCTGTTTTCTAAAAAATCAACGCTTGCTTCGTTGTATTAAGTCGATCAGGTTGCCATAAAGGTCTTCAAACACAACTTCAACGCCATAAGGCTGCTCTGTTGGTTCTCCAAAGAATTTTACTCCTTTAGCCTTCATTGCATTGTAGTCTCTGCGGCAATCCTCAGTCTCCAAAGTTAAAAACACGTGGTCTCCCGCCTGCTTTCCCACCGCTTTAAGCTTATCCTCTGTGTCTGCCTTGACAAAGGTTAACTCAAGGTCCGGTTGGTCTGCCGGTGAAACAGTAACCCACCGCATGTCTCCCCAAAAGACGGTGTCTTCTTGTTTTTTGAATCCAAGCTTTTCAACATAAAATTTTGCTGCTTCATCTTGGTCTTTGACGAGGATGGTGACATGGTCTATTTTCATTTGTTTTCGCTTCCTGCTGAATAAATTGGGAAATAGAAAAGAAAAATGTTAGCTCAAGCTTGAGCTTAAGCAGAGTGGTCAAGGGGTGATTTTAAGGCTGTGACAACTTCCACTGGGGAATCTTCGCCTGATTTTAGCCGTTTCTTCCATTCCTCTCCGACGGCGATAAGCGAGAAAATGCCTGAAACTTCAGCTTTCGACTTTTTTACAAGGGTTACGAGCGCTTCCTGTGTTTCGCCGCTTTTAATCATGTCGTCTACAATTAGTACGCTGTCACGTTTTTTGATTGCTTCTTTGGGAATGTAGAGTGTTACGGTTACGCCTGAATCTTTCCCTAAAATGTACGTTTCATCTATGAAGGCTTTAACGCCGACTTCCTTGTTGCGTTTTGCAACGATAAGGTTTACTCCTAACGCGTTGGCAACCATGGTGGCTAAGGGAATGCCGTCAACGGCTGCTGTTAAAACTTTTGTAACTCGTTTTCCAGCAAAATTTGCAAGTGCATGGTTTGCCGCTTGTTGAAGAATGTTGTAGTCGCCGACAATTTCAGTGTTATCAAAATAGCCTGCCTCGTCAAATTTTATTCTGCTGCGCAACTCTGCTTCTAAACCGACAATCTTGTTTAAAACTCGCCATAATTGTTTGGCTCTTACGGTGTTCGGCAGCACATGTCCTTTTGCGTAGCGGCTTAGAACGGTGACTGGTAAATCGGTTTTTGAGGCTAATTCTCGGTAAGTAATATTTCGCTTATATTTCGCTGTTCTCAACAGTTCGATTGTCATTAAACGGAGTTTCAAATCTTCTGCGTGAGTGCTCAATTTTCCCATATCCCCTTCTTTCACATTTATAAGTCAAATATAAGACATTTATTAAATATTGTATCTTGGCAATTTATGCCTTTCTGTTTAAAGTAAATCAATGTAGAACAAAGTTGCCTCAAGCTCAAACATTCACTCTTGTACATTAAACTTTTTAGACAGCAACGTGAACTGCTATATCAAAGGGGGATATGACGCGCAGAAACCTAAACGATTATTCATCACTGCACTCTTCGGCTCCATAATCTTTGTCGTTAACGTTTTTTTGCCGCCCCCATTAAACTACGTCTTAATCGTGGTTCAAGCGGTCCTCCTTGCCTTGAGCGGATTATTCATTAAAGCAGGCGCCACCTACGTAGGAGCAGTCGGGGGTCTATTAACCGCGCTGGGAAGTCCCGCTTTGGGTCCATTTACCTTTTTGTTTTCCTTCCTCTACGGCGTTTTAGTCGATGGCTTCTTGTTTATTTTCAGAATCCCCGCTTCCCCTGAACGCGTAAACCGCAATAGGCTGATGGCTGCGATGGCTTTTAGCACGATGCTGATTGGCTTAATTAGTTATTCAGCGTTTGCTCTTTTTCCACAATTTATTCCCTTGGCGAAAGAGTTTTCAAGCGTTGGCTTATTTATTCAAAGAAGCACCATGCTGGATGCGCTGGTGTTATTCATGGGTCCAGCTACCGGCATCGTGGCTGGTTATGCTGCAGCCTATTTGTGGAATAAGTACTTGCGAAACATCCGCATCTAAAGCAGTAACTGTTTGATTTTTTCATCAACCAATTTAGCAATCATCAGATTAGAAATAAAAACGCATTTGACACCGGTTAATTCAGCCAGTTCAGCCGGCTTTTGGTCCTGTGTTACAAGGATTAAATTGTGTTTGCCCGCGTATTCCACGATGTCTCTGTCTTTAGCACTTTTTAAACCCGCTTCCTGAGCGGTTAAGACTTCGTAACCTAAGGTTTCAAAGTATTCTTTTAAGCCAGCGTACATTTCATCTAATAGAATTTTCATTTGGATTCGCTAATCTACTTCTGCAGTTAAATTATTTGAGCTTTACCTCGGCTAAACCCGCTTAATCTATCCTGTTAGAGATGATATTTATTTTTCACTGATTTTGCGGGAGGGTTTCTTTTGATATAAATATTTAGCGGGCCGTTGAGAAACCTTTGTTAAAAAGCGTCAGCAGTCAAGCAGTTAATTGAATAGTTGGCGTTTTTGCTGAATAACAAGCGCAAGTATTAATATAGAGATTCATCAAATCATGTTTGAATTGAAGGTGCCGTTGTCATCAAAAGCAAAATCAGCAGCATCGGGTACGTCAACAAAATCCAAGAAAACATTTTAAGCATTAGACGAAAAGACCTCTCACCGTTATTTGATGAACTGAAAGCGGCTGACTGCGTAATCTGCGGAGGATCAGGCAGATCACTCTACTCCTTGAATGCTGCCCTGAGCCAAATTGCACTTAGCCAAGTCGGCTGGAGAAACAAGGTTGTTTTAACTCCTGATGACCCGGGGTTTCCGGGCAAAAGCATGTATGATGCAGCAGCTGACCTTGCAAGGCGTTACAAGAAAACCTTGCTTTTGATAAATTCTGGCAGTGGCTATTCTGATGATCCGTTAGTTATGGCTCAAGATTTAGTCAAGTACATTGAAGAAAAGAAATCAAACAAGTTTTCAATGGGTCTTTTAACATCCACCGTTGAGTCGCCTTTGGGGGACATAGTTAGTAAGTATGGTCACGTGGTTGAGCTTAAGGGACGCGGCAAATCCAAGCCGGGCACCGAGTACAGCGAAACAGGCATGATGGGCGACATATTCGAGTTAGGCACACTTGAACTGTTAAACAGCATGATTGAGGCTGTCTTTCGGAACCTTGAGGTTGATGATGTCTTTAAGCTTTGCATTGAAGAATTTGAAAAAATCGGCGATATGATAGACTCCAACGTTAACTCTGAAACTTACACGCGCCTCGTCGATATACTTGAAACACGAACAAACGTGTTCCTGGGCGGAAAAGGCACCGCAAACGAAATCGCCAAAATGACGGGTGTAAGACTCTTCCACATCAAAAATTTCCTAGGCGACAACGTCTACATAACAAGAGGCGTAAATACCCCGCATCCAAGAGCAGGCGACCTCGAAATCCTCTTATCATACTCAGGCGAAACAAGGCCCGTTATCATCTGGGCTGATGTAATCAAAAAGTTCGCTGGAACCGTATTTGCAATAACAACTTCAGCAGACTCAACTTTGGCTAAAAAAGCAGACCTAAAAATCATCCTCCCAGAAGAAGCCAAGCCGATGACGCCAAGACGCTTCTACACCAGGGCAGCCTACGTGTTGAGCCCAATTCCAGTAAAATTAGCTGAGCGGCTAGGCCAAAGAGGATTGAATCTTCCTGAATACATACTCAGCTGGTACCACTCCGTAACACAGTAATGTGTGGTCATGAGGGCCCTATTTTTTGAAGCATCACAATCCTCGCGTCCATGCAGCCCTCAACTGAAAGGAGCGGAATTGGCAGCACTGGGCCTCTTTTGAATTTGGAGTTGGAAAAATATCTGTCGATGGCTTCTTCGGTTACGGGGTTGAATTGGTCATGGGGAGATTTTCCGCTGGCGCCTCTTATCAGGGCGTGTCCTTTGTTTTTCAATACTCGAAAAATTTCGGAAGCGTATTTGGGTCGATCATGGTCTTCTATGAGGTGGAATAACCCGCGGTCCGTTATGAAATCGATGGTTTCGTTGCATATGGGAAGCTTCAGGACGTTTCCTCTGAGCCAATTCACTTTAACATGGGTTTTTTCTGCTCTCTTTTTTGCGATTTTAAGAGCGGCGGCACTGATATCGACACCTGTGACTCTAAATCTGCATTGCGCCATGAAGATAGCGTCGATTCCGCCGCCCGATCCAACGTCGAGAACGCGTGCATTTCTCTGAGGTACGCCTGCGGCTGCAAGGGCAACCAGTTCGGGAGAAGGGTAATTGAACTCCCAATGCTTGTATTCCCCGCTTTCATAAGCACTTTCCCAATAATCATTATCGGACAAGTTGATCCAAGACTGTCTTTACCTTGTATTTCTTAAGAATATGCGGTAGAAGATGTTAAAGATGCCCGCTTCAAAACTTGCCGTTTGAATTCTTCCATTCTTCACGTGGGGGTATTGCTTGTATTGTGTCCCAATGTTCAGCAATTTTCCCATTTTGGATTCTGTACAAGTCATAATAGGCTGATAGCTTGTCGCCGAAGTTGCCTTCCGAAACAACGAGTACGAAGTTTCCTTCTCCTAAAATCATGTGGACCTTGGTGTACTTCACGGTTAACCCCTGTGTGGCTAAAGCCTGCAATCCAGCTGACAGTCCTGTAAGATTATCGGCAACTAGAGGATTGTGTTGTATATAGTTATCTCCATCAAAATAGCCTGCGAACTTCTCTCTGCGGCTATTAAGCAGGTCATCCATATAATTCCGCATAAGCTCTTTATTCATTTCTGTCTTATCAAGCCCCCAAGCAAATGTAGGTCCGTCTATCATAGTGTGCCCGCTCGGGTTCGGTTTCTCAGCTTTAGTCTGAAAGTTATCCCAGTGCTCCACGATTTTTCCATCCTCAAAACGGTAGATATCAAAACCTATCAAAGAAACGTTTGGGACGTTGAACTCTGAGTGTGTAAATACGAAATTCCCGTCCTGAAAGGCACGTACTGGATTGACTTTAAACGAGATTTTCTGATTAATTGCCCTGCGCTCGATTAATCCTTGAATACCATCTTTCAACGTAAGGTTATGCTGAACATAATTATCCGCGTTTATGTAAGAAAGAGGACCATCATCCCCTGTCTCACCACTCTTAAGTAATTCCAACGCCTGTTGCCTATAATTTTCCATAAAAACACCATATTTCAACTAGTATTAGGCAATTATTATTTCTTTCTTTATCAAACCCACTGCCAAGTTCTACTCGCCGTTTCCAGAGCAGCTTCTAACTTTCAATTTTGCAATAGAAATTCACTTGCTAAATTGATACCCTACCCCGCCTTTACTCGCCGCTTTTCAAAAAGCAAGGAAGCCAGAACTTTTCAGGTAGCATAGTTTAAGGTTCACTGGATTTTTAGCCAAAACGGTTTGCCCTCAAGAAAATCCGTTAAGAACTCTGCAAAATCGCCGTTCTCAACGTATAATTCAGTTATTTCGCCGTTTACCAAAATTTTATGGTTCTTACGGATTGATTTTGCAATCAGTTCAGCGACGCCCGCAGTTTTGCCTCCATCCGCAAGCTTCTCTTTCAAGAGTGCAACTGCATCGGTTGTTTTGCGTGGCACTTCAATCATCCAGCGTCCATCCTCAATGTAAGGTCCAGAAATAACGTTCTCATTACCAGCATATTTAGCCAAGAAATTTTCGCTTTCCGCTTCCCGTTCCAGCGGTGGACCAAGATGCTTTTTGATGTTCGGCAAAACTTGCTGTGCAAGCTCAAAGGTGAAGATGCTGAGGGTTTTTTCGTTGCTCCAAACGGTGTCTTTTAGGATTTTGTAATCGTTTAATTCCAATAATTTGTGTAGCGAACGCTTTGTTCTGTATAGTTGCCCCCATAAAACGTCTGGAACAGCGCTCACTTGGTCTATAACCAGAAACACAATGGATGAACCACGGCTGGCAAGCTGACTTTTCAAGCTTGCAGCAGGCAGCGCCTCAGGTTTAAGCGGATAAAAGAAGGCAGCGTCAGGCTTTTTCAGGAATGCTCTGGCTGCACCAACAAAACTGTACAGTTTCTGAGGCTGCACAGCTGAAGCCACGTTTCTTCCTTTATCAACAGGGTCAACGATTACTAATGGTTCGGGGAAGAGTAGGGAAAGCTCGTTTTCTCTGTTTTCATAATAGTTTTCGATGTCTATTACAACTCGCTTATTATACAGTGCAAAGACCCGTATCGTTTCAGAGAACGACCGGTATTTCATTATCAACAGTTCGCAGAGGTAACCGCTGAACCCGCCGACTTTTATTTCCGCCCCATAAACGCCGATGCCCTGCATGAACCTTTTAAGAAGCCGAACCTCCCCACGCAAGCTTGCGCTTAAGCGTTTTTTAATGTAGTCTGTGTGATACGGCGTTCGATCAGTGGCGCTTTGCCATTCACCAGGTTTAGCATCATAACAAGGAACAATATCCACGCGGTAGCCGTCAACGAATATTTCTAGGTAAGGATGCTCAGCGAAACGTTCAACCTGCTCATAAGCGCCAGCCGCTTTTTTAGCAATTTTTAAGCCGATGTCCCCAAGATTTTTTCTCGGTATCGAGGTTGGTAGACGCATGAAAACGTCGATGTCTGGGTTTTCCTTAATCCATGTGTCCTTGGCTACTGAACCCTCAACACGCACAATCGCTGGAACGCCTTCTTGTTCGCAAGCCAACGCTACTTTCTGCTCTAACTCACGGGTTATAGCATCAACTTTTGCACGATCCTCTTTTCCCGGCGTAATTTTCTCCAGAACCTGCTTGGTTACTGCTTCGATTTCCTGCATAGCTATCATTTTTGCTCCTGTGCTGGGCAGTATTCTCTAAGCGTTGAGTAAGTTGGACCTTTAGGCGACAATTGGCTTCTTTTAAGCCGAAGGCAATCCGCTCTGATTATGCCAAACTCGTAATCAGCTTTCTTTGTTACAAACTCAGCTAGAAGCTGCTTATTAACGCCCGACCTTACCCGTGCAATGGTCAAATGTGGGCTGAACCCATAAGCATCCGCCGCAAATCCCAACGCGTGAATCTGAGGTTCCAGCTGAGTGAAAATGCTTTTAAGCTGTTCTACACCGTCAGTCATTCCTGCCCAAACAACACGGGGATAATTGAGGCTGGGAAAAACGCCTAAACCGCAAAGTTTGATGTCGAAAGGGGTAAACTTGACTTTTTTCATCGCCTCGTAAACCTTGTCAACCATGCTGGGGCTGATGTCGCCCAAAAATCTAGTAGTTATGTGGATGTTTTGCGGCGCTACAGGTCTGAGGTCTGCGCCCGTTTCAACCAGAAGTTTCTGTGCGGCAGCAAGTCTATTCAGCGCCGACTCGTTTTCCATATCGAAAGCAATGAAGCTTCTTATCTGTTCAGACATCACGTGTTCCTTCAGAGTATTTTTAACACGGAACCCTCATAAATGCTTTTAAGCGAAATTAAATTCGGTTTGTAATATCTCGTTAGAAACATTTTTTGAAAAGTTATTTCGGTGGATGCTCTTTGGTCTTAAAGCTCTTATGCCTTGGAGTGTGGAGATAGCAAGGAAGGCAAATAGAATAATATGGCCCTGCAACGCTCTGCAGAAACACCGACGCTTCCTGCTGCTGAGGCGGAGGGAGTTGTCGAAGGCACTGATGTTTGGCTGGGTATTATGTCCTCGATGAGCTGTGTAGTCCCTGTCACGTTTACCGTTGCATTGCTAAATTGGGGCTGTGTGACAAAATCTATGTTGGATTCGATGAGGTGTCCAGTATCATACTCAACATAATCCGTTTCATTAACAGATAAATTCATCATTAACGTCTGGGAGGAGTTTGACCATGGTATATTCATTCTGGTAATTGTCACCATATCTTTGGATGAAGAATCTACCCTGAAAACCTTGTATGTGCCTGAGGGCACCGTTATGTTTTGGATGTCAACGAAGGTAAGTGTCATATTTCCAGTTGAGCTGCTACTTGAGCTATTACTATCCAACGAAACTATCTCAGTGTCACCTACTTTCACTTCGGGCATTGCCAAAAAAACAAGAACTGGGTTTACGTTGCTAACGTTGGCAGCCTCAGTTGACGAAGATTGCGGGTAAATATCCTCTGAGTAGCCTGTCTGATTCACTTCTTCGATATAAGAAATGGAAAATGCTCCTAAACTTTGAGTATGGTTAATGCTGTATGTTTGACCATTGAAGCCTATCACGGTTTGAGTTTCAGTCGAATTGAACTTAGTCGGATTTAAAGCACCCGTATACGAAACGCTTCCCACACTGCTTTCCGTTTCCGTGATGCTATAAACCATTTTTTCACCAACTACATAACTTACGTTAAGCGGTATGGTGGCGGCACCTTGAGGAATCAAAAAAGCCAACGCAAGAATTACAATCACAATTACACTCACGACCACAGCGACCTTCTTGCCGAATCGCTTAAAAAAAGAAGCAGATGTGCGTTCGTTTCCAGAAGTTGTTTGGGTAGAAACAGAATGGATTTTACTGAACAAACGTTTTGGTGTATGAACTGAGCGAACGAACCCAGAAGTCCTTATCATACTTATTAAACACCAGTATGCCCTGAACTTCTGACTATATTACCGCGTAAGAAGCTTTTAGGTTTTGTCTAACTCTGCGCAGCGGCAGTGGTTTGCATGCAGATTTGTTCTTGCCTAATAGTTTGCGTGGCAAACATTGCCGTGGTCGTGGCTGCTGTGGCCGAAAAATTTCCAGAATTACGCCGCTGTTAAAGATTGATTGATAATATAGTGTGAGGATTCAATCTTGGGCTTCATAGTTTTTATTATTCGCGATTTCTGTCTATATATCTATGATGAAAATGCATGTTAATTTGGACACGACTCCATCAATGAGTGAGGAAACTTCTCAACCAACCGTGGCCTTGAATATGGCTTCGAAAAAAGCCGGGGGCGTCGTTTGTGTTAACTAATGTGATAGTTATTGACGATGATGAGGAAACAAGAAATTTGTTTTCCACAGTCTTGACTGATGCGGGATATTTAGTTGAAGCTGCAGAAAACGGTAAACAAGCTATTAAAATATGTAAAAAAGAGCCCTTTGATGTTGCCCTCATCGATATTGAGCTACCTGACATTAAAGGAATTGACCTCCTCCAAACATTAAGACAGATTCAGCCCAAAATGGTTAAGATAATCATTACAGGCCATCCCTCGATTGAAAATGCAGTGAAGTCGGTGAACGAGAAGGCGGACGGATACCTATTGAAGCCTGTGAACATGGTTGAAATGCTGGAAATGATAAAAAAAATCCTTGCGGAGAAGACAAACGAGTATCTTCAGATAGCCAAAATGGTTGAGCAAGCCAAAGAATCAACTCCCTTCACTAAGTATCAGAGCCCAGAGCGATGGCGAGGATAAGCGTAGACGTGCAATAGTGTATACGAGATAGAAGAAATTCTTTTAAAGTTAAGTTAGGAATATTATTTTTTATTTTTTATTAAGATTGGCGTTTGCCATCCAGTTGTATCTTAGCTCGATGTATTCAGCTACTTTTTTCTCATCAAACTGTATTTTCTTTTGCTGTTCTTTCAACTTACTCTCTATTAGACTTGTTAGTTTTTTAGGGTCAAATGGTTTCACGATATAACCATCTATTCCTTTATTTGCCGCTTCAATAGAATTATCTAAGGTAGCGTTCCCAGTTATGATTATCTTTATCATCTCAGGCTCTGGTTTTCGAAGTTTGCCCAGTAGCTCTGTCCCTTCCATATCGGGTAAATGAATATCTATAAGGGCTAAATTGAAGAGCTGTTTAAAACTTTCAGCAATAGCTTTCTTGCCAGTTCCAACGCATGTAACTGAGTAGCCTTTGTCGGTCAAGATTTCAGTTAGCATTTCTTGCATTTTTGGGTCATCGTCTACCACTAGAATATTTTCCAACGTCCGCACCTATAGGTTAAGTTCAGTGACATTATTTTTATTTCTTGTTAATCACTAATCTATTTCACACCTAATTATTCCTAAGCTTGATTATCAATTCGTAAACCATTTTATAATGAAATCGTAGACTTGGATTGCCCAAGTTATGCTAAATAGGCGAGATAATGTCTGAAACCTCTTTAAGAGAAACCAAGATTGCATTAATTTCCAGCAATCCTATCAGTGTATTGCATGTTGATGATGACGTCGCTTTCTTAAGCATGGCAAAACAGTGCTTAGAGATGCAAGCTGACATCGTAGTTGAATCAGCCCAGTCAGTTCAAGAAGCACTTGAAATGCTGAAGACTAAGAAATTCGATGTCATAGTTTCAGATTATCAGATGAAGGGGAAAAACGGTTTAGAATTTTTGAATGAGATAAAAACCGCTGGAATTACCACGCCTTTCATATTATTTTCAGGTAAGGGACGGGATGAAGTAGCTGTAAAAGCGTTAAATTCTGGCGCGTTCAGGTATATAGATAAACGTGGTGCCCTAGACGCAACATACGCTGAATTGGCATCATGCATTATTCAAGCGGCACAATACACCAGAGCCCAAGCGATGCTTAAGGAAAGCGAAAAACGATTTAGGGCAATTTTTGACTCTTCCATCGATGCGATCTTAGTTCTTAACGATGCTGGCGAAATTATCTACAGTAATAAAGCAGCAAAAGATATGTTGGATTACGCTAAAGACCAGATTACTAAGGCATTAAACAAGCATTTTAACAAACAATTCGCATCAACCTACGAACAAAATATGCACGATGGCTTCAAGCAATTATCAGATGGCAACTTGTTAATGACTGGGAAAACGGTTGAACTCGCCCTCAAGAATACATCAGGCAAAACAACCATCATTGAACTTTCATTTTCTGCTTTCATTGAGAACGGTCAATGGTTTGGAGTAAGCATTGTTCGAGATATCAGCGACCGCAAAAGACAAGAACAACTATTAGAGGAAAGCCAGCAGACGTTGAAAGCGCTTTTTGCTTACAATCCAGAAGCCATTGTTTTCATGGATAAGAATTTCCGTGTGACTGATGTCAACCGTAGCTTCACAGAGCTTTTTAAATTCACTTTTGAAAACATCAAGGGCCAGAAAATTAAGGATGTTATCGTTCCTGAGGGCCTGGAAAAAGAGTCAAGAACTATCGAGGGGTTGATTGCGAAAGGGCCGGTAACCTTTAGAACAAAACGAAAAAGACAAGATGGTTCTGTTATTGATGTTAGCTTATCGGGGGGACCATTAGCAGTAAAAGGCAAAATAGTTGGATTTTTCATGGTTTTTCTCGATATCTCTAACTTAATTATAGTTCAGAATGTTTTAGCTAGTTCTCTTTCAAAGGCAGAATTATTAAATGAAAAAATTAGGGTGTTAGGCGGTTTTACCCGTCATGATGTTAGAAACAAACTTGGTTTAATTTCGGGTAACGTGTATTTAGCCAGGAATAAATGTAAAAATGATCCTAACTTAGAGAAGTATCTAAGCAACATTGATGATTCCATTAAAAATATTTGTGATATCTTTGATTTTGCAAAAACTTATGAAATGATAGGCGTCGAAGAATTGGTTCCTGTGGATATAGGTAAAATGGTTCAAAATGCGCTTTCTCTCTTCGCGGATCTTAAAGGTGTAAAAGTTGAAAATAAATGCATGGGGTTTGAAGTGATCGCGGATTCTTTACTAACACAAGTATTCTACAATCTTATTGACAACTCATTGAAATACGGCGAAAAAACCACCACTATAACCATATTTGCACAAAAACTTAGTGAAAACTCAGTCAAATTATGTTATAAAGATGACGGCGTTGGCGTAGATAAAAATCTTAAGGAACATTTATTCGAAAGAGGTGTGGGAAAAGGCACCGGATTTGGGTTATACTTGATACACAAAATATGTGAAGTTTACGGTTGGATGATAAAAGAGAACGGCCAACCAGGTCAAGGGGTTCAATTTGAATTTATGATCCCCGTTGAAAAAGTTAAGAGGTTTGTAGAAAACAGCTAATCATTTGGGATAGCGCATCCTTTAATTCCAAAAGTTTTCAGGTGTTCAAAACTTAAAGCGCAAACGAGCCCGCGACTGCGAAATCTGACTGATTGAAGTCGGTTTCGAGTATCATGCTGAAGCAGAAGGTCATAAATTTTTTAGGAAAAGAAAGAATGGTTTTCTAAAAAAACAAACGCTTTTTAATGGAAACGCTTGCTAATATGAACTAAAAAAGGGTAAGTTATGAGCGCTGACAAACTGGTTGTTGGTTTAGCAGGAATGCCTGGGTCAGGCAAATCTGTGGTCGTTGAAACTGCAAGCGAACTAGGCTACGCCATAGTGGTTATGGGCGACGTAATCAGAGAAGAAACACTGAAGCTTGGCTTGGACTTAACTCCGCAGAATGTAGGAAAAGTTATGCTTCAATTACGGGCTGATGGCGGAGTCGCAGTGGTCGCTCAGAAGTGCATTCCTAAAATAGAAGCGCAAGCAGGCAGTAAAGTTCTTGTTGACGGTTTAAGAAGCCTGTATGAAGTTGACGTTTTCAAAGCGCATTTTGCGAAGTTCAGTCTTGTCGCTGTGCATGCTTCTCCTGAAACAAGGTTTAACCGCCTTTTCAGTCGCCGCCGAAGCGATGACCCGAGCGGATGGGAAGTTTTTCGTGAACGGGATATGCGTGAGCTTAGCGTTGGTTTGGGAGATGTTATAGCGATGGCTGAGCAGATGATAGTTAACGATAATAGTGTTGAGGAGATTAAGCCTAAAGTTGTGGAGTCTCTGCGGAGGATTGAGGAAAAATGGATGAAGTAACTGTTCACGTTGAAGCTGAAATTAACCCGACCGAAAGCGAAGATAAGGTAAAAACGGCTGTAGGCAACGTTTTAGGCAACGCTTCCATAACAATCAAGCCTTCTGGCAAAGCAAGCACATTAACGGCGGAAGCTAAAGGGCAGGATTCTCTTGTTAAACTACGCAACATACTGCGCACTGACAGGATTCGTGATGCCGCCAGAAAAGCCTTCTTTCACAGCACAAGAGGAAATACCATTAGCTTTTGCTTAAACAAGCAAGTAGCGTTTGCAGGGCACATCTCCTTTTCTGAGGAAACAGCTGAATCACCGTTGGGCCCCATACGAGTGACGATTGAAACTGATAATCCAAGGCAGCTCATCGAGTGGCTTGCCGAAAAAACCGCTTAGGCAAGGACTAGAGATTGTCTGCAAAGGCTAAAGTAACGAAAAACGGTGCAGTTCTGTTAGGCGACAGCGTTGCCTGCGACGCTTTTGACGAGTCAAGGCCTCTGCGGATTGTAACTCATGCGCACGCAGACCATCTTGGCGGCTTACGGAAAAGTTTGAAGTGCTGTAAGAAAGTTGTGATGACTAAGGCCACCAGAGACCTCGCCGAAACACTTGACGACTCGCTTAAACTTCGAGACGCGGTAATCGAGACCTTGGAGTACGGCAAAACCATCAGGTATGGTGAAGAGCAGATTACGCTTGTTAAGGCGGACCATATTTTGGGTGCCGCGCAGGTGCTGGTTGAGGATGCTGGCGGAATACGAGTTGCTTACTCTGGCGACTTCAGGATTGATGACACACCGGTTGTTGAATGTGATGTTTTGGTTGTTGAGGCAACTTATGGGAGTCCATCATGCAGACGCTCATTTGATGTAGATGTACGTGAGCTTTTAGTTAATATGATTGAGAAACGCTTGCGTGGTGGCGCTGTCTACGTTTTCGGGTATCATGGCAAACTGCAAGAAATCATGCAGCTTCTGAGAAACGCGGATGTCGCGGTGCCGTTTGTTATGCCGCAGCGTGTCTATGAGGTTACGAAAGTTTGCGAGCAACACGGTATGCAGCTGGGTTGCCTGTCGCTTTCTACAGATAATGATGGGCGTGAACTTTTGGATGGGAACCTTCCCTGCGTCGCCTTTTACCACATGAATTCCCGCGGGTACGTGGGCTTGCAAAACGCGCGTATCTGCGTTAGCGGTTGGGAATTCAATTCTCCTTGCAGGCAGATTGGCGATAGGGAATATTTAGTTGCGTTAAGTGACCATTCAGATTTTGACGGTTTAATAGAGTATGTTAAGCGTTCAAGAGCAAAAAAAGTCATCACAGACAATTATCGAGTGAGTCACGGCGCAGTTTTGGCTAAGGAAATCCGCAAGCGCCTGGGCGTTTCCGCAGTGGCAATGCCGAGAACTCCTGGGCAAACTACGCTGTAGCATTAAGTTTTGGGTGAAGAAAGTTAAAGCTTAAAAGCGAAAAATCAAACTATTCTCTCTCACTTACAAGAGAGCAAAGGACTGAAGAGAATGGGCAAATCATCTGTTATTTCAGGTTTCTATAAGCTTTCGCCGAAGGAGCGTTTAGCAATCGTTAAAGATTTTGCAGGCTTAACCGAGGAGGAAGTCCGGTTACTTGAGGACACAGGTTCTTTGCCTATTGATGTGGTTGACCACATGGTGGAGAACGTCATTGGCGTTTTTCCTGAACCCTTAGGCGTCGGCGTTAACTTCCAGATCAACGGTAAAGACTATTTGATTCCGATGGCTACTGAAGAACCAAGCGTGATTGCCGCTGCCAGCTACGCGGCCAAAATGGTTCGCGACGGCGGAGGATTCCACGCTAGCAGTACAGCGCCAATTATGATTGGGCAAATCCAAGTTGTCGGCGTCAAGGATGCTAAAGCGGCTAAGAAGCAGGTTTTAGACGCTAAAGCTGATGTTCTCAAGAAGGCAAATGACCAAGATCCAGTTTTGAACTCTTTCGGCGGTGGAGCCAAAGACCTTGACGCTAAAATCATCGACACCTCCATGGGGCAGATGTTGATTGTAGAGTTGTACGTTGATTGCCGAGATGCCATGGGCGGAAACGCTGTTAACACTATGGCTGAGGCAGTGGCGCCGCTGATTGAGCAGCTTACAGGCGGTCATGTTTATCTGCGCATCATCTCCAACTTAGCTACGAAACGATTGGCGAAAGCATGGTGCACCGTGCCCAAGGAATCCCTGGGCGGAGAAGCAGTCGTGGACGGCATCGCTTACGCCTCGGCTTTTGCAGAAGCTGACCCTTACCGCGCAGCAACACATAACAAAGGCGCCATGAACGGCATAATAGCCGTGGTTCTTGCAACTGGAAACGACCACCGCGCCATCGAGGCTGGAGCTCACGCTTACGCCGCCCTAAAAGGACGCTACACCAGCATATCAAAATGGACAAAAAACGTAAACGGCGACTTAGAAGGCGTAATCGAGCTGCCGATGGCTGTAGGCTTAATCGGCGGAGCAGTAAAAACCCACCCGATAGCAAGGATCGCCATGAAAATATTAAACGTCAAATCAGCCAACGAATTCGCTGAAGTCCTAGCTGCAGTCGGCTTAGCCCAAAACCTAGGAGCATTACGAGCGCTGGCGAACGAGGGGATTCAGCGCGGGCACATGTCTCTGCACGCAAGAAACATAGCAATTACAGCAGGCGCAAAAGATGAACAGGTTGATTTAGTTGCTGAACAGATGATTAAGGAGCGAAAAGTGCGAGTTGACCGAGCAAAAGAAATCCTTGAAGAATTATCCAGAAAGCAATAATTTTATGTCAAGAACTATTTTCGGTTCTTGCTTGGTCGATGAGGACGTTTATGTCTTCCTCAGAAAGACCCATCTGCCTAACTTTAGCCCATACAGGCTTCATGGTTTCTTCAAATGATTTATCAATTATTTTTTTAAGAACAACCATGTCATCAATGGCTATTGCCAGGATTTTCTCGCTTTTCTTTAGGTTAGCTGCTTTACGCCTGTTCGCTGGGATAACCACTTGCCCTTTAGAGGAAACTTTAGTTGTGGACGCTTCCACCATGCTCTCACCACGCGTAGTAAGAATATTTACTTATAACAATATTGCGAAAATAGCCTTACTTTATCGATGGCTTCTCGACCCACGGATAACAGGCAACTGGGTTGTAAGCATGCTAAAGAAGAAAGCTTTTTTTCAGTTCAAATATTTGCCTTGTTTTCTTTTGGTTGTAAAAATTTTCAATATTTTTCATCTTCTATTCCCGTAGCTATCGTGTCTATTATTGTCGGTTGTATATGTCCTTCTAGACCGTCAACACGTGATAACAGCTTATTTAGTTCTTCAATTGGGACGAATTTGCAGTATTCGTTTAGTCCTATCTTTTGGAAAGTTGGACGTGTAATTTCAGACATTACTTTATCTTGGCGATTTTTGGGAGCGACTATGTACAAGCTGATCTTTAATGATGGTACCACTGAAAGAAGGTCTGACATTCTGAGAAGACCTGAGTAGATTGATGTGGTTGTTTCAACTTCGAATGCGCAGACAGGGGAGTTCTTTATTATCCAGATGATGTCGATTAGACTTATTCTTCGAGTGGCTTCCTCGTTTAGACCGAAATTTGGCAGAGCCCTTAGGCATTCTTCGCCGATTGGTTTTCCGTTGACAACCCGATTTCGGTCATTTGAAGCAATGCATACTGAGCAGCCAGTAGCTTTACCTAATCTAACAAGCGCGTTTTCTGCCTGCAAATGTAATGAGCCTTCTTCTTCAGATTGATTCTCATCTGTTTTCGTTGGAAGGATTTCTAGTGGTTTTTCCTGAATTATTTTCTTTTTCGGCAAGGTTTGAATTTCTGTCTTTGCATCCTGAAGGAGAGTGGGCAATTCAGTTTCGATTTGTGCTAGGCTGTTAGGGTATGAAGTGATAGTCTTTATGAGTTGCTCCGCCTGATTGCCCTCTAAGATACTTTGCGTTATTATGCCCCAGCCGTATCTTGGTCCCCATGCCGTTGTCAAAATGTCTCTCACTTCGCCTAAAACGGGTGGTCTTTGATCTTTCTTTAAAACATGAATGAATTTGATGGGTATTCTATATGGAAACAGGCCGTTATCCCAAACTATATCGTTTGAACGAAAAGGTTTTCCCGAAACAGTAGCAAAACCAGCTAACCCTTTATTTACGATGAATACTAAATAGTCACCTTCTTGCCAATCTTTGAAACGGGCTGATTTGCTGCCCCACAAAGAAAATTTCAGGCAAGTCAAAAATTGATACTCATCAACCTTGGTGATACGTAGACGCAACATCGGTCACTGCTTATACTTTAGATGCTCTTTTTTTAAAAGACTTGCTATAAGATTTTTGGTGCTCTTAGGTTACTATCAGCGCATTTAATATCCACCATAAAGAGGGCAATATAACATTAGTTGGTTTTCCAATTAGGAAGAGATACCAAGACTTTTTTTATACAATATCTTTTGGGGTTTCATCATCGAATACCGAAAAGCCTCTTTCCAGAACTAAACCTCTTTACATGTTGAAAAAGCATTGTTTCATGCAGAAAGGTGCGCGACTTACTTCTATGTTGAACTATGTTGAATCATATTTGAAGCCTAATAGAAGCATCTAGCAGACTAGGAGGGTAGCTTGTGCACACAAACGCTGCTACCTACAGGATACCCTACTATTTGAGACAAAAACCAGCCACAAAAAGATTGCGTAAGCAAAAGCCCCTCCTCCCTACTATTTACACGCATTCCGCCACTGTAAAAAGCAGCGAGCACACAAATACCCTATCTGAACTGAAATCCCGTGTAACTTAACAGAATTGTTTGTGTTTTATTGCTTGTTTTTGGCGAGTGATTCAACCCATTCGCGTTTCTCCCAAAGAGCACAGCCGTGTATTTCTTTGAGCTCCGCATGGTTTTCACGTATGGTCTTGAGCATTTTTGATTGCAGGGCTTCTCTGAGCGGCAGGTTCTTTAGGTTGGTGTCTGAGTAGGCGATGAATGGGCATGGTTCAACGTTTCCTTCTGAACTAACATGTATGAATCCTCGTCCAGCTGAGAGGCATCCGCCGATTTCCTCTTCATCCCAGGGCAAGGCAATGAACATCGCTGGGAACTTTTTACGGAAGCCATTTCGGATTGCTACAACTTTTGATTTTTGTTCTTCTGAAAGCACCCAATCTTCGGTCCCAGCTATTACGGGCGTGTATTCAACCATCATGAAGAGTTTGCATCCTGAATCGACCAGTTGCTTGATGAAGGCTTCATCAGTGACTTCCGCAAAGTTGGTTCTCGTCAGGGTCAAGGTTGTTCCCCAGAAAAGGCCTTTGTTTTTTAGTTTGCCAATTGATTTAAGCAGCTGATTGTACACTCCCGTGCCTCGTCTGCCGTCAGTGTCAATCTGGTAACCCTCCAGGCTTAGAAGCGGAACAATGTTTTTGTTTGAAGCCATTCGCTCCAACACTTGATCGTTCAGCAGCAACCCATTTGTAAACATCATAAACATTATCTCAGGAGTTTTCTTAGAGATATCCAGTATGTTTGCTCGCATGAGGGGTTCTCCACCTGCAAGCACGATAAAAGATATGCCGAGTTCCTTCGCCTCATCCACAAGCCGCTCGATGCGTTCGTCACTCATTTCAGCATCAGGTTTGCTTCTTAATGCTTGATGGTAGCAGCCTGCACAATGCAGGTTACATTTGCTGGTTACGCTTATGACTAAGATGGGTGGAACATGAAGCCCTTGGAGTTCCAGCTTCTGCCTCGTTTTAGCCGCCTTATTTTGCCATCTGAGGGTTCGCAGAAAGAAAACCGATTGGGAAGGGCTGGTGAGGGCAATTCTCACGGCGTCTTTGAAGAAGACTCGTAGGGCATCGTTGACTATTTTGTTAATGTTTAAGTTTAAATTGTCGTCGGATTCGGAAGTTTGGCTTTGGCTCATTTTCCATCGGTTTCGAGAGAATGAGTTCGAATCTATTATAGTTATTCATCAATGAATATATAGAAAAAAAATTTAATTTTTACTTGATTGATTAAACAGGAAGCCTTATTCCAGTATTATTCTTGCATCGACTGCTTTTGCACCTTTCTGATAAGCAATCACTGGGTTCAAGTCCAACTCCTTGATTTCAGGATGATCCATGACGAGGCGTGAAGTATTGCATAGTACGTTCACCAGGGCATCGATGTCTGCAGGCGGCGTGTTCCTGAAACCCTTCAGAAGCGGATAAGACTTAAGTTCAGTAATCATTTCCTTCGCATCATCAGGCGTTATAGGTGCAATTCTGAAGCTTACGTCCTTAAAGATTTCAACAAATATCCCGCCTAAACCGAACATTAACGTTTGTCCAAACTGCGGATCCTTGATGGCTCCAACGATAGTTTCAGTCGATTGCGGCGCCATTTCCTGCACTATGACGCCGACGATTTTTGCGTTAGCATTGTATTTTCCAACGTTTTCCAAGATTTTTCTGTAGGCTTCACTGACTTCAGCTGAGTTTTTCAGGTTGATGATGACACCTCCAGCGTCGGATTTGTGGATTATGTCTGGCGAAACAATCTTTAGCACCACTGGATACCCGATTTCATCAGCGCATCTTGCTGCTTCATCCACGTTTGACGCTACCTTGAATACAGTAACCGGGATACCGTACTCCATGCAGATGATCTTAGCTTCAGGCTCAAGAAGCACTTTCCTACTCTCTTTTTTTGCCTGATTAATGATTTCTGAGGTTTGACTCATGATATTCTACTTCCATTAACGTCTCTGCTTATGACATGTTTTATTGCTTTAAAATTGTTTTGATTGACTAATGACTTTTGAATGATGGCGCTCTTGCGTATTGTAGTTGTGTTCCACAGATTAATAATACCAATTATTAATACGTAATACTTAATAGTCGTTACAACGAATTCTAAATACGATCACCAATGCCAAAGCAGAGTGTTAAAGAAAAACTCAAAGCGCCATTCGCCAAGCTACGGCACCCTCGAAATACAAATAAAACAGCCATCAAAAAAATCCCAGAAAACAAAGCACCAATAGAAAGCAAGCCAAGCAGTAATAAAAGATTCAAATTTCCAAAAATAAATTTAGGTCTCAAAAAGAAAACGCCCGAGCCAGAAGTTCCCACAGTGGCCAAATCTTTACCAAAAGGAATCAAAATAGTCGACAAATATC
>Ga0326727_10010347_pt1 | contig 22282 bp, 19 predicted proteins | sample MB2enrmetagenome_FD_207643 | JGI IMG/M metagenome (GOLD analysis project Ga0326727, IMG submission 207643) | Lab enriched peat soil microbial communities from McLean, Ithaca, NY, United States - MB29MY | ecosystem: Environmental > Terrestrial > Soil > Wetlands > Peat | place: USA: New York...
CGAAGTAAACAGGGAAATCTACAAAAATCTCTCCAATCATGTCCTGATCCAGGTGCAGGACACCCTCCTAGCTTTATCTGACCTTGCATCAGCCCACCGTAATAAGCATCCCGTCCCCCTGGTCGCGGTTACAGGCTCCTCGGGCAAAACCACTGTAAAGGAGATGATTGCGGCTGTCTTGTCCCGGTCGCATCATCCTCTGGTATCGCAGGGAAATTTAAACAACATGATCGGCCTGCCCATGACAGTGCTCAATTTGGGCTCTCAACACTCTGTGGCGGTTGTGGAAGCCGGTATAAACAGAAGCGGTGAGATGGATTGGCTGGCGCGAGCCGCCTCTCCCGATGTGGCCGTGATCACAACCATCGGCCCGGTCCATTTGGAGGGTCTGGGTTCAATCGAGAATGTTGCAAAGGAGAAGTTTAAGCTTGTCCGAAAGGTGCCCCCTGGCGGGACCGCTGTTGTCCCGGCCGGGAACCCTTACCTCGATCCGCTCCTTGGTGATTCGGTCTGCTCAATTATCACCTTTGGGCTGGAACAAGGTGACTTCAGGGCCGAAAACATTCGATACGGAGCCGAGACGACGTTTGAAATGAAAGGACCTTCGGGAAGCCGGGAGATCAGGTTGCAGATTCCGGGGCGCCACAACGTAGCCAATGCTCTTGCAGCGGCAGCGGCTTGTTGGGCGACGGGCGTTGAGTCGAACGACCTGAGCTATGCTTTGAGCAGGTTTTCTCCACCCGCGTGGAGGATGGAGATTCTCCCCCTCCGGGGAAACCGAATTCTGATTCGAGACTGTTACAACGCCAACCCCCAATCCGTAAAAGCGGCCCTGGAAGTCCTGGTACGGCGGAGGGTCGGTTCAAAAACGCTGGCCATACTTGCGGATATGGCTGAACTGGGTGACCAAACCGCGAGATTTCATCAGGAAGTGGGAAAAGAGGCTGCACTGCTGGGAATTGACCGCCTGATATTTGTCGGAGCCAACGGAGGGTATGTTGCCGACGGATATGTTTCCGCTGGCGGGGATGCAAAGGCCGTTACTTTGGCTGCGGATAAGGATTCCGCATGGAAGGTAATTGATCAGGATCTGGAGGACTTTGGAATTATTCTCGTTAAGGGATCACGTATCATGAAAATGGAAACTGTCGCTGACCGTATTCTTGAGGAGAGATAGCCCATGCTTTACCATCTACTCTATCCCTTGGGCTCGAATTTGATCCTATTCAACGTGTTCAAGTACATCTCCTTCAGGGCCATCATGGCCACTCTCACGGCGCTGATGATCAGCTTTTTGCTGGGACGCCCGCTCATAGACTACCTGAGAGCATTCCAAATCGGTCAGATGATCAGAGACGACGGCCCCAAGAGCCATTTTGAGAAAAGCGGCACCCCTACCATGGGGGGTTTGCTGATACTCTTTGCCATGACTATTTCATGCTTGCTCTGGACCCGTCTCGACAATGTCTACTTTTGGATAGTGTTAGCGATCACTCTAAGTTACGGGGCAATCGGATTCCTCGACGACTATCTCAAGATTACACGCCACAGTCACAAAGGATTATCAGGAAAACGCAAGCTGGCCCTTCAAGTGACAATTGGGGCCCTGGTTGGTTTCTTCCTGTGGATGGATCCGGTATTCAAGACCACATTGGCGGTTCCCTTTTTCAAGAATGTGCAGCCGGATTTAGGGATCTGGTACATCCCATTCGCCGCGCTCGTTATCGCCGGCGCCTCCAACGCGGTAAATTTGACCGACGGGCTTGACGGCTTGGCAATAGGGCCCGTGATGATTTGCGCGGCTACCTACCTGGTGTTTGCATACGTGGCCGGCCATTTGAAGCTGGCTCATTATCTGCAAGTGGCATACGTTCCAGGCTCCGGAGAACTCGCGGTAGCTTGCGGGGCAATGCTTGGCGCAAGCATGGGGTTCCTCTGGTACAACACTTATCCGGCCGAAGTTTTCATGGGAGACGTGGGGTCGCTTTCCCTGGGCGGTCTTCTAGGTGGGGTCGCCGTTGTCACCAAGCAAGAAATCCTGCTCGCTATCGCCGGCGGAGTGTTTGTGATCGAGGCGGTTTCAGTGATTCTCCAGGTGGCATCTTTCAAGGCTACTGGTAAGAGGATTTTCAACATGGCACCTATACATCACCATTTCGAACTCAAGGGCTGGGCGGAGCCCAAAGTGATCGTAAGGTTCTGGATCATATCTATTTTCTTTGCGCTCATGGCAGTGAGCACCCTGAAGCTGCGCTGACATATTCGAGGTCCATCAAGTGAGTTCAAGCAAAAAAAGACACAATCTGGAGTGGAGATGGGGTCGGACGGACAAAAGGTGCTGCGATCCTGCAGCCGTCTGCATGGATAAACCCAAGGAACTTCCAGGGCGCTTTCCCGGAGCCCAACTATATATTCCTGCTTCGAGTTACCGCCGTCGAGGAAATTTGAAGCGATCCGGGCAATAGACGATAAGAGGACGGCAACTCCGCCTTGGCCGGATTTGAATTTCAGGAGCGATGAATGGGCGCAAGCCGCCCCACACATAGCATGGAATGCGGAACCACACGGGCAGCTAAGAGCCTCGGTCCAGACCCGTTTCTATTGACCGTGATTCTGCTGATACTCACGATCGGCGTGGTCATGGTAACGTCCGCGGGCTACATCATTGCTGCGGGAAAGTTCAGTGACGGGCTCTATTACACGAAGAAGCAGGGCTTTGCCATGCTTCTTGGCCTTGGAGTTATGTACTTATTTTCCATGGTTAATCCAAATTTTTGGCGGCGAGCCGCTGTCCCTTTGATGGGCCTGGGTATGATACTTCTCGCCTTGGTTTTTGTTCCGGGTTTGGGCGTGGAAATGGGTGGTTCGCGCCGGTGGGTACGGCTTCCTTTCGGCTTTTATCTTCAACCATCGGAGTTCATAAAATACGCTCTAATAATGTTCATAGCCGGATCCTTGGCTAAGAAAGGCACCGGAATCAAGGATTTTGCGGTCGGTTTTCTGCCTCATGTGCTGGTTATGGGAATAGTGGTCTTTTTTATCTTGAGGCAGCCGGATTTCGGTACAGCAGTTATGCTCACCGTGGTGGGCTTCCTCATGCTGTTCATAGCTGGTGGGAAGCTCCAACACCTTTTTGGGTGTGCCGTGCTGTGTCTACCCTTCTTATTTCAAGTTGCAGTGAGCGCGCCATACAGAATACTCAGGCTAAAAACCTACTTGGATCCCTGGCACGATCCCTTGAATTCAGGATTTCAAATCATACAAAGCCTCGTGGCATTCGGTTGTGGAGGCTTATGGGGTGTGGGTGTAGGCAAAGGGATTCAGAAGCTTTTCTACCTTCCTCAACCCCACACGGACTTCATCTTTGCCGTGGTAGGTGAAGAGTTGGGGCTCGTGGGGGTAGTTCTTGTCATTTTGCTCTTTTATCTCTTGATCTGTCGCGGTCTGACCGTGGCCATCAGATGCGGTGACAGCTTTCAGAGATATCTGGCGTTCGGCATAACCTCTCTTGTCGGACTCCAAGCTTTCGTCAACATGGCCGTCACGATGGGCATGCTACCGACCAAGGGCCTTCCGCTGCCTCTTGTGTCGCTGGGCGGCACTTCTCTGGTAATGAATCTTGCCGGCATCGGTATTCTTATGGCTATAACCCGGACAGCACAAGCTAATGCAGAGGGGGAAAAGCTATGAAACTCCTCATTGCAGGCGGAGGAACCGGCGGTCATCTCTTCCCTGCCATTGCCATAGCGCAGGCGGTCAAGGCCGAAGATCCTGACGCGGATGTCCTGTTTGTGGGGACTCGCCACGGTATTGAGACGCGACTAATAAGTGAAACTGGATTTCCCATCCGCTACATATCTGCGAGAGGAATGAGGAAAACCGGGCTTCTCAATAACATCTTAGGTGCTTTGGAACTTCCTGTGGGAATCTTTCAATCCCTTGCAATTATAAGGGAATTTAGACCCACCTTTGTTCTCGGTGTCGGCGGATATGCCTCTGGCCCCACTTTGACCGCCGCAGTTCTGTTGCGCGTGCCCAACGCAATCCAGGAGCAGAATTCGGTAATGGGGACAACTAATCGCATACTCTTCCGGTTCGTAGATCGTATCTTCACATCGTGGGAAGACACCGAACCTTCGCCCCCGACTGCAAAGACTTTTTTGGCAGGCAACCCGGTGAGGAGTGATTTGCTGCAAGATGAGAGTCCACACGAGGACACGGAAGAGTTGCATGTGCTTGTCTTCGGGGGGTCTCGCGGGGCTCGGAGCATAAATCTCGCGGTTTCCGAAAATCTTGGAGTCCTGGCCCCTCTGGCTGACAAGATTCGCTTTCTCCACCAGACAGGATTGGGCGCGGCAGAAGATGTCAAAAGGTCCTATGACCGTAGCGGAATCCGGGCTGAGGTGCTTGAATTCATTCGTGAAATGGGGTCTGCCTATCGTTGGGCCGATCTTGTGGTATGTCGAAGCGGGGCAGGTTCGCTCGCGGAATTGACTTCGCTTGGGAAGCCGGCAATTGTGGTCCCCTATCCCTATGCAATTGGGAATCATCAGATGAGGAATGCTCGCGTCCTCGAGGCCCGTGGTGCGGTCAAAGTCATACCCGACGGGAGCCTCAAGAACGGGGCGCTTGTAGAAGAAATCGCAAAAATAGCGGGGAATCGCCAGTTGCTGCATGCCATGGCCGACAACTCTCGCAAACAGGGACGACCGGAGGCTGCCCGGACCATAGCGTTGGAGATACTGAAGGCCGAAAGGAGCCGGTAGTGATCGGGACCCTATTTAAAAGGGTAGAAGACGTTCACTTCGTCGGGATCGGCGGGGTCGGCATGAGCGGTATTGCGGAGATTCTTCTGGCACTTGGCTTCCGCGTCAGCGGATCGGACCTTCGAAGCTCTTCCACTACCGACAGATTGCGAGATCTTGGAGGCCGCATCTACATAGGCCATCACAGAGATCACCTGGATAAAGCGGACGTGGTTGTATTCTCCTCGGCAGTCTCGGAGGATAATCCCGAACTCCGTGCAGCTCTGGAGCGCAGAATACCGGTGATCCCCAGAGCGGAGATGCTGGCCGAATTAATGCGCATGCAAACATCTATTGCCGTAGCCGGCATGCATGGGAAAACCACTACCACGTCTATGATAGCCTGGATTCTGTCGGGAGCAGGACTTGATCCGACGGTGGTGATCGGCGGAAAGCTGGATACGCTGGGCGGGGGAGCAAGGCTGGGGCAAGGGGACCTTCTTGTAGCAGAGGCCGACGAATCTGACCGGTCTTTCCTTAAGCTGTATCCTACTATCGCTCTTATTACGAACATGGACCTCGAGCATCTGGACTGTTACTCTTCCATGGAAGAAATCAGAACCACCTTCCTGGAATTCATCAATCGTATCCCATTCTACGGTTATGCTGTGGTCTGCATGGACGATCCAGAGGTTCAGAAAATTATCCCGGAAATAAAGAAGCGCTTTGTAACATACGGGCTCTCATCGCAGGCAATGATTCATGGTCACAAGCCCCATTTCGACGGAGAGGTCTCGATCTTTACCGTTTACAAGGGGAAACAACTTTTGGGCGAAGTGCGCCTTCCTATGCCCGGAACGCACAACGTGGTGGATGCGCTGGCAGCAGTCGCAGTAGCCGACATTTTCGATATCCCATTTGACCGCGCAAGGGACGCACTGAATTCTTTCCCGGGAGTCCAACGCAGATTCACTCGGATGGGGAAGGCCGCCGGCGTCACCGTGCTGGACGACTACGGCCATCACCCCTCGGAGATCCAAGCAGTGCTTCAGGCCGCGAGGCAAATCGCAAGCGGACGCATTGCCATCTTGTTCCAACCGCATCGGTACACCAGGACCAAAGCCCTTTTTGAAAGCTTTCTCACGTGTTTCCACGATGCCGACCTGCTCTACGTTATGGATATTTATCCGGCGAGTGAAGCTCCGATTGAAGGAGTGTCCGGCCGTGCCCTGGCCGAAGGGATACGCAGTCGGGGCCACAAGACCGTTCGTTTTCTTGCAGATAGAGAAGCCATTCCGAGAGAAGTGGCTGGTGACCTGGAACCTGGAGACATGCTGATAACGCTGGGTGCAGGCGATGTGACAAGACTGGGGCCCGAAATACTCGACAGGTTGCGGGAGAAGGAGGAAGCGTGACCCTGACCCCGCATCAGATTGAGCGAATTCAAGAGCTGCTGCCTGGACGCATTCTCACCGGCGTTCCTTTGAGTCGATTCTCGTCTTTAAGAATAGGCGGACCAGCCGATCTGGTTGCGGAGCCTGAAGATCTCGGAGAATTGGCCTCTCTCATGCGGTACGTGCAAGCGGAGAGAATTCCTCACATAATTCTAGGAGCCGGAACAAACGTGCTCTTTCTGGATGCCGGCTTTCGCGGAGTGGTGGTCCGGACCGCTTCCTTGAGAGGGTTTGAGATACGCGAAGACGGGTACGACCACGCCCTGGTCAAAGTAGCTGCGGGAGTCCCGCTCCCCACCGTGATCAAGAAAACGTGTGAACTCGGCTGGAAGGGGCTTGAGGCCCTCTGGGGAATACCTGGCTCGTTTGGAGGTGCCATCGTCACGAACGCCGGCGCGGGAGATGCCTGTATTGGCTTCTTTCTTACAAGTCTCGGGCTTCTCACTGATGAGGGAGAAGAAGTTGAGCTTGGCCGCAATCAACTGGATTACGCTTATCGTTCCATGAAAATTCCCCGGGGATCAGTCGTGGTGGCGGGAACACTCGGACTCCGGAGCGGAGATCGCCAGTCAATAGAAGCCAATCTCGAGAAGGCTCGACTAAGTCGTCGCGGGCGACAACCCTGGGACAGTCCGAGCGCGGGATGCGTCTTCAAGAATCCGACCCCCGAGAATCCGGCGGGGGCGATCATCGAGCGGCTAGGGTTCAAAGGTAAAGCGGTCGGAGACGCCCAGGTCTCCGAAATCCATGCGAATTTCATTATCAACAGGGGACAGGCTAGCGCAGAGGATTTCCTGGAGATGATCCGACGGATTAAGGAGAAAGTAAAATCCGAGGAAAATATCGACCTTGAACTGGAAATCTGCGTCATCGGAGAGGAGGTGGCCGATGAGTGAACAGGGTCGTCTCATTTTTTCCGAGAAAAAAGCGCGGCGTTCCATGCTCGCGGACCCCGTAGAGAAGCGCAAGAAGAACAGAAAATTCCTGAAGTCGGCCCTGACGGTTTGTCTCACCATCGATGGAATACTTGCCTTAGTACTTCTCTACATGCTTTTCCTGCACATGCCCTATTTCAATATTCAGCAGGTCGATGTAACCGGAAACCGCCGTTTGTCCCGGGCCGAAGTGATCGAGGTTTCCGAGATAGAAGATGGGATAAATCTTCTCACCGTTGATCTGAGCGCTATTGCGGCAAGGCTCAAGAGGCATCCGTGGATACGGTTCGCCACGGTCTATCGAAGATTCCCCGGTAAACTGATCATAGAGATCGAGGAAAGGGCCCCCCGGGCGATATTAGCTTCGGATAAGCTCTATTATGTGGATGAACAGGCAGAATTCTTTACGAGACTCTTGCCCGGAGATTCAGTGAATTTTCCTTTGTTCACCGGTGTAACGCCTGAACAATTAAAGGCAAACGCTCCCGAGGTCCAGGAACTGGTCAGGATGGGATTCACGATCCTCGACCTTATTGAGCGCACCGGTTCGGAAATAGACTCATCGGGAATCGGAGAGATTCAGATGAATCTGAATCGGGGGTTATGTTTACAGACCAGGGCCGGGCGTGTGCTGGTCCTTGGAAAAGGTGATTTCGAGTCCAAAATCCAAAGATACGAGCGGTTGAAAAGATTCTTGACGCAGAGGGGAGAATGGAATAACGCCCGTATCATCAATCTCGACTTCGAGGATCGTGCGCTGGTCCGGCCGGACAAGACACGCCTCCAGGGGTGAAAATATGTCGCGAAGCGAGAACATCGTTGTCGGTCTGGATGTGGGGACAACGAAAATATGCGCCATTATAGGTGAGCTGAACGCTGAGGGTATGGTGGATATCATCGGCGTGGGGAGCTCCCCTTCTAGAGGTTTGCGCAGGGGAGTGGTCGTGAACATCGACCACACCGTCTCGGCCATCCGGAAGGCAGTTGAAGACGCCGAGTTAATGGCCGGCTGCAGAGTGGACAGCGTGTACGCTGGTATTTCCGGTGGCCATATAAAGGGGATAAATTCCCACGGCGTCATAGCCATCAAGAACCGTGAAGTGACCCAGGTCGAGGTAGCTAGAGTCATTGATGCAGCCCGAGCCGTAGCCATCCCCATGGACCGCGAAGTGATCCACATTCTTCCCCAAGAATTCATGGTGGACGATCAGGAAGGAATCAAGGAGCCCATTGGAATGGCGGGCGTGCGCCTCGAAGCCAAGGTGCACATCATCACGGGGGCGGTTTCCGCCGCACAGAACATTGAGCGATGTGCGCACAGAAGCGGTTTGAGAGTGCATGACCTTGTTCTTCAGCAAATGGCCTCGGCTGAGGCAGTGCTCTCGGCTGACGAAAAAGAGCTCGGCGTGGCGCTGGTCGACATCGGCGGAGGTACTACAGACATCGCCGTGTTTGCGGACGGTTCCATTCAGCACACGTCAGTGATCAGCGTGGGCGGCGATCAATTGACGAACGACATAGCCGTAGGGTTGAGGACCCCGATGGTAGAAGCTGAAAAGATAAAGAAAAAATATGGCTGCGCGCTGGGGTCACTTGTGGATAAAGACGAGACAATGGCAGTGCCGGGAGTCGGTGGGCGTCAACCACGAGTCCTTTCCAGGGCCGTCCTGGCCGACATCACTGAACCGCGGCTTGAGGAGATTCTGGGACTCGTACGTCGAGAGCTGGAAAAGCACAACCTCATGCAAACAGTGGCGTCGGGAATGGTCCTTACCGGCGGATCAGTAGCCGTAGAGGGAATCTCCGAACTGGCCGAACAGCTCTTCGATATGCCCGTCCGGCTGGGCTATCCCATTGGAATCAGTGGACTCGTAGATGTTGTCAACTCTCCGGTTTATGCCACTGGAGTCGGCCTGGTTCTTTGGGGAGCGCGAAACAAGGATGAAGATATCGTATCGTCTTATCATGCAGGCGGTCCTTTAGACCGCGTGATGGGTCGAATGAGGCAATGGTTTGCCGAAGCGTTTTGAGAGAATGTCGATGAGTGTGATATAGCCAAATATCTGATGGAATTTTCAGTCTTTAACGTGACATCGACGAATCGGTGTCCCCCGTTTTAAGTTGGCTCAGGTAGGCCTTTTTCATTGGATTATGCCGGAGGATCGGAGAAAACCTCGGCAAGGTTTGCTAAGACGAAGATTTTCAGTTTTGAGGAGGTGCCGGCCATGCTGGATTTCGAGGTGGAGTCGGATCGCAATGCCTTGATACGTGTCATTGGAGTAGGCGGTGGTGGCGGCAACGCCGTAAACAACATGATAAGGTCGGGGCTCAGAGGCGTCGAATTTGTAGCTGCCAATACCGATGCGCAGTCTCTTCAGCACAATCTCGCGGAAACCAAATTGCAGATTGGCGGGCAGCAAACCCGGGGTCTCGGGGCTGGTGCAGATCCCGAAATAGGCAGGATGGCCGCCAATGAAGACTACGATAACATACGAGATGCTCTGGAAAATTCAGACATGGTCTTCATTACCGCAGGGCTGGGAGGCGGGACCGGCACAGGCGCGGCACCCATCATCGCGCGCATCGCTCGACAAGAGATCGGGGCGCTTACCGTTGCGGTCGTTACCAAGCCATTCCTCTTTGAGGGTAAGCGGAGAATGCGACAGGCTGAGGAAGGTATTGAGATTCTAGGCAGGGAAGTCGACACTCTTATCATAGTTCCCAACCAGCGGCTGCTTTCTCTCAAGAAGGACATCTCGTTCCTCGATGCTTTCCGGAAGGCGGACGACGTTCTTCTTCAGGGAGTCCGAGGCATATCCGACCTGGTGACTGTAAATGGGCTCATCAATCTCGATTTCGCGGACGTGAAGACCATCATGTGCGAAAAAGGGGTGGCGCTGCTTGGAAGCGGCTCGGCCATCGGGGAGGGGCGCGTTGAGGAAGCCACGCGAATGGCAATCAACAGTCCTCTGCTCGAAGATATCTCCATGTCCGGCGCAAGAGGCGTTTTGATCAACATTACCGGTTCTTCGTCGCTGGGGCTCGCCGAGATCAACGACGCGGTTTCGATTGTGCAAAACGAGGCTCATGATGAAGTCAATATTATCTTCGGCGCGGTCATCGATGAAGAGATGGGAGATGCCGTCAGCGTAACGGTTATAGCTACCGGCTTCGGTAGAGACGAGAGTGTTTCGTACGTCAGGAACGAACAACTTCTTCCGAACCGACCCCTGCCACTTCTCAAGGAGAAGTGCACCAGCGAAAAGCCTGTGGCGAGGACGGTCATTCCGCCGGAACCTCATGACACGAGCTTGCCGGCTTTCATCCGAAAGAGCCGGAGGGAAAAGAATTGCAGACATCTTGGAGTGGTTGACAACTATCCGGTCGAGACTGAAGAGGACCTGGACATCCCGACTTTCTTGCGCAAGCAAGCTGAATAAAAGTGCTGGTGCCCATGCGCTTTCGAATGAGTAAGTTCACCAACCGGTGTGAAGCCGAACTCTGGCTCTAGGGCGCATCTTCATGAACGCTTATAGCAATTGTCAAAAATAATGTCCGTTTCCTCGTTATTCCTGCGGAGGCAGGAATCCATCCCGCGAAACGCGGGACTGGACCCCGGATCGAGTCCGGGGTGACGCTGTAGTTCCAGTTAATCGGTCAGAAATTTTGACAATCGGTATTTCATTGATGGCCGGCAAATTGAACTCATGGTGCATGGATGTGCGAAGTCCATCCATGCACCGAGGAGAGGGGAAAAACTGTCATTGCGAGTCCCGCAACATGCGGGACGAAGCAATCTTTCCCTTTAACCATTTGGATCATTGGTGGGACGCCCCGCGCGGAACGCGGAGTTGTCCGTCATTCTGAATGGACAGGCTGGAAGCCCACCATTCACTGATTGCAATGACACATAACCAACAATTGCCGCTCGTAAGGGAATGGTTGTCTTCACTCCAGTTACCTGGCCATGGCATTCGGTATAATAGAAAATGTTGCGCCTCATGAGCCGATCTCAAGGGGGGCTGTCGAATGACAAGGCCCTCTGAAGACGGGGCGATCCATAAACCCAGGGGCCCCACTATACCGGTAGCAATCGTCTACCCGAATGTGTATCGCGTGGGCATGGGAAACCTCGGGTTTCAATTCCTTTATCACTTCCTCAACACGCATCCTTATTTTTCAGCAGAGCGCTTCTTCTGCCCCTATCCCCCGAAGCTTAAGAATGACCGGGCCCGCGAGCCTCTTTCTGAGGAATCTCGGCGGAATCTCAGGGACTTCCCGGTTGTTGCCTTTTCCCTGCCCTTTGAAAACGATTATCCTGCCGTCCCGGCAACGCTTCTGGCCGCGGGAATCCCACCGTTTGAAAAAGACCGGACAAGTGCGGACCCTCTTATAATCGCCGGCGGTGTATCAGTCTCTATCAATCCGGAACCGCTGTCCCCTTTTCTCGATCTGGTCTTTATCGGTGAGGTGGAAGACGAGCGGGAAGATGGTTTCTTTTCCAGATTGGCCAAGGTGTTGTCTCCTTCATCAAAGGGTTTTGCGCATAGGCGGGAAATTCTCAAAGAATTTCGCGACACGCCTGGAGTCTATGTTCCATCTGCATATAGCTTCGCCTTTAGGGAAGATGGACGTGTCCAAACGATCAGTGTGGAGGCCGGTTTTCCTGACAGAGTTCAGGCGGTAAAACGGGTTTCCAAAGAGGGGCCTGTTCCGATATCAGTTCTATTCTCGCCGGAAGCCGAATTCGGGGAAAGCTTGTTAGTCGAGACCAACCGCGGCTGCTCCAGGGGTTGTCGATTTTGTGCGGCGGGCTGGATTCATTTTCCAGTGCGTTATGCGTCTTTCCAGCGCTTTCGCCAAGACATTGACAAAGCCCTTGAGGCCGGGAGGACCGTGGGACTTATCGGCTCGGACCTTGCCGGGCATCCGGAATTGGAAGACATACTAAGCAACATCGTGGACCGGGGAGGCAAGTTTTCACTGTCCTCCATCAGGCCCGAAGGTCTGACTCCTCGTATCATCGAGCTGATGGCCAGGACCGGCCAAAAGACCGCAACCCTGGCTCCTGAGGTTGCTTCCACTCGTTTGAAAAAAATTATCGGAAAAGAAATCCCTTCACAGCGATTCTACGAGCTCGTCGAGGGATTGGTTGCGGCAGGAATTCCGAACCTGCGCTTCTATTTCATGATTGGCGTGCCGACAGAGACTGACGATGATGTTGAGGCTCTCGTGGATTTTGTCCTCACAAGCAGAAAAATATTCCTGGAAGCCTCAAGGCCGATGAAAAAAATAGGAAAAATAGGCGTTCAAGTGAACCCATTCATACCCAAAGCCTGGACACCGTTTCAATGGTCTCCCATGGCCCTGTCACAGGTTCTTCGAAAGCGGGCAAGAACACTCCAGACCGCGTTGGGGAAAGAGCCCAATCTTGTGGTACGCGTAGAATCGGTCCGACAAGCAGCGGTTCAGGGTGTGCTGTCCAGAGGTGATAGGCGAGTTGCCGGAATCTTGAACTGCATTGCGATCCAGAAAGAGTCATTGTCAAACATCTTCAAGAATCGAGGCATCGATCCGACCCTTTATTTGTACCGTGAAAGATCTTTGGATGAAGTCTTTCCTTGGGATGTGACGGACCACGGAGTAAGCAAAGAGACGCTTTGGCGACTATTTGTCAAAGCAGTTTCAAAGAGAAATGCACAGTAACCATAACAAAGTATATTATTAGTAAGTTACATAGCCAGGAGCTATAACGATGTATGAAAATGCTTGAAAGTTTGGTGCCACGGACGTGCCGTCAGGCTCGTCCGTGCACGGATGAGCTTCGCACATCCGTGGCACCAAGAGTTCAATCCGCTGGCCATCAAGGATGTGCCTTTTCATAGGAACCGTTCTAGAGTAATTCTCAAAAGTTTTGTCGTAATGCACAACGTGTGTCGGGGCCAGTCTAGAGTTGTGGGACGAGCTTCCAGCCTGTCTATTCGGAATGACGGGCAGCCCCGCGTTCCGCGCGGGGCGTCGCCACCAAATCATTTTCTTTTTTCGCCATCACTTTTGAGAATCTGTATAATCAAAACAGGTGGCCCAATTCGATGAATCTGTCAGTTATCTCTTGTCCCACAAAGACATACAGAACCGCAGCTGCGGTCAGAAACGGGCCAAATGGCACGGGTGCAGAGGAAGACGTGCCCCTGAAGGCTATTCCCGCAAACGCGACCAAAGAACCTATGAAAGAGGCAAAGAATAAGACAAAGATGACTCCATAGGGGCCGATGAAAGCGCCTATCATAGCCAGGAGCTTGATGTCTCCTCCGCCCAGCCCTTCAACACCGCGGATCCTTTCGTATATCACGGCCGGGACGTAAAGAATCAAGCCCCCAAGGACAAGGCCGCTGAATGAATCTTTCCAAGTTAGGCCAGGAACAAGGCCTGCCGTGATTGTTGCCAGGCCGATCACGGTTCCATTGAGGCTGATGACATCCGGAATGATCATGTGGTCTAGATCGATCCAAAAAACAGCCTCCATGGCTGCGATAAAGATGAAAAAAAAACCTAGCGAAGGTGACAGATCATACTTCCAATATAAACCGAGCGACATGCACGCGGTTATGAGCTCTACCATAGGGTACCGGACAGAGATTCGCTCCGAGCAGTCCCTGCATCTTCCCAACAGCATGAAATAACTAAAGATGGGAATATTGTCGTACCATCGGATCGCGTTTAGACACTTGGGGCAATGAGAAGGCGGATATGCGATAGACTGTCCCACCGGCACACGAGCTATCACGACATTGAGAAAGCTCCCTATTATTGCCCCTAGCCAGAAAAAGACCGCCGCCCAAAATAAGTTCACTTACAACTCCATTAGCGAATCAAGGACACAAAAGGTTTCTACAATATGAATCTCTCTCGTGCCAGGCTATAGTCTCTGTGCTCAAACCATTATGGATAGGCGCTCATACGCCAGCAAGCGCCACCCTGCAGCCAAATTCATGCGCCACGGCTTCTGCCTGATCCTGAGTACGGACGATGACAACCATTTCCTTGAGAATCGTACGCGACAACGGGAAGTTTCCCAGCACTCGCCACTCTTTTTCAGACGTCCAATCGTCCGATGAACTGCATTGCACCTGAAACAGATGCTGCGAATCAGCGGTTAGTTGTTTAAAATCTTCCTGTGAACCGTAGATTACCGGTTTGGCTCCCAGATTAGCAAGGATATCTAGTGGGACCGCGATACCGTAGGGCTCAAAAGACCATCTGGACAGTCCTTTCCTCCATTTGATGAAGGTGTGAAGTTTTGCAGGCAGGCACTCCGAAAAACAAACTACTGCGCAAGATCCTCTTGTCAGCCGATTACTGGCTCTGATCAAGCCTTCATTGAGGATGCGTGCGAGAGTGTCGAATGGAGTGTGACACGAGCTTTTGCCGCCGTTAATCAACGATTGACAGTATTCAGCAATTGATTGGCCCGGCCAAGGGCCGGGACATGAGCGAGTGTAATGAATGAGCCACGGCAAATCATTCACAGGATCATACAGGTCAAACAACCGAACTCGTCCCGACCTAGCGGCGACTAGCCCGGCACACCTCCGGTAACGCGGCCGCGGGCTTGCGGCTTGACCGTCCGAGACGGACGCTCCGCTAAGAGCGGTTTTCCTTTTTGTCGACCCGCTAAAGGACGGCAAATTTGATGAAGACCTCTGGTAACCGACAATTTTGACCGCTCTCTTTGCTGCAACGTTGAGCACTTCTTGCATGTTCCCACCATCACGGACTTCAGCGACTAACAGAAGTGACGCCAGCGCGGCTACCAAATGGTCCCTTTCGGCAGAACGAACATCTGACCTGGGCCTGGCCCCAGGCGAAAAGGATGAAAGGAAGATGGTGAAGCCGAAATGGAAGAGGTCATGATAGGTGGATAAAAATTCAAAGGCTGTCTTCTGAGAGCCCATACATGGAAGGACATCGTCACACACGATAATCGTCGGTGAGCCTTTTGACAGGCGGCTGACAGTACAGTATGGGATGTTTCCAATGCTTGATACGATGGCAAAACCTTCCTCGATGGCAAGGCGAACCAGCCTTTTCGTTTCAAGAAGCCATCTGTCGTCGGGAGTGAGCCGTCGAGGCTTTCTCGAGTTTAAGATCGTGGCGGCCGGCAACTCCAGCATGGACTTGTTGCCAATGGAGAAAAAGACAGGCGGCAAATCATGAATCCAGGGGTCAGGGGCCTTGAATTCTTCACGGGTCAAGACCGACACGCCATCGCGGAGCCATTGGTCGGCCTTTTTCAAGGCCAAGCGAAAAGTGTCCTCACGGAGGTACCCGCGAGCCGACACTTGTACACCGGCTTTCTGGAATGCGCAGGCCAAAGCTTCCCGTGCATCATCAAGAGAATGGATGTCGAAGGCGGAAACATTCACTATAACGGAAGAGCGAACCCGATGGCTCATGACCTTGCGGGTGGAAAGTAGAGCAGCAGCGAATAGGGCCCCTGGAAGGCGCTCGGGAGTCAAATTCTCGAAACTCGCTTAACGGATCATTGTGTTCCTGGCATCAAGATGCGTGTGAGCAGAGAGCGAAAGGAACCTGCTTGGCACATGACTTCACAAGGCCGCAAACCACGGACATAAAACCGCTGTCAACAACTCGCGATTCGCAGATGTCTATGTCGGCCTCCAGGCTCAAACTTTGACTGTTATGTCGTCTTCTTTCGAGCCGGGTTTGCGACCAATGAGGTTCCTCTTCCTGAAGTAAAAAAAGGAGTCGGAAGCGAGGCCCGCCATAAACTCGACGCCTTTCCTGCGACGCTTAATGGCAGCCATCCGCTGTCTCATCCTAAATCTGGGGTTGGTATGCCTCACCGCAGTATCTCACTGCTTCTATCAATCCGGTTCGAAAAAAGCTTCCAGGTCCTCTTCCGAGGCGTACACCGAACCATCAGAATCCGTGTACAGATCTATTTTTTCCGAAAGGTTGTATTTTCCATCCAAAATCACCACCACACGCCCTTTGGATTTACCGAGGGCGTTGAGTTCTTCGTCGGTGGCCTTCCAAGGTATCTCATCCTGGTCCAGAACGTAATTTCCGTTCCAGTCAGCATTATAGGAAGTGCCAGTCTTTCTAAAAAGATCCTTTACCGTGTGCCACTCCTCTGATTCTACAACAGGCAATAGATCTTCCTGAGAATGAACCGGCAGGACAAGAAGCAGTTTCTTAATGAATTGTTTCAATCCAAACTCCATAAGCCGGGATGCAGGCTTGTTTTTTCCAGTAAAACGACCATGAGCACATTTTGTGAAAATGACATGAATAACAGTCCGCAAGGGTTTTCAGGGCAACGTCAGAGAAAGAGTCTGATTGGCTTTGCCTAGGCTAGGAAGTTCTCGCCCATCAAACCGTAGACGTATGCCGCCTGCGTTACCAGTCTGCAGATGAAAACCCGTCTTAGCAGTAAAAATCTGGATATCGCCCGGAGCCATCACAAGCTCCTCCGCGGGGCCACCGTCGGGCTCTATTCGAATCCATGTATTGGAAACAGCCTTTATTTCCAGGATCTTGTTGCCTCCTTGCTTGCGGACCGGCTCGGTGAACGCTGCATTCTCACGCGATACGTCCGAAGGAAGAGAGGCTGAGGAAGAGGGGCCGTATCCCGAGGGTTGCTTGGTCTTAACTGAAGGTTGAAGCCCTTCGACGCCGGTGTCCGACCAGAAAATCCGACTCACGCCCGTCACCAGGAGAATAGCTATTGACACCACACCTGCTGCAGTGAGGGCCAGCGTGAACCATGAGCTGTTGATGAACGAAGCGTCAACAGGCTTCTTGTGGAAGACCGGATGTTCCTCCTCTTCGTAATCCGGTAATTCCCCTTCCTTCGTGAATTCGTCAAAACGTCTTATGGTCTCGTCTGCGTTCAAGCCCAACTCCAGGACGTAGGAGCGAATGAAACCCTTCACAAATACGCGCGGAGGCAGCAGGTCATAGCGGTCCCCTTCGAGAAACTCCAGATTTGTCACCGCAATCTTGGTATTCTCGGCAATCTCTTCGAGGCTCTTGCCCGCTTCTTCCCGAAGACTCTTTAGGTATTGTCCAAAGGATTCCATAAGTCAAAAAAACCATCTAGGCATATTCGGTCCGCGGACTTTGCACTTGTCACCGGACCCGGTCTATGTGAAATTCGTTACTGTTTCCTTTCAAGCACCGACCATCTCGATTCAGGGAGTTCCGACCTGTTTTGGCTGAGCATGAGACAATAAGACTCTAACTTTCGATTAGCACTCCACGCACGGATGATCAAGAGTTTATTGCCGGAAGGCACAACTCATTTGTCATGAAAATATTCATCCAAAAGTTGGAACGATTTCCCACCTTATTCGCTTTGATCTTCCTGTGCACGGGGATATATCTCGCCAGGCAGTTTTGTGAGACTGATATCGCCTGGTGGTCGAGACCTGCCCTGGTACCTGCCCTTGTTCTCTTGCTCCTGGCTTTAAGATGTGAAGCGAGAGCATGTATTTGGCTCGCGGTGCCGTTCTTCTTCTTTTTCCTGGGATTTCACATCGCGACCCATCAACTTTTGAGTGGCCGTGATTTTGAGCCGTCGAGCGCCAAGCACGTGGTCCATGCCACGGTGTCAAAAATGTGGGCTTCAGGAAAGGGATTCCGAGTATTTATAGTAGGATCTGGAGCAGACCTCACCGCAGGCACTTTGTTGCCGGGAAACGGCAGACTGTTTCTGAGAGAAAACCCTGTTTCGATGTGCGCAGGAGATCGCATAGCGTTTTATTCTCGTATCCGAAAACCGACAAACAGGGGCAATCCTGGTGAATATGATTGGGAAATAGACTGCAAGAGCAACGGGATCCAATGGCTCGCAGCGACCCAAGGTGAAGATTCGGTTCTCTTGCTCGATAGGGGATCAAGACTTACTCCTGCTGCGATTCTGTTCCGATTCCGGGAGGCCATGGATCGCTTCCTTGAAACATATTCAGGACGGTTCCTCGAAACATATTTGGGCATGTTCCTGAAAAACGATTCTGTTGCGCAGGTGCGGGGGTTTCTCAAAGGAATCGTTCTGGGAGACCTCGGTGAGATAGACCCCAGCCTCTACAAGAGCTTCGCCGACTCAGGTCTGATCCATGTGCTCTCAGCCTCAGGAGTTCACGTGGCGATCGTGGCGCTTCTGTCGCTGATTCTGGTACGAGGCGTTATTCGAATCATGCCATGGATTCTGCTGTGGATTCCTTATAGAAAACTCGGCGCATTCGTCTCCGTGCCGGCCATGATAGTCTACTGCCTACTGGTGGAGGCTCGTGTTCCGGCTATACGGTCCACCATCATGGGCCTGGTAGTCGCCGGTGCTCTAATGTTCGGAAGAAAATGGAATTCCTTGAATTCACTAGCGTTAGCAGGCCTTCTTGTGCTCTTGCTTTATCCTCTTTCCATGTTTACGCCAAGCTGCCAGCTCTCCTTCGCTGCGGTAGCCGGCATATTCTTCGTCGTTCCCGGTTTGACCAAACGTATCTTTCCAGCTCGAGTTCAAAATGCCGACCAGCAATATGACGACACGGCGAAAAGCGAAGCAACGAGACGAATGAAGAAGGCGATGCGGCCATTTGCCGCTGTCATTTTCACTTCTCTGGCCGCAACCTTGGCGGTTGCGCCATTAATCTTGCAGAACTTCCACTCGTTTCCTGTATACACTCTATTTGCCAACCTTTTGACGGACTTAATTTTGACCGTCGCTCTTGGCCTGGGTTTGGTGGCGGCAATATTAGGCACGGTCCTTCCCAAGCTGTCCTCCTGGATTTTGATTCCTGCCGAAGTATGCACATGGCTCGTAATTGAGGTGTCTTCGTTTTTTGCTAACTTGCCTTTTAGCACAGTCCGGCTCAGGCACATGGGGATTGTGGAGTTCTTACTCGTCACGGTGGCTGCGCTCTCTCTGCTGTGGTATTTGCGAAATCCATCCCGCTGGCGGCTCCTGTCAGCCGGCGCGCTTGCGCTGACAGCCTTTCTTGCGTTCTCAATAGGTCCAAGCGCCCATAATAAGCTCAAAGTAGTCTTCCTGAACGTAGGCAAAGGGGATGCCGCGCTGGCCTATTCTCCGGGTTCCCGAGGTTTGCTTATTGATGGGGGGATCAAGACGCAATACTTCGATTCAGGACAGGCCATCTTAGCGCCATTCCTCTATTGGGCAGGCGTACGGTCGCTCGACGCCATTGTGATTACCCATCCGCATATGGATCACATGGGGGGATTGCTATCGATAATGGCCCAAATCTCAGCCTCTCACGTCCGGTGGAATCCAATTGAAAACCGCCAGCAGCATCTTGAAGAGGTTTTTGCTGCGGCCAGCGCCAAAGGGTCTGCGGTCCTGAGAGCTGACCGAAACTGTGAACCTATGAAGTTGGGGGCCGCAACGTTAAGGTTTCTCAATCGTCCTCAGCCGATGATTGGCCGAAATAATACACATCGAGACGAGAATAATGCTTCAGTTGTGTGTAAAATAGATTGTGGCAATGTCTCCTTCCTTTTTACCGGAGATCTGGAACGTGAGGGCGAAGATGAGCTTCTGGCGACGGATGTTCCTTTGAGGGCGACCGTCCTCAAAGTCGGCCATCACGGCGGCAAAACGGCTACCACGAGACGATTCCTCGAAGCGATTCAACCTAAGATAGCAGTGATTCCGGCAGAGTATCCACCGGCTGGAGGTTCGCCGCATAGGAGCGTACTCGAAAGGCTTGAATCAGCCGGCGTGGAGATCTTCTGGACGGGCAGGGACGGAGCAGTGACGATTGAGACCGATGGGGTGACAGTCTCTACTACAACCGGCCGAACGAGGAAAGGCAAACCGCACGGTTCCCTCGACACAGCCAAGTAGAAGCAAAGCGAACGATGGTGTTTGTCAAGAATAACTCCTTTTACATTTTCAATAAGCTCCCGCAATATCAAAACCTCGTCCTATCCCTGCGTTTGTCCCATCTCGCAATAATCCGGCCCGAGCCGCTCCAAGAGACTTGCCAGGACTGACTTTGGTCTAGCGGCATCCAACATAGAAAATCCATCAACACTGCAGCTGCTGCTGAGGGTTTATCTGTTTGACACAGCTTGACATAGGTTATCGAAAGTATGATACAGAACCCTGAACTGATACGGCTCAAGTTGAGCGAAACGCGCGAGAGTGGCGGAATTTGGCAGACGCACCGGACTTAGGATCCGGCGGGGCAACCCATGGGGGTTCGAGTCCCCCCTCTCGCACCAACGTCGAGTCGCATCCTTTTGATACTATTTGCGACATGCCGGAGTGGTTGCATGATTATGAGGCTTTCTGCGATACTGTTAGTTGGAGCGCTGTTTGCGGTTTCCGTACCGTCACATTGTATGGGCCAGTACTATGGTCCCGGATATTACTATCCGCCAAGTGGTCCACCTCCCACCTATTATAATCCTTATGTCGTCCCTCAAGGCCCGGTTCCGTTACCGCCTTTCTACTACCGTGTGGCGCCGAATCCTTACACATTCCGGATGTGGGATCGGCAAAATAGGTTTTCAGACTACCAGAAGCTTTTAAGAAGCCCACTTAACAAGGAAAGTGACCTGGACTATATGTTAAGGACGTATTGATCGAGAGGACTCCGTCTCTCATTCACTTAGGGTCGAAAATGCATTCGGATTAATCTGCGAAGCGTTCTTCGGGGCCGTACACGTCCCGAGAATTTTTTGAGAATTATTACAGAGCCGATTATTAGTAATCTGAGGAGGTACTCCATGCCTGAGTTTTCTAACGCCTTTTCAGGTGTAGCTAGAGATCGAAAGTTGACTCATTCGGAACTGGTCCGCGCCATCCGGTTCATGATTGCCGCGGAATATGAGGCGGTTCAACTCTACGAGCAGCTCGCGGAATCCACTGATCATAAATTGGCGAAAAAGGTCCTGTATGACATCGCTCGCGAGGAGGTGGTACACGCTGGTGAGTTTCTTCGCCTTCTCAAAGACCTGAATCCCGAGGAAGAGAATTGTTACGCAGAAGGCCGCGGGGAAGTAGAAGAAATGATACGGAATCTGAAATAACAGCCGTTCAGACATGCCACGGAAATTGAAATCGGCAGAGCATACTCTCGCGGGAGGCCGGAGCCGGCGCGAGGTTTTGCAGCCGGAATTCTATATTTTGGTTCCGACAAAAGGAGCGTGCTCATGGAGTCGTATTATCTTCCCAGGGATCTGCCGAGGTTCGATGAAATCGCCAAGGACGCGCCGGAATTGGGAAAGAAGTTCTTTGACTACTATGCCGCGGTCTTCAAGGAAGGGGAACTAACAGAAAGGGAAAAAGCTCTCATCGCCCTGGCCGTGGCCTACACTATTCAGTGTCCTTATTGCATCGACGCGTACACGCAGGCATGCTTGGAAAAAGGCTCCAATTTGACGGAGATGACCGAAGCCCTCCACGTGGCAGTGGCAATACGCGGAGGGGCCTCTCTTGTTCATGGCATTCAGATGCGCAATGTCGCGGAAAAAATCTCCTTGTAGTTTGGGGTGTCGTGTTGACCGGCAGAGAAGTAGTGCCAGTCTACCAAGAAAATTCGGAAGTCACCGCGGAGGAGCTGACTCGGGTGGCAGAGACCGTGTCAAAGGGGGCTTTGGCAACGATTGATCCCTTTGCAGTCACTCTTCAGAGTCACGGATTAAAACTCGAACGCAGTCAGACCACGACCCTGCAAGTGAATGTGGGACTTCTCTGCAACCAGGTTTGCAAACATTGCCATCTGAGTGCAGGGCCGACACGCAGCGAGTTAATGAGTCGAGAAACCATGGAAGAGGTTGTGGCCTTCGCCCGGCGGGCATCATTTCAGGTTGTAGACATCACGGGTGGAGCCCCTGAATTGAACCCTTGCCTGGCGGACATGATCGAGGCGTTTTCGGCTGTTGCTCCGAGGATTATTGTTCGCTCCAACCTCACCGGCCTGGATGACGGAGATCACGAATTTCTTATTGAAGTTTGCAGGAGCCGCAAAGTTGTGATCGCGGCATCGCTTCCAGCCCTACATCCTTCACAGGTGGAGGCCCAGCGCGGAAAAGGAGTCTTTGACAAGAGCTTATCCGTATTGAAGAAACTTAATGCCATAGGATATGGCACTCCTGAAAC
>Ga0326727_10010348_pt1 | contig 22266 bp, 16 predicted proteins | sample MB2enrmetagenome_FD_207643 | JGI IMG/M metagenome (GOLD analysis project Ga0326727, IMG submission 207643) | Lab enriched peat soil microbial communities from McLean, Ithaca, NY, United States - MB29MY | ecosystem: Environmental > Terrestrial > Soil > Wetlands > Peat | place: USA: New York...
TAATAAGGTCGCTCGGTCGTCGGCCAGATGATCGTTTAATTCCATTGACAGAATGCCGGAAGTTGTGGTGAGCTGTAAGTGCCGTTAACGTTACCGGTAATTCATCTCCCATGCCCACGAGGCGGAGTCTTCTTAAATTCTGCGCAGCCCTCCCCATGGCAGGCGCAAATGCCACTCCTGTCAATAGCAGTAGCGACAGTGCTGCTCCCGGTTGCGATCAACGCGTCACTCTAAACGGCGATTGGCTGTTTCGGCTTGACCCTGCGCGTGCCGGGGAGCCGGACGGCTGGTTCAGATCGGAGCATGCCACCACAGATTGGCGTACCGTCGCCGTCCCGCACACTTGGCAGATTGAGCCCGAAAACACCGAGTACCGAGGCATAGCCTGGTATCGCCGGAACTTTGATGCGCATGCGAACTGGGCCGACCTTGCCGTTCGCCTGGAGTTCGAAGCAGTGTTCCACAGTGCGGCGGTTTGGCTGAACGGCCTGGAAGTGGGCAGGCGCACAGGTAAGGGATATACAGCGTTCACGCTCGATCTCAATTCGCATCTCCGTCCGGGAGCTGTAAACACCCTCGTGGTTCAGGTTGACAATGCTTTCAACAATTCGATGCTGCCGCGCGGCAAGTCGAGCGACTGGGCAAACGACGGCGGAATCTACCGTCCCGTGCAACTCCTGGTAACTCCCCGGACTTTCATCGAGCGCGTTCGCGTGGAGGCGGAACCGGACCTTGTATCAGGCAGCGTCGCGATCGAAGTTTCGGCCGATCTTCGCAATGTGTCGGATCAGAACTGGGAAGGAACTGCCAGGTTTCAGGTGGTGGATGAGCCAACCGGTTTGACCGTTGCGGATTCAGCCCCCATGCCCATCGCCATCGCTCCCGGCGGGAGCCGGACGGTCTCATTTCCCGCCACCAGCCTGACATCGGTTGCCCTTTGGCATTTCGATCACCCTCACATTTACCAACTGGTGGCTAAGCTGTCGAACGGCGATTCCTATCGGGAGCAATTCGGCGTTCGAAAAATCGAAGTCGCAACCGGCGGGTTCTATCTGAATGGTGAACGCGTGCGGCTCATGGGGGTCGAGCGCATGGCGGGCAGCAATCCTGAGTTCGGCATGGCCGAACCCACCGAATGGATCGCGCATGACCACGCGGACATGAAAGAGCTCAACTGCGTGTACACGCGCGTGCATTGGCCTCAGGATCGCCGTGTTCTCGATTGGTGTGACCGGCACGGCATTCTAATACAGACCGAAGTGCCCACGTGGGGAGCGGCAACGTTCGCGGGTATGGGTCCGGAACCCTCTTCCGAAATCATGAACAACGGCCTCGAGCAACTTCGCGAGATGATCGAGCGCGACCGTAATCATCCGTGCATCCTTTCGTGGGGTGTCTGCAATGAAATCAACGGCCAAAACCCGCCCGCCTATGCGTTTGCGAAGAGGATGTACGAAGAGGCCAAACACCTCGATCCGCGCCGGCCGGTCAGCTATGCCTCCAATTCTCTGCATCAGACCCCGGAGAAAGACGTGGCCGGTTTGATGGACTACGTAATGTGGAACGAGTACTTCGAGAGTTGGAGCAGCGGAACGCCAGCCGACATGGCACGCCATCTGGACGATATCCATCGCGCCTTTCCTGGCAAGGCGATTGTGATCTCCGAATATGGCTATTGCGCATGCACCGCCAATCGCCCCGAAGGCGACGCGAAGCGGATCGACATCCTGCGTGAGCATGATCGTGTGTTTCGCGAGCGACCTTTTGTGGCCGGCCTGATTTTCTTCGATTACAACGACTACCGCACGCACATGGGTGACCGCGGCATAGGCGCACTGCGGCAGCGGGTTCATGGGGTGGTAGACGTCTTCGGCATAAAAAAACCATCCTGGGAGGTACTTCGGGACGAATCGTCGCCCATCGAATCTCTGCGCATTGCTGGAAGGCCCGGTGCCCTGCGCGTTGACATGAGGGCCCGCGGCTCCGTTCCTTCGTATCATCTTCGCGGTTACTCGGTTCGCGGCATTGCATACGGCTTTGGACATACGCCGGTCGAGGAGTTGACGGTGGGGTTGGAGGTTCTTGCGCCAGGCGAATCGGCCCACGCCGAACTGAGCTTCACGCAGCCCGATATCTCACGCATCGATGTGGACGTGATGAGGCCTACAGGATTCTCCGCCAGGAAAGAAACATGGCGGTACTGAACAACGGATCGCCTGCGCAGGTCCCCGATACGTTGAACGTCGCATACGTCTGGTTCATTTCTGTCGCTGCCGCCATGGGCGGGTTGTTGTTTGGTTACGACTGGGTTGTGATTGGCGGCGCCAAGCCGTTCTACGAAGCGTACTTTCAACTGCACACGCCCGCCGCCGTCGCCTGGGCCATGAGCAGCGCTCTCATTGGTTGCCTGTTTGGGGCAATTACCTCCGGGCTGCTGAGCGACAAGTTCGGTCGGAAGCGGCTACTGCTTCTTTCCGCTGTGCTGTTTGCCGCAAGCTCAGTCGGCACCGGGCTTGCGGGAACGTTCACGGTCTTCCTGGCCTGGCGGGTAGCCGGAGGGCTGGCCATCGGATTGGCCTCCAACCTTTCTCCCATGTACATTGCCGAGGTCGCACCCGAACTCATTCGCGGACGGCTGGTGTCGTTGAATCAGCTCACCCTCGTGATCGGGATTCTGGCTGCGGAAGTGGTGAACTGGCTGATCGCTCGGCCAGTTCCAGCGGGCGCGTCGCCTGCCTGGATTCTGCAATCGTGGAACGGCCAGCATGGATGGCGTTGGATGTTCGGGGTGACCGCGATTCCTTCTTTGCTGTTTCTGATTGCGATGCTGTTCGCTCCTGAAAGCCCCCGCTGGCTCGCCAGAAGCGGTCAGCAAGCGCGGGCCCGATCCGTTCTGCAACGGATTGGCGGCGGTATCTTCGCCAACCGCGAGCTAGAGGGAATTGAGGCAACTCTTGCCGACGAGACAGCGCGTGTGGATTTCCGTGAACTCCTCGATCCGAAGCTTCTGCCCATTCTCGCCCTCGGCGTCTTCCTTGCGGTGCTTCAACAGTGGTGCGGCATCAATGTCGTATTCAACTATGCGCAAGAGGTACTAGCCGCCGCCGGATATCAGGTCTCGGACATTCTGTTCAACATCGTCGTGATCGGCGTCACCAACCTCGTTTTTACCCTACTCGCGATTGGCACCGTGGACCGGGTGGGACGAAGGCCGCTGATGCTGGTCGGCACGGCGGGCCTGGCGACTATCTACCTGCTACTCGGCCTTGGTTATCATTTCTCGGTTCGTGGCTGGCCGCTGCTGGTTCTGGTGATGCTCGCGGTAGCTTGTTACGCGTGTTCTCTCGCGCCTATTACGTGGGTAGTGCTTTCTGAGATCTTTCCGAACCGTATTCGCGGAGCCGCCATGGCGGTGAGCGTTTTCTCGCTTTGGGCCGCATGTTTCGTACTTACGTACACGTTCCCGTTCCTGAATCGAGGATTAGGTCCGGCGGGCACGTTCTGGCTTTATTGCATTGTTTGCGTCTGCGGCTTCCTGACCGTTCGCTGGAGATTGCCGGAGACCAAAGGCAGAACTCTGGAACGGATCGAAAGTGAACTGACCGGAGATTGAGCTTGAATATTCTAATGCGTAGGGCATTCCTGACAGCATCGTTCTGCGTGCTTCTCTGCTCAGAAGCATCGGCACAATCGGCGCCGCGAGACAACTCTCTCTTCACGATTGACGCGAAGGCCTCCCCTCCTGCTCCAGAGACCGGCTTTCTCCACATGGGGAGCGTGGCGGCGGCAAAGTCGCCAGATGGGCACACGCTCCTGGTCAACAGCCGCTATTTGACGCTGGACGGCAAGCCGTGGCTTCCGGTGATGGGCGAGTTTCACTTTAGCCGCTACCCGGAACGTTATTGGGAAGAAGAGATCCTGAAGATGAAGGCCGGTGGGATTCAGATCGTTGCCACATACGTGTTCTGGATTCATCACGAAGAAGTGGAAGGACAGTTCGACTGGACCGGACAACGGGATCTGCGCAGGTTTGCAGAGCTTTGTGGCAAACATGGGATGTACCTCTTCGTTCGCATTGGTCCCTGGGCGCATGGCGAGGTACGCAACGGTGGTCTGCCCGACTGGCTGCTGAAGAAGGCGGCGACTCGTGTCAACGATCCCATCTATCTCTCGTACGTGCGCAAATACTACGACCAGATCGGCACGCAGTTGAAAGGAATGTTGTGGCAGGATGGCGGCCCGGTGATTGGGATCCAGTTGGAAAACGAATATTCGAATCGCACTCCGAACGGAGGCGCAGCTCACATCCTGAAGCTGAAAGAGATGGCGGCGCGGGCCGGATTCGACGTGCCGCTGTACACGGTCACCGGCTGGGACAATGCGGTCATACCGCCGCACGAGGTCGTTCCCGTTTTTGGCGGTTATCCCGACGAGCCATGGTCCGACCGCCTGCGGGAAATGCCTCCCGACACGCAGGCCGTCTATCAGTTTCACCTCTTGCCCAACACCGGGCACTCGGGGATCTTGCAGGCAGTGCCCACCGCTAACGAGCAGGTGCAGCTTGCGCATTATCCGCGATTCACGGCGGAACTCGGCGGGGGCATGGAACTCACGTATCACCGCCGCGTTGTCGTTGGCGTCGACGACATAGCTCCCATGGCGCTGAGCGCGCTCGGCTCAGGAGTTAACCTGCTGGGCTATTACATGTTTCAGGGAGGCGCGAACCCTGAAGGCAAGGTCACGACCTTGGAGGAGTCACAGGACACTGATTATCCGAACGATTATCCAGTGAGATCGTACGACTTTCAATCTCCGCTTGGGGAATTCGGACAGATGAACGGATGCTTCCGCAGGCTGAAGGTCATCCACCAGTTTATTCGCGACTTCGGAACCGATCTCGCAACCATGACTGCCAGACTCCCCGACACAGTGCCAGCGGGCTCCCAGGATACGACGACGCTCCGTATCGCGGCGCGAACGAACGGCGACCGTGGCTTTATCTTCTTCAACAACTATGTTCGTCACTATCCTCTGCCGGAGCAGAAGGGCGTGCAAGTGGCCCTGAGGCTGCCTTCCGAAACGATGACCGTACCGCGCGAACCCGTCGACATACCTTCGCAATCGTATTTCTTCTGGCCAGTCAACCTAGACCTCGACGGAGGTCTTCTGAAATACGCCACAGCGCAGCCGTTCGCAAAGATCGAAGACGGAGCAACCGGATACCGTTTCTTCTCTACCTGTTCCGGAGTCGCCGCGGAGTTTGTGTTCGACGGGCGCGCGATCTCGGAACTCCACGCGAAGAGTGCCGAAGTGCGCCGCGAAAACGGACGAATCTACGTCCGCGGAGTTGCAGCCTCCACGGGAACCGCGATAGAGTTTCAGACACGGGAAGGGAAGACGGTGCGCATAATTCTTCTCTCGCCCGAGCAGGCCCGAAACTCCTGGAAGGTTTCGCTCGCGGGCCAAGAGTATTTGCTGCTCACACAGGCAGACGTCTTCTCCGACGGCCAAAAGATTCATCTTCGTTCCCGCGATGCCAGCGCTTTCTCGATTTCGATTCTGCCGGAAGGACGTGAACAGTTGTCCTCCAATGTGGATCTGCGGCGAACCGGAAATGACGGTGTGTTTGCGCGATACCTTGCGTCCGTCGAGACGCGCCAGGTCGCGGTACGCGTCGAGAAGACCCGCGACGCGATGCCCTCCGTGCCGGTCAGAACAGGCAAAATCTCCGACTGGCGATCGAACGCGGTTGCAACGTCTCCAGAGGAGACGGATTTCGAACGCGCCGGAATCTGGCGAGTGACGCTGCCAAGGGACGCACTGCGGGGACTGAGTGACTTGTTTCTTGATGTTAACTACGTGGGTGATGTCGGCCGCTTGTCCGGGGGCCCGCTCTTGATGGACGATAATTTTTTCAACGGGACCACGTGGGAAATCGGGCTCAAGCGGTTTTCATCCGAGACATTGGAAAAAGGACTTGTTCTCAGAATTCTTACTTTGCGGAAGGATGCACCCATCTATCTGCCCGAAGGTTCCCGGCCCAACTTCGGAACAGGATCGGAGCTCACCGAGATCAATACAGTTACCGCTTCCCCAGAGTACGAGGTAGTCGTCGGTTTTGGGCCGACGTCCGTCCAGTGAGGGTGGAGTGGCCGCCGGGGATGTGGCGACGAAAAAGACTTCTATTACAGCCGCGTAGAAATGAAAGTCACATTCAAGGGCGGGAAGGTAGTTGACGTGTAAGCCGAGCAGGAAGCCGCCTGTAAGCTTGCGGAGGTGGTCCGGCGCAGTTATGTTACAAATGGTAGGCGCAGGTGGACTTGAACGACCGACCTCCGCTGTGTGAGAGCGGCGCTCTAACCGACTGAGCTATGCGCCCGAATCTGGTTGACTCTACCTCCCAAACCACCCGCGCCGGATGCTAGGTGCGCGCAGTCGGTCAATGCGCATCAAGCGGTGCGTTGGACTGGTGTTATCGCGGTAATCCTGCACGCGCTGGCAGGATGGGCGTACTGCGGCGTGTTGATCCGCGTCGGGCGACGATTCTTGTCCATGGACGCCACGCTGGTCGTCCACGCAGTCGGGGCGCCGATGGGTTTGCGCTGCTTTCACTGCTGTACTTCAGGCGATTTGCTTGCACCACGCCGCTGCAGACGGCGGTCGTTGCACCCGTGTTCGAGAAAAGTTACGCCATGTTCGCAAGCCCACTGGGAACCTGGATTCCGTTCGCTCTCATCTTCGCCGCAACGTACGTTACCGGCTCGGCTGTTACACGCAAGTGGTCGCGCTAGTTGATGGCAAGCGCCTCAAGTCAGCGGCTAACGGAACCCAAGGGTCCCTGACGGTCGAGCGGACGCTGTTCAAAACCTCCTTGCTCCCTTGTGATTCCAATAGGGGGCGGTAACTGCCGACGATCCATTAACAGGGAAAGACCAATGCAGCCGGCCTAGCGCAAATCACGCCCGCAGGGGATAGGCACGTTGGCCTATTAGAGGGCCGGCAGATAGTCGGGTACTTGGGAAACAGTGCTTCAGAATGTGCAAGATGGCGCGCCCGGAGGGACTCGAACCCCCGCCCTGTTGGTTCGAAGACATCGGGCACCGGGCTATGCCATTGACGTGACATTGCAAACAGGCAGCTTGCGAGCGCTGCGGGCCAGCACTGCGGCGCTTGTTGAGTGGGATTCTGAGTGGGTCAAAATCGCCGGGATTCGAGGCGGCGTGCCGATCGAGACGATGCAACAGGACGTACATATCAATTTCCACCTCGCCCGACAATACAAGAAGAGCAACTACTCACGATAATGACGTACTTCACTCGTACCTCAAAGCCACCACGGGATCCACCTGTGCCGCTCGGTGCACCGGTATCCAGCAGGCGAGTAAAGCGACTCCGATGAACAAGACGCCGGCCAAGGCCAGCGTGAGGGGATCGCCGGATTGTACGTCGAACAGGAACGACCGAAGCACGCGCGACAATACAATCGCCAGCACAACACCCGCGGCCACCCCGCCCCCGACCAAATGAAAACCTTCTCCAAAGATCAGCTTGCGAATGTCCCCTCGTTCGGCGCCGAGGGCGCTGCGAATCGCCAGTTCCCGCTTCCGGCAGGCAACCGACATCGAAAGGACACCGTAAACTCCGACGAGTGTCAGGGCGCTGCCCACCACGGAAAATCCGATCAGCAACCGCATCGCGAAGATGCGTGAGGCGAGCGAATCGTCGCGGATCTGTTCCAGAGTTTTCACGTTCTCGGTGGCTGCCGTCGGATCGATTGCGTGCAGCGCGCGTTCCACCGCCACGACCACGGCGCGCGGGTCTGCTGCCGTTCGCACAACTAAATGCTTCGAAAACGCGTTCGCCTGCCAGAGCGGCAGATAGATCTCGGGCGACGCTTTTTGGGTAAGGTCATCGTTGCGGCTGTTGGAGACCTCGCCGACTATTTCCGTCCCAGGCTTGTTCCGGCCATCGAACCAGAATTTGCGTCCGATCGCATTCTCATGCGCGAAGAAACGATCCGCGAAAGCCTGGTTCACGATGGCTACTGACGGCGATTTCCCGTCGTCGGTCGAGCGAAATTCCCTTCCGGCAATCAGCGCTGCCCCCATCAGTTTGAAGTAGTCGGGCGTGACCGCGCGCAGCGGCAGGGCGGCCTTGTCGCTCTCTTTCAACGCTGGTGGCTGCCCTTCGACTTCCAGAGTCGCCGGCCAGTTGTTGCCCGTCAACGGGACGCCCCACGCAAAAGCTGCGTACTGCACGCCCGGAAGCGCCGAGACCCGCTCCAGAGCCTGCCGGTGAAAACTGTCCCAGGTCGCGTGGCTCTGCACATCCGTGACGCTCATCGTCAAAATGCGTGCCGTGTTGTAGCCCGAGGGGACCCTCGCGATATTCACCATCGTCCGGATCAACAGTCCGGCGCCCACCAGCAGTGCCAGCGTGAGCGCCGTCTGCGCCATGGTGACTCCTCGCAGCAATCGTCGCTCTCCCATTCCCGCCGTCCCCTTCGGCCCCGCGCTTTTCAAAATCTCCATAGGGTCCAGGCGGAAGGCGCGCAAGGCTGGCAAGACTCCCGCAAAAACCGACGCGACCACTGCCGCGCCGAATCCCCATGCCGGCAGCGACCAGCCTGCCGTAACACCATCGAGGCGCGGAACGGCGTGTGCCGCAATCAACTTGAACAAGCGCACCATGCCGAACGCCATCCCGACTCCGCAAGCTCCGCCCATCAAAGCTACCAGGAGACTCTCCGTGGCCACCTGTCGCAACAGAGCGGCACGCCCCATCCCCAGTGCGATCCGAACAGCGTATTCCTGTTGGCGCTGCAATCCGCGCACCAGCATCAGCGCGGCTGCGTTCCCGCAGGCGATCAACAGCACCAGCGCCGCTGCTCCAAGCAGCGGAAGCAGGATCCTGCGTCCGCCCCGATTCATTTCCTCCGCTACAGATTCGAGCCGCGGCGTAAAACCTTCGAATTCCTTTTCCGACTGTGCCTCGCGCGCGACCAGCAGGGTCAGTTCCTGTTGCCCTCGCCGTTCGCGTATTCCCTCTCCTAATCGCGCCACCACATTCCAATAGGGTGCCTTCAGATATTTCGGGTCCGGCGAGGCCGGTATCCAAGAATCCACCATCGCATTGACGTCGTAATTCGGCTCCTTAGCAGCGCCCGGCGACGGCAAAAAGCGCACTCGGCTGCATCACCCCGACCACCGTCAGCGGCACGTCCCACCGGCTGATGCGCACCTTGTTGCCGATGATGTTTGGATCTCCGTTGAACGCGCGCTGCCAGAATTCGTAGCCCAGCAGGATTGCCCTGACTGGCCCTTGCCGAAAATCGGCTGGCTCGAGACCCCGCCCTGCCACCGCCCTCAATCCCATTACCGGAAAATAGTCGCTGGTGACGTACATGCCTTGCATCGATTGGCTTCCGTCGTTGCGGATCAGGAAATTGAACGTCCAGTCGTAGGCGGCAATGCCCTGAAAAGACTTCATCTGAGCTTGCCATTCCATCCATTGCTGGGCGGGCCAGCCGCGCGGGCTGTCCATTTTCTGGCCGTCCGTTCGAGCCGTTGTCACGAGCATCAGCTCCTGGGGCTGCCGGTAGGGTGGTGGCGTCAGGAGCACGCCTTGAATCAGGCTCAGCACCGCCGAGGTCGCACCAATTCCCAGCGCCAGGGTCAGCACCGCAATCAAGCTAAAGCCAGGTTGTTTTAGCAGAAGCCGAAGTCCGAATCGCAGGTCGCGCAACATTTGTCAACCCCTTAGTGAATAGCCTTTTGGAGCCGTTCATTGAATCTGTTGAACCCTTGCCAGAAGAGCGTGGCGGCAACTCGCCAAGTTCCCAGGTTTATCACGGGTTTGACGAATGAGTTGCATTGACGGTTAGCAGCGGACGGGAAAGTGAATCAATGCCGGGTAAGTCCGCTCGCAGGAAGTTTCACATGGCCAGCCAAGTAGCCCCCCGCGGGAATGGCGTGAGTGGCGGCGGGCGGCGCCGCGGCGTTAACGGGGGATATGGGTATGATGCCGAGCACGCTAGGCGGGCCACGCCAACTGACGTGACCGGGACCTCACGGGATTGATTCCTGGGTCCCGGCGGCGATTCGCGGACCCAAGCGCGTTTCCCATTACTAATCCGGCCCGACCGACGCAACCGCCTCAATCATTAAAGGTTCGGCGTCACTGCGGGCCACATTTAGCGCTTTCGGCCTTTCTCATCCTTTCCAAAGCAATCATCAGCCCTCGCCGCAAACCGTCCTCGATACGCGCGCGGCGCAATCCCGAAGGACCGTTCGAAGGCTCGCCGGAAATTATCGCCGTCGCTGAATCCCACCGAGCGCGCTACGCCCTCCACCGTACACTCCGGCGCGCAGAGGCGCTGCCGCGCTTCGTCCAGGCGCAGTCGCCGCACGAACGATGCCGGGCTGCTCCCAAACTCGTAGGTAAAGCGCCGTGAAAACTGCCGCGGGCACAACGAAACTTGCGTTGCAAGCGCCTCGACCGAAAGATCGTGCTCCAGGTGCGCCAGCACCCATGGCAACAGATCCGCAAACCGACTGCGCGATTGTATTTGAAACTGCAGCGGCTCCGAATACTGCTCCTGCCCTCCGGACCTCTTCATGTAAACCACCAGTTCGCGCGCGACCGAAAGCGCCACTTCCGAACCGAAATCTTCCTCAATCAGGGCCAGCGAAAGATCGATGCCCGCCGTCACTCCCGCGGCGGTCCAGAATTTCCCGTCCCTGACGTAAAGCGAGCCGGAATTGACTTTCAGTGTGGGGTAACGCTTCGCCAAATCCGCAGCGAACCTCCAGTGTGTGGCCACCTTTCGGCCGTTCAACAATCCCGATGCGGCGAGGCCATAGATTCCCGTGCAGATCGACGCGATCCGTCGAATCGAGCCCGCATTTTTCTGCAACCAAAGCGAAAGCTTCCGGCGCCCATTCGACTCGCGCAAGCCTCTGCCGCCGGGGATGAGGAATGTGTCCGCGTCGCGAATGCTCAGGAGACTCTTTTCGGCCGCGATGGTAAGCCCGAATTCGGAATGAAACATCTTCGACTCCAGCGCGGCTACGGTCACTCGATAACAACGCTCCCTGCCCGCTTTTGGCGAGTTCACGTGTGCGCTTCCAAACGCCTCCATCGGCCCGACGAGGTCCAGTCCCATGATTTCGTCATATCCCAGGATCACGATGTGTCTTGGTTTCATATGTCGCCTGGATGGCGGGGTGTATCACCTGGATGCACACCGTCTTTGGAATGTCCTAAAAAGCCGGATAGTTGTCATTTGAGACATTCCAGTGTAGCCGTAAACTGGTCCTGTTCGCAAACTCTTCGTCAGGAGGTTCTTCGATGACCAAAGGAATCGGTAAGCTTTTCACTTTCATCGCACTGTGCGGCTCGTTCGCTGCGGCCAGCCACGTCGATCAGGCAAATGAGCAATCCGGCTCTGCCCGGTTGCGCATGCTCAAGCCGCCCGCCAACGGAGTTATCAACGTCGCGTTCATCGTTTCCGATCAGACTGCTCTGATCGATCTTGCAGGGCCCCGGGAAGTTTTTAGCGATACCATGCTCGCTCACGATGGCGGGCCCTGGCGCGGCGGCGACGACATGATCATGCCTTTCAATCTGTATGCCGTTTCCGACTCGCAGAAATCAATTTCCGTCGCAGGTCTTCAGGTTGTTCCCAACTACACCTTCGAGAATGCCCCTAAACCCCAGGTGATCGTCGTTCCCGCACAAGGCGGCCGAAGCGAAGTGCAAAAGAGATGGTTGCTGGAGAATGCCCGCACAGCGGACATAACGATGTCGGTGTGCACCGGCGCCTCCATGCTCGCTGCTTATGGCCTCCTGGACCATCAAAGAGCGACCACCCACCACATGTTCGTGGATGGCATGCAAAAGAAATACTCCGCGGTACAATTCGTCACCGGACTGCGCTACGTCGACAATGGAAAAGTTGCTACCGCGGGAGGTCTGAGCTCCGGGATCGACCTGGCCTTGCACGTGGTTGAACGGTATTACGGAAGCGAAATCGCGCAGGTGACGGCTGACTACATTGAATATAGAGGCGAACTGTGGAAGAACCCGCAATACGGAGCTGTCAAGATTGTCGCCGGTCAGTGAAGGACCGGCGTTCGAGTACCCCCAGCGGAAAGTGCGCGCTCCGGAGGGTTTCAACGCGGAAGAAGATCATCCGACTTATAGCTTTAGCATTCGTTGTTCAGGTTGTCCTGCCCGGCGCAAGCGATCAGGCACGAGCGCGAAGTTCGCGCCCCCATCTGCCTCTGAACAGCCTGACAGTTCATCGAGTGGTACTGCTCCGAGCCCCGCCCTGGTGATGATAGTTGACACAGTCAACTATCTGGCCTTATGCTACTTCGATGCCAGAAGCAGCCTCCCTGGCGCCCGCCACGGCCGCTTTTCGACGATTCAACCGCGAGGCCAAACCCCAGGCCACCCTATAATTCATAACGCGCCGCAATCGAGGTCGGACTCAAGGCCTCCCCATCCTCTGGCCTTCCCCGATTCTGTGTGTAGGTGATTCCAAGCTGATCGAACAGGAAGCTGAATATGTCGGCACCTTCTCCAATCTGGACGTCGAGAGCTTCACCCCAGCCATGGCCGGCATTCGATTCGGCTCGTAACAGGATTGGGTAATCAGATCGTGTAGCCGCCTGCAGGCGCGCGGTCATCTTTCGGGATTGCATGGGATCCACACGGTTATCGTTTTCCCCACTGAACAGATAGATCGCAGGATAGGCAGTCTCGTCCTTCAGGTGGTGATATGGAGAGTAGGCGTAGAGCGCCTTAAATTGATCGAGGTTTTTCACGCTGCCGAATTCGGTGGCGTTGAATTCGCCGTTGGGAGCGAGTTCAGAGCGCAGCATGTCGTACAATCCGGAATCCGCGACCACGGCGCGAAAAAGGTCGGGGCGCTGAGTGAGAGCGGCTCCCATCAGCAAGCCTCCCGTTGCTGGCGCCCAGAATCGCAAGATGGGCCGGTGAAGTGTATTTGCGGTCGATGAGGTATTGGGCGCATGCGAGGAAGTCATCGAAGACATTCTGTTTGTGAATGAGGCTGCCCTCGTGATGCCATTCCTCGCCATACTCGCCACCGCCTCGCAGATTGGCCTCCACGAAAACACCGCCCTGATCCAGCCAGATGCGCGGCCCATATCCCGTAGATATAGCCCTCGAAGGTCGGTTTCTCGCTCTGGCCGAACCCGCCATAGCCGGTGAGCAGCACGGGAGTGGCACCATCGAGTTTCGTGGTCTTGAGCCGGATGATGTTAAGTGGAATACGCGTGCCATCTTTGGACGTGGCAAATTCTCGGACCACTTCCGCGTCGTCAAATCTGATGGGCGAAGTCTCAAACAAGGCCGTGCGCCCAACCTTGCCGTTCACGGCGCTATAGCGGTACCACGCAGGCGGATCCACGTAAGTTTCGATTGGAAAGAGGGCGTCACCCCCGGCGGTCGGAACGATCTCGTCGGCGCGCGAGATTGGGGGCAGCGACAGAGCGGGCAGGATTCTTCCATCATTATCGAACACACGCACGCGCGAGGGGCCACCTATATTGTCAATGACGTAGAAACGACTTGTTGCCGAGGCGAAATCTTCAATAGAGGCGCGAGCGGCTTCGTAGGTGGCCGGACCAGAAGTCTCCGGGATGAAGATCTTCGCCTGCGCGAGATCGATCTGTGTAAGGGGGAGGCGCAGGATCTTGCCGCGGGGTGCGTCTTTGCGGGAGAGCATGTATAAGACCTGATCGCTTCCGAATTTCACCGAGACAATTCCGTCTTCAAAATGGGTGAGCCGGGTCCAGCGGCCGTTCCCATCCATCAGGAAGTGCGAAAACTGTCCTCCATCGCCGTTGGCAACTGACGCAAGCAGCCAGCGTCCGTCATCGCTGGCGTGGAGTTCAATTCATGAGGCCAGCAACGTGGTGTTTCTGGGGCCGCTGGGTGTTGGCAAAACGCACCTCAGCGTGGCGCTCGCCGAAGCGGCGATTCAGTCCGGCTTCGGAGCGTACTTCATGACCGCGCACGATCTGGTCACCGATCTCGGGCGGGCGTATCGCGAAGGACGGCTGGATCGGCGGATGCGCGTGTATCTGGCGCCGAAGGTTCTGATCATCGACGAGATGGGCTACCTTCCGCTGGACGACCTGGGCGCGACCATCTTCTTTCAACTGGTCAGTGCCCGCTACGAACGCGGCAGCATCATCCTGACTTCCAACAAAAGCTACGGCGACTGGGGTTCCATCTTCGGCGATCCGATCATCGCAACCGCGATCCTCGACCGTCTGCTGCACCACTCGACTACCATCAACATCCGCGGTGAGAGCTACCGTTTGAAGGACCGGCGAAAAGCTGGTCTGTTTCCACGCGCCGAGGAGGAAGACCGACCAGCCCCCTTTCCTTCCTCCCCAACCTTGCAGAACAGTCCTCGCCGGCAAGGGTCCGCTTCGTCGCGCAAAACCGGCGCGCCCTTGCCAGCTCCGGGCCGTTCCGCAGAAACTTCCCAACTATGAAGGAAAGGGGCAAAACGGAAACCATCTCCGGCATTGGCCGGGGATCACTGGGGTGGGGGATTTTTCGACCGGCGAAGTGGGGAAATTTCAACCGGCGTTGACAATCGCAACGATATGTTCCGTGCTCATCTGTCGGAAATGGTAACACCGCGGCTTGGGGAGCAGCAATGGGGCCAGACGGACATCGCGCACCCATCCGTCAAAGGCGGAATCTTACGAGCCGCTGGACAGCGGAACCCTTGCTTAATCTGGCAGTCATGAATCTGCCGGTGGTAGGATCATGCCCAGTCCAGAAGCCACAAAGCGGGCGGAGGCGGGGCATCGGAGCGTGCGCACTCGCTCAGACTTTACTCCAGATTCCGGTGTTAAACTGATGAGACCGCATGCTGACCGTTCTCAGGTTAACCCGGGTGTCGGGCGCCTACGAAAAAGCGTGAGGACCCCGCTGCGTATCCGCCTCGCCTGGGTTTTTCTTCTCGGGCCCATGCTGCTTCCACTCCGCGCGCAACCGGAGGTGGACGCCCCAGCCCTGCTGCGGCATGCTCTCCACCTTGCCGACCTATACAACTGGGTGGACGCCGCGCCCGAGTTCGCCAAAGCTGAGACGACCTTTCTAGCATCGGGAGATCAGAAGAATGCTCTGTACGCCAGGATTGGCCTCATGCGGGGAAACTTGGAGCGCGGCGGCCTGCTGGCACGCTCCGCAGAACTTGCAGGAGAACTGCTGGACAATCCCCTCCTTCAGAGCGACAAACAGATGCGGATGTTCTGTTTAATCGTCAAAGGCGACATCGATGGAGAATCCGACCACGAGGCCATGCGGTACGACTGGGAAGAGGTTCGTTCCATCGCCCGCGATCTGCACAACACAGAATGGGAAAACCGGGCCCTCGGGCAACTCGGCTTGGCAGCGTTCTACGACGGCGATATCGCGACGGCGCGGAACGACGTCGGCAAGGCCCTGGCTGCCGCAACGGCCAACGGAGACGCGGGCGGCCAGATACTGTATCTAGCTGTAATCGGCAACGGTCTGACCGAGCTTAAGATGTATGAGCAGGCGCTCCCTTACTTTGACCAAGCGCTAAAGCTGGCTGCCGCTACACCGGATTCGGGTTATCCGTTCGTGCCCTACGAATGGCGCGTCAGGGCTTTCATCGCCCTGAAACGACTTGATGAAGCCCAACACTCAGTAGACGACATGCTTTCATTCGCACGGCAAAGACATGGGAGGTCACTTGAGGCGGCTGCTCTGGTACTGGTCTCGCAGATTGCCACCGCGCGCAACGATTTCCCTACTGCGGTTTCGGCCCTTGAACAATCCGTCGCTCTCTGCGAATCGAGCGGCCTCCTGCAACAGCTTTCAGAGGCCCAATCGTTGCTTGCCGACCTTTATCGAAAACATGGAGATCTGCCAAAAGCCGAGGAGCTCGCTTCGGAAGCAGCAACTTCGGCGCAATCAACCGGTGACCTGTGGGCGGTTCCGCAACGCCTCCAGGAAGTTGCCGAACTTCAGGTGGCGCAGGGCAAGTTCGCCGACGCCGACCGTGTTTATGATCGGGCTGAAGCCTTCGTCGACGCCATGGTCGGCAAGACTGGGGCACTACTCGACAAGACTGGTCTCATCAAGGCATCGAGCGAAATGTACTCGCAACATTTCTCGCTGGTCGCGGACAAATTCAACGATCCCGCGAAAGCCTGGACGATTGTGGAACAGGTTCGCGGGCGGAGCACATCAGATCTGCTGATGGCTGGTTCGGCGTCATCCAGCGAGGCAAAACGTACCGAACACCGTATCTCCGAACTCCGGTTGAGCCTAACCACGGCACATTCGAACCGCGATGTCCAGCGCATTCGTGATCAGATCTTTATCGCGGAGCAATCCCGATGGGTGAATCCCGAAGTCAGCATTCTAAAGTCCGAGTCCCACCGGACGATCGGTATCGCGGCGCTGCAGCGAAGCCTTGATGAGTCGACCGTGATTCTGGAATACGTGGCAGCCGATCCCCGTTCGTATTGCCTGGTAATCTCGCGCACCGGTTTGAGCGTAGTGCCCCTCTCGGAAACCCGGCGGATCGAAGCACTCACCACGGCATACATTCACGCGATCAAATCCCGGCAGCAGGCCCGCGCCGAAGCCGGCGGTCTATACGATGCGCTTGTCCGCCCGATCACTGGAATCGCCCACAAAGAGCGTCTAGTGGTGATACGTGACGGCCAGCTCCACTTCCTGCCATTCGACGCCCTTATAGATGGAACGGGCCGCTATCTTGCGGAAACCCATACAATCACATATGCTCCATCGGCTACCAGCTACTACCTGCTTGCGCGGCGCCAACAGCGCCCGCCGAGCTTCGATCATGCCTTGCTGGCCGTCGGCGGAGTCCCTTACAATAGTGTTCCACTGCTCAAGGCAAGCCTCGCTGGAGGTTATGACCACACGTCGTTCTCGGAAATACCGGGTTCAAAAGACGAAGTGTTGGCTGCGCAGGCGGCTGTTGGTAACCGCGGCGCGGTGCTTTTGCTCGACTCGAAAGCAACGGAATCGGCCTTCAAGCGCTCCGACCTCGCACAATACCGGATCATTCATCTGGCGGTTCACGGTGTGGCGAACACAACGCATCCGGACCGCTCGGCACTCCTCTTGTTGAGTGATCCGGCGGCTGGGGAGGATGGGCTTTTGCAGGCGTCCGAGATCGTCCAGTTGCGTCTCCGAGCCGACCTGGTGATCTTGTCGGCCTGCGACACGGCTGTCGGGCCGCTAGAAGGAGAGGAAGGGATCGAAACGCTTTCCAGAGCCTTTCTGCTGGCAGGAGCCAGATCCGTCGTCTCAACATTGTGGTCAGTGGACGACGCGTCCTCGACCTTTCTGATAACCCGGTTTTACGCGCACCTTGCGCGGAACGAACCTGTTGCTTCGGCGCTGACGGCCGCAAAGCGCGACATGCTGCACGAGTTCGGACACGACAAATCTCCGTATTACTGGGCCGCTTTCACGCTGGAGGGTGCGTCCGCTGATACCATCCCGTTCCACGGCCGAGCACTGAACTAGCAATGCCACTCGATCAACAGTCGCGGGCCAGAATCCTTTCGGCTATCGAGAAGCTGGTCCTGAAGCGTCATATCAATGTCGCTGGAGTGGACTACGAGGCCTGGAGGGGACTCCTTCGCGAGCGTACACCGGAACTGTTGTTGGCGAGCCCGGATGAATTCGAGACTGGAGTGCAGAAGCTCCTGATGGAACTTGGGAGTAGCCACGCAGCGTTCTACCACGAGCGACCAACGCACCTTCAGCCACAGCATTCGATCAACGCAAGCCTTCGAAGCGTAACGGCGAACGGCGAGGACCAGTGGATGTTCCTGGATGTCTTCGAGGGTGGTCCGGCTGGCACCGCCCGAGTGAAGCCCGGCGATTTCCTGTTGGCCGTCGATGGAGCGCCGTGCGTGCCGCCATCAATGCCGACCTTCCAGATGGGGCATAAGTACACGCTGACCGTCTCGAACGTTGGTGGTGCCAACCGACGCGAGATTGCCGTGCACATTATCGGCGCGAAGGGTACAAAGGATCTGCCTCCGATGCTTGAACCCAAGAGCATCGTGCATTCCGTGATCCCGCCAAACATAGGACTCCTAAAGATAGCTTGGTTCGGAGGCGGGATGGGCATGCAGTTCGCAGATTCGCTGGACGCTGCTATTCGGGATCTCAAAGAGCGCGGGTCTGATCGACTCATCATCGATCTGCGAGGCAACATTGGCGGCGGTCTGGGGTTTGCCCGGCTGGCCAGCTATCTCTGCTCCGGTCGAATCCCCATCGGTCACACTCTCACGCCCCAGCGGCTCCGCAAAGGATACAACAAGGACACGCTTAAACGCGTTCCGATGCCCGAGAGTCGTCTCGGACTCCTCTTCGCGCTTTCGCGCTTCGCGTTCCGAGACAAATCGATCATTCTGCTCACGCAGGGCCTCGGCCCGCAAACGTTTCACAACAGGTTCGCGATTCTTGTCAACGAGTGTACGAACAGTGCGGCAGAGATGGTGGCCAGCTTCGTGGCGGAACACCGACTGGCGACGGTGGTTGGACAGAAGACACCCGGCCGCGTCCTCGGTGCAGCGAACTTCGAGGTGGGAAGCGGTTATTGGCTGCGCCTGCCTGTCATGGGTTGGTACACACCGTCCGGCATCTGCCTTGATGGCAAAGGCGTCTTGCCGGATGTTGAGGTTGACGTCGATCCCTACCTGCTGAACGAAGGTGTTGACCAACAGTTGAACAAGGCGATTGAGATCGTGACCGCCGGATCCACCGAACGAAAGCGCGTCACTCAAGCGTAAGCCTCGGCTAGGCACATCCACACTTAATCAGTCGGTTACGAGCTGCACGCTATTCCTTGTTACAAGGGGATTTCGCGACAGGAAATGCTGTGGCCGTCGCCGTTCGGAAACTGCCGAGTTCCAGATAGCCCGTGATCCTGCCGGAACCATGCGAGATGTTTCAGACCCCAGTTTGTTGACCTGCGTTGCCCTTTTCGAGCCGGCAACCCGTTGAGAAATCCCAACGATGGTGTTGGGATTCCCCCACACCGTGCCCTAGGCCCAAGGAGAGTTTGCCCGAGGCTAGTGCGTAAGTCAGCCATGACTCAGTAACTTAACGACCTTCCCGGCCCCTCGTGCGGCGGCCCCTGAAGTGCCTGAATCCTGGCGAGGAATGGAAATGCTGATACTGGAAGACAAACGATGGTACCCGGGCTCGCACCCGGGCCTCTTCGCCCGGTCGCCCCCTGTGGATCGGGCACTACGGTGCCCCTGCAGTGGCAATCGGTGAGGGGAGGATAGAAACGATGAAAAGCCATCGAACGTCAGCGGGAGCCCACCCCAAACTTGCTCCCGTCGACCCACACAACACATCAACCTGGCGGGAAACAGCCACTGAGCTTACGCACCGCGAGGTAGCCGATGGTATCGCACTAGCCGCGGCACGGGACAAGCTGTATCACGCCCTGCTGGATGAAGCCATGCGGCTCACGCCAGCTCGACGAGGTAGCGTTCGGCTGTATGATCGGCAACGCCACCAAGCGGTCTTCTCGGTCACGGCTGGTGATGGCTGGACGGAGGCATTAGTCCAGAAGGTATACGGAGATGAGGAGGCGAGCGCGTGTGCGCACGCCGTCCGCACACGCGAGTTGTACGTGATCGACGACGTGGCGTTGGTAGCGGACTACCGACCCCTTTGGGACGATGTGCGGTCACATGTCTCGATCCCGATATTTCGTGGTGAAGAAGTTGTGGCAGTCCTAAGTCTCGATGCCTGTGATCGAGCCGCTTTCGATTCGAACCACTGCTCGTCGCTGCGTCACCTGGCGGCGGAGTGCTCAAACCTGCTCGCTCGTTTTGTTCTGTTCGAAATCAAGTGGTTTGATGAGTTCGAGTACTTCATAACCGGCGAGAGTGATGAACAATCACTGTGCGACGGCGCGATCGACCGGTTGAAGCGGCTATTTGGCGTTCTGGGCTGCTCTATATTCCTTCTGCGTCCGGGGAGCAAGTCTTTCACCGTTGCATCGACCACTGGGATCAAGCTGCGATCTGGCGAATTGCCAGCCTATGAGATTGGAGAGGGATTGACCGGATGGGTAGCCCAGCACGGCAGGACAATCCGCCTGCGTGACACGCGTAATCGGACCGAACTCGCCCGATACGGCGAAGATCTCGAGTGGCGAAATCTCTGGCCGGAGGAAGCTGCAGAACTGATTCTCTCCAACCGCTTCGGCTTTTTGGCAGCACCGCTCACCGCGCACAATAGAGTGATCGGCGTACTCCGGTTAGCCACCAAGGAAAACGGCACTGATTTCGAGGTCGAGGATGAGATCCTGCTGGACCGAGTGGCAGGGTGCTTGGCGCTGCGGATCACTGGCATCCGGGAACTCGAACATGTTGTGAAGCTGAACAAGCGATTGGCGGCGAATCTCGACTTGGAAGCAGTCTGCCGCGTGATATTCGACGAGGGGCTGAGACTCTTCGGTTGCGACTCCGGCCTGATCCGCCTCCTTGACACCGAGTCCCGCAACCTGAAGCTTGCGCTGGCCACTGGGCCACTTGAGAACTTCGTTCCGAAGATTCGTGGATTCGGAGAAGGCATCTCTGGACTCGTCGCTAAACAGAGGAAAGAGCGGCTCGTTGGCGACTTCAGGAAAGACCCGGAGTTGCTAGACGCTATCGAATCCGGAGGCGGTCCCCCCCGCGAAGCCCTGCTCGCTAGGATCTGTTCCTTGGCCTGCTTTCCCCTGGTCGTCGAGGATCAGACGGTGGGCACGCTCGTACTGTCCTGGCCGACACCTCATACCTTCGCCGCGAGGGAACTAAAACTGATGAGGGTGCTTGCCGATCGGTGCGCATTGGGGATAGAGGCCGCACTGATGCAGCGCAAGATTAAAGGGGAGTCGGAGCGCAGGATGAAGTACATGTCGCGGCTTCGCGATATGTTCCTCGGGTTTGCCCGGATCCGAAACTCAAAGGCACTGCTCGATAAGGTCCTGCAGACCGCACTTGAGGCCGCTAAGGTACATACCGGAAGTATCTGGCTCCGGGAACAGGGGTCCGACATCTGGCGACCAATCGTAGCAATTGACGAGGTCCTCGGTCGTGATGCGATCTCGATATTTCTGAAGCAGGCAGAAGTGCCAGAGAGTAGATACAGGCTGTTCGTCAGTCCGGGAAAGGCGCGGATAATTGCGGACTTCACAACCGACCCTGAATACCCAGGACTAGTGGAGAAACACAAAGGGACTCCATTCGGCCGGCACATAGAGCGGATTCGGTCCCTTTTGACCGTTCCAATTGAAATCGAGGAGTCCAGCGTCGGTGTGCTTACCTTGTCCTCCGCGAATCCGTACGCTTTCGACGAGTCAACGGCGGAATACCTGGAGATTCTCGGAGGGTATGCAGCCGTCGCGATCGAAGATGCCCACCTGCACGAGGAACATGAGCGCGCGCTTCGCCTTGCCCAGCCGCTGGCCATGATGGGGACGATGATGTCGAGTTTCCAGCATACAATGCGAAACTTGGCCCAGCGACTTTCCGCAGCCCTGGATAACCTCACTCACCCGAGACTGCAACTTGACGAAGTTGGCAAGTACACAGGCAAGATGCAGGCGGCCGTGCGGGAGCTGAGTTCGATTTGTGAGAGTATCGGTTTGTTCTCTCACGAGGGACGTTGCGCTCGCCGGGAACCTGTGAACCTGAACGAGATCCTCAGCCGCTTAATGGCGACAACAGCACCCGACGATCACAGCGTGATTTGCGAGTTGCGGTTGAGCGACCGTCCTCCAATCGTGTCGGGCAACTCGGAGCAGCTCAGCCAATGCATATCGCTTATCATCGGAAACGCCATCGAGGCAATGCCTAATGGCGGCCGGCTTGTTGTGACGACCAGAGCCTCCGATGCGGTTCAGGTGCAGGTGAAAGATACCGGCGTCGGAATGGACGCCGCAACGAAGGCCAGGTGCATGGAACCGTTCTTCACGACGAAACAAGACAGCGGCGGCAGGGGGATGGGCCTGTCGGTCGCGTTTGGCATCATGAAGCTCCATGGCGGGAGTCTTGAGATTCAGAGCAAACCGGGCGAGGGCACTGCTGTCACTCTGCTCTTCTCGAAACAGGAGGTGAACGGCAATGCCTAAAGTTCTGATCGTAGACGACGAGAAGGATCTTGCCGCAGATGTGGCCGATTACCTGGCGCGTT
>Ga0326727_10010349_pt1 | contig 22265 bp, 19 predicted proteins | sample MB2enrmetagenome_FD_207643 | JGI IMG/M metagenome (GOLD analysis project Ga0326727, IMG submission 207643) | Lab enriched peat soil microbial communities from McLean, Ithaca, NY, United States - MB29MY | ecosystem: Environmental > Terrestrial > Soil > Wetlands > Peat | place: USA: New York...
AGAGGGGGAGAGCATGCCTTGCCCTCTCCCTCTGGGAGAGGGATTGGGTGAGGGTTTGCAGCGCTACGCCGCACGAAAGGGCTTTCGAGGATGGCGGCGAGATGGCTGTTTTTCAACAACCTCTTAGAGGTAGAGGATCATGGCTGCCACCACGAACCCCAGTATCACCATGGTCTCGGGGATGGCCAGCAGGATGATGATTGTTCCCGACAACTCGGGCTTCTCGGCCAGGGTGCCCGCACCGGCCGACCCGATCCTGGACTGGGCCAACCCGGTGGCTAAGGCGCACAGCCCGATGGCAAGGGCAGCGGCAAAACCGAGCAATACCTTTTCCATTTTCTTCCCCCCTTCGAACGCGGCAACCCCCCTCTGGCCCCGGCAGCGGCCATCAGGACGTTTTTTTGAACGGATCGAACCTCCGGCCGCCGTAGACGATGAACTTGTCGAAAAACTCCACGTAATGAAGCCGCAGGGCATGGATGGTCGGAGAAAAGAGCCCCAGGACGATGTTGATCAGGTGGATCAGCCCGGCGGCCACGGCACCGGTCAGGATATCCCCGGTCAGCCCCGCGAAACGGTTCGCCACCTGGGCGATCAGCACCGAGGCCAGACCGATGGCCATGATACGTGCATAGGAGATGATGTTGCCGATGTTCTTCATCATCTCCAGCGGCGCCAGGAGCCCGCCCGTCAGGAGCATGAGCGGAATGGCCGCCAGGACGGCGACATTGAGGGTCATCCTGACCGGGAACGTAAACGGGCTGAACAGCGATGCGGCAAGTGCCGTGAGACAGAACAAGAGCAGGATGTTCACGAGCTTTGCCAGGGACTCCCTGATCGCCTTCCTCCTCATGGCCGACCAGAGGCCAAGGGCCAGGCCGAGGGTAATATGAACGACGCCGATGGAAAGTGAGAATACCAGCATCGGCATGATCGAACGGCTCCGTTCGATGACGCAGGTCTTTTCCAGGAGCCGCCATCCCCCGGCAGACCCGCCGAAACATTCGCCGTACAGAAAACCGAACACAACGGCATAACAAGAGGAAACCAGCAGGATCAGCGCGGCATCGCGCAAGTTCCTGTGCGTGCGGTACAGCATCAGCATGACCAGGGCGCCGGCCAGGAGGAGAAGTCCGTACCCCACATCCCCAAGGATCATGCCGAAGAAGATCGGGAAGAAGATGCCGATGAAGGGGGTAGGGTCATAGGAACGGTAGGAGGGGAGCGGCAGGATGCGCGAGAACAGCTCGAAGGGACGAAAATAAGGTGGGTTCCTGATGGCGATGGGGACGGCATCCATCTCTTCCTCCAAGGCTTCCTGTTCCTCCACCACCACCCGCCCGAGGAACTGCCCGTTAAGCGCAGCCCGAAGTCTTTCCACATCACGGGAGGGCATCCATCCGTGAATGAAGAAGCAGAAATCGGTCTTGTGTATGGCCAAGGTAGGCTTGAGGAGGGCCAGACGGTCCTGCACCCATTCCCGCACGCAGTTATAGGTCGGTCCCCAGCGAGCGGCGAACCTTTGTAACTCGGCGTTGATGCGCTCCAGTTCGCCTGATATGTCGCTGATCCGCTGGCGCGCCTTCCTCACCTTGTCCGGGAACGGAAGCTGGTCGAAAGAGGCCGGAAAAACGAGTTCCGGTATACGTTCCCCGTTCAGCACGTCCCGCACCTGCCCCGCCAGGCCGACCGTCACGGTGATCAGCACGATGACCGTCCCTTCCGGGCCGTTGGCCGTGACAAAGGCAAAGGCGCCGCCCGTCAGGCGGGAAATCAGCCGGAAGAGGTGGTCAACAGCCTCGCTGCTCTTCAGGGAGACCCCTATGAAATCAAGCCCTATCCCTTCGCCGGCCGTCCTGAAAAGCGGTTCAAGGGCACCGAGAAAGGCGGTCTGCCGCAGCAGTTCCTCCCGCTCGCCCTCCAGGGCATCCCGACGGCGGCGGAGCCCGCCGCACAGGGCCGTATGCTTGTCTATAACGTCGGCCACGGTCGCCACCACACTCTCCGGTTCAAGGTAGCTGCATCGCAGGGGCAGCTTCGGCAGAAAGGCCGCAAGCTGATCTATCCTCGCGAGCAGATCCTCTAAGTACAACCGTTCCGTCAGGGTCTTTTTATCCAGACGGACCGGCAGGAATTCCTTTTCCTCTTCCTTATCGACAAAGCCTCGCATCTCCTGTTCGACCTGGAACACCCCAAGGCTGCGGACCTGATCCAACACCGGGAGCAGAAGTTCCATCGGCCCGATGATCTCAACCTTGGACATGGCGACGATCATGTCATTCACCAGGAAGTATGGACCTGATCCACTGTTGCAGGACCCCCTTCAACTGGCCGTCCGCAAGCCCTGCCAGCCGTTTCGCTCGCCCCTCGGCCTCCGCCAGGAGGGCTTCGGCCCTCCTGAGCGCCTCCCCTGTCCCCACTGCCGCCACCGCAGCGGCAAGTTCTCTCTTCAGCCGCATCTCTTCCTCTGCCGCCATCTCCGCACATTTCCTGCGCAGCTCGGCCAGATTCCCGTCCGCCCGCTGCTGCTCGGCAGCGACCATCTCCCGGATCTCCCGTTCCACCTCGAATACCGTGTTCAGGATCGCCTGTTCCATGTCAGCCCCCCTGCCGGCCCAGCATATTACAGAGCACCGCGACGATCTCTTCCCCGTCGTCATCCAGACATCCCAGAAAACGAGGATGGAGATAGTGCCCGGTCGCTACGGTCTCCACCCCCCGGTCCGGCAGGATCAGAATGGTGCGGACATCATGCAGCAGCCATTTCATCTGCCGCAGTCCGGCAAGGTCGCTTCCTGAACCGGCGATCAGAACGGCAATAACCGTCTCACCGGATGGATGCCGCAACCGTCTGACCAAGTCGTCCATGGTGTTGAAAAATTCGGTTTCTGGCACGGCCCGCGTCACTGCATCATGGATGTGATCACCGACCCCATCCCGTGCGAACAGGAATGTCTTCATGGCGTTACGATCCTCTCTCACTCTAGTCCCCTCCCCCCGCTGGGGGGAGGCCCCTCTGAGGCCTAAAGGGTCTTTTCCGAAATTGTTCGTGTTACATGAAACTAGTCGATTGCCGGTTTCGCCGCCTCCTCCGGTTCCTCCTCCTTTTCCCACCCGGTCCACATGGTCCTGATCTCGGAGAACGGAGTGGGGCCGAGGGTCGTCAGGTAAAAATGGAAGAAGGCAAAGGCGCACAGGCAACAGGCGGCAAAGAAATGAAGTCCGTCGATCAGCTTGATGCCCCCCAGCATGAACAGCATTCTGCGCAACGGTTGAATGTCGAGCAGCAGGAGTCCGGTGACGATCACCACCGGCATGAAGACAAACATGATCACGAGATAGGCCATCTTCTGGAGCGCGTTGAACTTGTTCTCCGGCGTGGCATGGAAGGGATTCGGTTTTCCGCGGAAGTAGTTGAAGGCATAAAAGACCGCCTGCCGCACCAGCCCATGCTTCACCTCCTCTCCGGTGGGGAAATAGATCCTGCCGATGGTATGGGAGACGACCACGTAATAGAGAACCCAGTACACCATGGAGATCCCCACCACGATCCCGGCCGTGTTATGCAGATATATCGCCGCCCGGTAGCTGCCGAACAGGTTGGCCGCATCGGGGAACCTGATCTGGATGCCGGTGACGCACAGGGTCACGATGCTGAGGGCGTGGATCCAGTGCCAGATCCTGACCGGCGTGGGTTGCAGGTAGACGATGACCTCATGGGCGGGCTCGTGGTGGCCGTGGTCCCTCCTTCTGCGGGTCAGGAAGCGCACAAACCCGTGGCCCAGGGGTATGACGATCCCGCAGGCGATGATGAGGCCACCGGCAATGCTGACCAGCATGCTGCGGGCTGCGCCGGTCATGTAGAAATCGGGGGTGCCGTAAAGGACATCCAGGATCGCCCCCTTTTCAACGGGCATCCTGCTGTAGGCCCCGCTCTTGGTGGGAAAGGATACGAAGCTGGTCTGCAGGGCCTGTGCCCCGGAGACGTGGCAGAAGGTGCAATCCCAGCGGTTGTCCAGGGTCTGGTAGTTGTGGGTCGTCACCTCCGGCATCATCATGCCCCGCAGGCGGAGCCCGCCCTCACGTGACTTTTTGTTGAACCTCCGCAACTCCTGCAGCGAGATGCGACTGTCGCCGTTGGTATCTATCAGGGACGAAACGCCGTTCTCGCCGGTCAACCGCGTCAGTTCGTCGTAGGTGGCCAGGTGGAAGCCACTCTTCTGGTCCTCTTTTTCCACGAACAGGTCGATGTAATAATCCTTTGACCCGGTATGGCAGGTGATGCACGGCAGGATATCCAGGTGCAGCGCTGCCTGGGGAAGCCACTTCCGGTGGCTTTTCACGGTTGCCGACGGTGTGTGGCAGCGTGAGCAAACGGCGTTGATCGCCACACCCGATACATAGGCCGATCCGCGCGCCTGGTGCGGATTGTGGCAATCGGCGCACGTGGCGTTCCTGGCGTGCAGGCTCTGGGCATACTCCTTTGCAACCGTGTCGTGGCATTCCTTGCAGTTGGCGTGGGAAGGTTTGGTGCCGTCATAGGGATGCTTGCCGGTCACCGAGTCGTGGCACGAGACACAGCCGACAACATTATGAGTGGTGTCGGCGAATTGCACCGGATCGATATAGAGGCGAGCGCCTCCCTGTCTGCTGATCGTTTGTTTGCCGTGACATTGAAGACATTCGCCGTTTTCCCGTGCACCGAAGGATGGCTGCGCAAGCATCAATGCCACCGCCATTGCCAGGAGACATCCTCGTGCCATACCTCTTCCCATGGATTCCATATCCCCTCCCATGAAACAATGATCCGCTGTCGTTTGGACGGCCCCCCCTGCCCCTCCGCCCGGTCGGGATACAGGGCTCGTCTCGGTTACAGGGCCGTTACCACTGCCAATAGCATCAACCGTACCGAAATGCGCAGGCACCCCGGCAGACAAAAAATCGTATGATGAGCCTCTTGCAAAAGTCCCAAAAATCCCTTTAGGCCCCAGAGGGTCCTCCCGTCAAGGGAGGGGGAGTCAGTTTGCAAGAGTTTAGCAAGAGCCTCTGATGTAAGACGGTTGCCGACAGGGTCATGGATATGAGGGACCGGGGTTTTACTGCGGAGGCGGAAATACTCGTGCAAATAAGGACATTGTACTGTTATACAGGACAGTTGTGCCTTGTAACCTCAAGTATCACTTTGACTCGTTTCCGGGCGGAAATAGTGGCGATGGATGTTGTGGCTCTTCATCAGGGCATACAGACGCGACCGGGAAAGGCCGGAGATACGGCAGGCGTCGTCGATATCTCCGTTCGTGAGGGTGATCAGTTCGTGGAGATACTGATTTTCAGCCCTCCATACGGCCTCGTTCCTGAATTCATGCAGCGGCGGAAGCCCCTGGAAAGAAGCCGGAAAACCGCCGGCTTCCCGGTTATGGCCGTTGGCGGCCCGTGCCGCCTTGATGCGGATATCGCTGGGGAGATGCTTGGGAAAAAGTGTCGGTTCATGGCGCGCCGAAACGATGACCCGGTCCAGGGTGTTGATCAGCTCCCGCACATTGCCGGGCCAGTCATAGGCGGCCAGGCTTTGGAGAAATTCGGGGGCAAAGCCCTTGTGGGCCAGACCGTAGCGCTCACATAGGCGATCCATGTGGTGGCGCACCAACTCCTTGACGTCCTCTCTCCGGTCCCTGAGCGGCGGGATCTCGATGGTAAAGGAACGGAGCCGGAAGAGGAGGTCGCTACGGAACTGGTTGTCATGCACCATGGCGTCCAGGTCACGGTTGGTGGCGGACACGAGCCTGAAATCACTCTCCACCTCCCGGTTCCCCCCCAGTGGCCGGAAGCGATGCTCCTGGAGCACCCGCAGAAAAGCCCTTTGCACGGAAACCGAAAGCTCGCCGACTTCGTCGAGGAATAGCGTTCCGCCGTGAGCCTGGAGGATCAGGCCGTCGCGCCCCTTTTCCGCACCGGTAAAGGCCCCTTTTTCGTGGCCGAACAGGAGGCTTTCCACCAGGGTATCGGGCAGGGCGGCGCAATCCACCACCACGAAATTGCCTCCTGCCCTCCCGCTGTTATTGTGGATGGCCCGGGCAAAGAGTTCCTTTCCCGTGCCGGTTTCGCCCGTTATCAGGATGGTCGTATCGCTCACCGCCGCCTGCGCAACGAGGTCGAGGCAGGCCGTCAGCTTCCGGCTGCTGCCGACGATATCCTCTCGTTTCAGAGCGGTTACGTTCTTCCGGGAGCAGGAAATCTTCTCCTGCCGGTACTGGATCGCCCGTACCAGCGGCAGCTTGATCTCCTCCGGGGTGGCTCCCCTTTCCACGTAATCCCAGGCCCCGCTTTTGATGGCCGTTTCAGCGGCGTCCGGTTCGCCGGCCCCGGTTATGATGATGATCTCAGGGGCGGAGGGGGTCGCCTGGATGACCGGCAGCATGTCGAGCCCATTGCCGTCCGGCATGCGGACGGGAAGAAAAACAACGTCGAAAGGCCGGGAAAGGGCCACATGCACCCCCTCCTGCAGGGTGTTCCTCCAAGAGACGTCGTGCCCCTCGTCGGCCGCCATCCGGCGCAACGCGCGACAGGTCACATCGTCATCATCGATGATCAGGACGTTGGACATGTTTCAATCCTTGCGCGGCAGAACCGCCTGAGCCCGTACCGGACTGAATCCTTGCCATGGCACGCCGGCGGCTAGCCGGCGCACATGGTTATACTTAAGTATAGCGCGAAAAAAAATATATACCGGGGCGTTATATCATTTCGGATACCTTGGAGCGCCCCGCGAGCCTGCCCTGATTGCCCAACTATTTTTGCCCAACACGAGGCACCATGCTTTCAGTGCGCAATAGAGAAAGCCCAGGAGTTTTTGGATCTCACTGGGCGTTGGATACCCCGGCACCTTGCAATGCTCCGCAATCAAGGATTGAATTATTTCCAGCGAAAACCCGCGATTGCCCCGCTGCAAAAGGCGACGAGCCAGCAGGTATAAATGCTGAGACTTACGCGATGAAAGAGACGATTCACTGCTTCGGCCCGGCGAACCATTGCCGCGGCGAACGCCAGGGTGAAATGAAACGCCATTCCGGCCAGGGAAGCAATGCCGATCACGATGTGCCAAACAGGTATTATGCCGGTGGACCGGCCATAGAGCAACATCAGGTGAGTTCCCACGTAGTCGCACAAAAGCCCGATTCCAAAAATGTACAGGTGCCTTCGTTGCAATCCTCGTCTCCTTGCACTAAATACCGCCCACGAATAAAAGATCAGTGCGAGATTCATGCAGACTACGGCTTGAACGAACATATATGCTCTTTCTCAGTGTTACGGCTGTTTACCGGATTTTTTTTGCGAGTATCCCGCAAGAGTGCAAATTATACCTTATCACCAAACTATCTTGAAAAACAAATCGGTTCTACAAGCCAAAGAAAGGTCCTCAACCACCCCCTCCCCCCCTCCTTATCAAGGAGGGGGAAGATAAAACAGCACCTTTGTTTCGGTTATAGTTCCGAAACAAATAGAGGACAACCAAACTTCAAGGGTTAAGCGAGATTATTTATTATTGTAAGGTTTTTCGACTCAAACAAAAGAAGGCGTTACCGAAGTAACGCCTTCTCAATCTCAATGTGCGTGGAATTGTATTAAACTTCTTTACGCATGCGGCGTTTACCGCAGATTGCAAGAGCAGCCATGCCAACGCCAAGCAGCATCATGGTGCCTGGTTCGGGAACCGGAGAGGGACAAGTCGTATAGGTAAAAGAAATACCACCATCATACCAGTGGCAATGGTCATCAAAACCGAAGCCAAAGTCACCATCCGCAAGATCAGTTGTAAGAGCTTGCAGTTCGCTCGCAGTAAAATTAATCGTTAGAGTTGTCGGGTGTGGGTAATACTGAGTACCCGTCGCAGGGTTGCTAACTACAGCTGCGAGTTCAGTCTGACCATTATACAGTGCATTAGAGCTGGATTTCAGGAAGTAATCCGAAACCCCGGTAAAAGTGTCTTGTATACCGTTGCTGGAGCTGGTGCCAACTTGCGCTGTGTTCAACAGGTCGATGAAAATCGTGTCAGTTGACGATCTTTCATAGTTATTAAGGCCACTGATGGTCAGGGTTGCACTTGTGATGACTTGTCCGGCAGGTACCGGAGTCCCGGCAATTCCCCATATATAGTGGTTCCCGTGAACCCCATCAGTATCAGACGGCATGGACTCGAATGCATCCGTAGAATACGTCAATGCATATGCCGCTGATGAGCAGAGGCCAAAGGCTAGAACGAGAAATAAAATAATCCTTTTCATGATCTCTCTCCTTTCAAATTAAAGTTAATGATATATAAAGTACTCTTTAATTAACTTTAAGCAATTACCATGCCAATCATCAACATACTGAAATTTAAAAGATTATTTTATATGTTTCATCGTCTGTACAATTTTTCGACACATTTTAGACACATTCGTGATCATACTCGGAATGGAATGAGGAACTGACCAGGGGATAAGGTCACACGTTCGAGGTCACGGCCAGCAGTCAGGCAAGCTTTAATCCGGTTGATCACATAATATTTTTTGTTACAATTGAAATCAGAACAACTCTTGGTTCAGACATTGTCGGAGCAGGTATGTCCTTCAATCCAATCGTCGTCATCACCAAAACCGAAAAACCGGAGTGGTACAAGGCCACTGCCAGGTTTGCCCAAGCCGGGACCCGTATCGCAGTCCGGCAACTCACCACCGCACTCATCCCCTATCTGCTCCTGATGGCGCTGATGGTCCTGACCGTTCGCCGGGGTTACCCTTACACCGTCACCTTAGCCCTTGGCGTAGTGGCGACCGCTCTGTTTGCCCGCATCTTCATCTTTTTCCACGATTGCACCCACGGATCGTTCCTCCCTTCGCCCCGCTGGAACAGGAACGTGGGCTACCTCTGCGGCATCCTTACCTTTACCGCGTTTCACGACTGGCGGCGCAGCCACGCCGGGCATCACATCACCGTCGGCGACCTGGACCGGCGCGGCATGGGGGATATAACGACCATGACCGTGGAGGAGTACCTGGAGGCAAAGCCGCTGAAACGGCTGGCCTACCGGTTGTACCGCCACCCCATCATCATGTTCGGCATCGGCCCGCTTTACTACTTCCTGCTGCGCAACCGCTATCCGTCGCCAGGGGCGAAGAGGATCGATTTCATCAGCGTGATCTGCACCAATCTGGCTATTGCCGCTATCGTGGTCACGGCCAGCCTGACCATCGGGTTTCGGACCTATATCCTGGTTCAGTTACCGGTGCTGGTCATGGCCGCAACGCTTGGAGTCTGGCTCTTCTACAACCAGCATCAGTTCGAAGGGGTCTACTGGGCGCGCCACGACGAGTGGGACCCCTGGCGGGTCGCCATGGAAGGGGCTTCGTATTACCAGTTGCCAAAGCTCTTGCAGTGGGTTACGGCCAACATCGGTTTTCATCACGTTCACCATGTCCGCCCCGGCATCCCCAACTACCGGCAGCAGGAGTGCTACGAGGCTGTCCCTGAACTGCAGACGGTCAAGCCGCTGACACTGCGCAAGAGCCTGGGGTCGGTACGCTTGAACCTGTATGACGAGAACCGGCGAAAACTGGTCAGCTTCCGGTCATTGAAAGGACTTTGACCTGCGGCCTGAATGGTGGACACGTGAAACCCGCAGTAACGGTGGCTTCCAGGTTGACAACGCATAAAGTCGATCTATCATTAAGAACCTTGACAGGGCACAGGTTTGTACGCTCCAGACACAAATCAGCCCCGCCGGAAATATCGGCGGGGCTTTTTCATAGCGAATTCCGAGTGCCACTTTTCAACCGGCGTTCACTCAAATTTGCAGAGAGCTGGACCCGGCCCCAGTTCGTTTCCGGCAGAGCTACTTCGCCTCGATCTTGAAGAACTGCTTGCCGGCGGCCACCCGCGCCCGCAACTCGGGCCCTTCCATTTCGGCGGCCACGTCGGCCAGGAAGTCCGGGACCGGGATATGCTGGGGACACTTGTCCAGGCAAGCGCCACAGGCGATGCATTGGGACGCGTACCCCGGCTTGTCTTTGAGCAGTTCGTCGCTCATCCTGAGGACGTAGACGAACTTCGCCTCCTCCGGGTTGCCGAACAGGTGCATCCTGTTGTAGGAATCGAAGCAGCCCGGGATATCCACGCCCGCGGGACAGGGCATGCAGTATCCGCAGCCGGTGCAACCCACCTTCATCAATTCCTGATACGTGCGGCTGACCCGGTCCACCAGGGCCAGTTCTTCACCGGTCATAGCCCCACTCTTTGCCGAATCCGCGATGGCGATATTCTCCTCGATGTGGCGCTCCTCGTTCATGCCGGAGAGCAGGAGTGTAACCTCCGGATGGTTCCATACCCAGCGCAGTGCCCAGTCCGCGGGCGTGCGCCGGACCTTCGCCTCGTTCCAGATCTCCGCCACGGCGGGCGGCGGTGTGGGCAGCCCCAGATTTCCCCCGCGCAGCGGTTCCATCGCGATCACCCCCAGGCCCTTGGCGGCGGCGTACCGCAACCCTTCGGCGCCGGCCTGGAACTCCCGGTCCAGGAAGTTGTACTGGATCTGGCAGAATACCCAGGGGTAGGCATCCACGATCCTCTTGAAGTCCGGCCCCAGGCCATGGAAGGAGAAACCGGCATTGACGATCCTTCCGTCCGACGTGGCCCGGTCCAGGAAATCCGCGATGCCCATGCTCTCCATGGCGTCCCATTTGAGGCCGTCCAGGCTATGGACCAGGTAATAGTCGATGTGGTCCGTGCCCAGTTTTTCCAACTGGGCGGCCAGATACCGGTCCATGTCGGCGCGGCTCTTGATCATCCACGAGGGGAGCTTGGTCGCTACCTTGACCCGGTCCCGGTAGCCATCCTTCAACGCCCTCCCCAGGAGCGGCTCGCTCTCGCCGCCGTGGTAAGGCCAGGCCGTGTCCATGTAGTTGACGCCGTTGTCGATGGCGGAGCGGATCTGGGCGATCGCCCGTGCTTCATCGATCTTTCTCTCCTTCATGGGCAGGCGCATGCACCCGAATCCCAGCACGGAGAGTTCATCACCGTTCTTCGGCATGGTTCTGTATTGCATGGTAGGTCTCCTTTGCGTCAAAGATGCCTCTTGTCAAATCATGCCATATAGTAGGCTCGAATGGGCCAAAAACTCAATACCTGTTCCTGCGGATGGCTTGCCTAATCCTCTTGAATGCTGCCAGGCCGCCCCGATCTGGGGCGATTGGGCGGGGACACGGATTGGGCGAGGACGTAGTTAAGTTTGTTTACTTGCTTTTTTTATCCGAGTAACCTCCAATTGTGAAACCCGTACAAGTTAATTCTCGCTTGAATTACATACGCCATTGGCGTATATTGACATTATGGTGATCATCGAAACCCCCATATTTACCAAGCAGCTTGTATCCACCCTTTCAGACGAGGAATATCGCTTGTTTCAGACGGCTTTATTGGAACGGCCTGATACCGGCAAGATTATTCCCGGCAGTGGCGGACTCCGAAAGCTACGCTGGTCAGCGGAAGGCAGAGGCAAACGCGGGGGCGCGAGGATAATTTACTATTGGTTCACGTCGCAGGGAACTATTCTTCTTTTGTTTATGTATCCGAAGAATGTCCAGGAGAATCTCACGCCGGGCCAGCTCAAGCAACTCAAGAAGATCATTGAGGAGGAATACCATGAAAGATGAACTTTTCCAGGAACTGTTGGAAAGCGTGAAGCAGGGTGCAGCGATCATGAAGGGTGAATTGCACCCCTCCCGCACGTTTGAATTTCCTGAAACCGAGGTGCGCGCCCTACGGGAACAGTTCGGTCTTTCACAGGATAAGTTTGCCGACTTGGTGGGTATAAGCGTGGGCACCTTGCGTAACTGGGAGCAAGGGCGTCGCAAGCCGGAAGGCCCTGCCCGAGTGCTATTGCGCGTTGCCGCTTTGCATCCTGAAGCGTTGCTGGATATCGGCAGAGAGCGTGTTGCAAGGGCAGACCGGCCGGCAAAGAGTTCGCCTCGGACCGCTCAAAAACGGGTGGCCGGTTAGCGTTGAACCGTCTGGGCGTTGCATCCCCCCAAGGGGGAATTCCGTGCTCAACAACCAAGGATACCACCAAAAATATCACTAAAAAATTTGTGTATCCGCATTTCATGATTTATGAAGTAGTGCAGTTTGCTTGTTATGACCACCTTCACAAATGTTGCTATCAAAACGGGCCGGTAAACTGGAGATTTCGGTTACAATCCTCAAATCCAGGTCATCCCCGCAAAATCGGGAATGCACCTTGAAGCGGACGCAGAACCCGGATTGATGCCCGCAGAACGCCAAGTGCGGAGCTAAGAAAAAGACCGGCAATAATTGAGCCGACGATAATGTCCGGCCATCGTGAAACGAGCAGATAGCTGCCGGCAGCGGCCAGCAATACCCCTATGTTTGCGATCAGATCGTTCCGCGAACACAGCCACGTAGAACTCATGTTGAGGTTGTCAGCCCGGTGCCGGTAAAGCAGGAAGAAACACACCAGGTTTGCAGTAAGAGCCAACCCACCGACTATTCCCATAGTCTCCACGCTGGGAATGACCGGATGAAAAACCTTGTAGATGGCCTCGCCCATAACGCCAAGGCCGAAGGCCAGCATGAACCCGCCTTTTATCAGCGAAGCGCCCGCCTGCCAGCGTACCGAAAGTGCGAGTACAAACAGGCTGAACCCATACACCAGGGAGTCGCCGAGCATGTCGAGCGCATCGGCGAGAAGCGAGGTGGAATTGGCCGTCATGCCGGCGTAACCCTCCACAATAAACATCACCGCATTGATGGCAAGTACGATCCAAAGCACCCGGCCATGGCTCTTGCGCATAGCGGTCAACTCGCAAGCTTTGTCTTCACAACAACCCGCCATTACTTCTCCTTATCAACTCCGGTTCATCTGATGCTTGATAGTTCGCTAGTCTTATTTTGCGCTTATGCCGACTGCCGATCAATCATATAGTGCGGTTTGCTTGCAACAGCCAAGGAAACGAAAAAAACTATAAATCAATCACGTATTGCGGATGCCCAAAAATTCCCTTAGATCAAGTCTATGCCACCGATTGGTCAATGAGCTGTCGTATATCGTAAACATTCCAACAGGTCGTTCTCTCTCGAAAGGCATGAGAGAAAAAAGGCATGAGAGTGTCAAAAGGCATGAGAGTGTCAGACCTACACTCTTTACAAAGTGTACTATGCAGGTTAGACACCCAGACATTTCTTTTGAGCTATGAGATATGTCCCCATACTGCCCCTTATCATGTTGAAACCAAAGGCATGAGAGTGTCAGACCTACACTCTTTACAAAGTGTACTATGGGGGCATGAGAGGGGGGCATGAGAGGGGGGCATGAGAGTGTCGAGGAATTCTGGAGGAATTCTGGGAGGAATTCTGGGGACACCATACTTAATTATGCTTACCTTTTGGCCCCGGTTTTCCTCGCATCAGTAACCGCTCAAGGATTGACTCCAACTTTTCGATAAATTCCTTTGAACCAAGCGGTCTGCCGGTCCGTTCGTGCTTACGGATATCGTTCATCTGATCTTCTGCTTCCGCTCCCGCAAGAAAGAGTCTCCAGTCTCCTGAAATCTCCAGAAGTGGAGCTACCTTAACCAAATCGTCGTCTGTGCCTGCCACATGAGCACAAGCGCTGCTCCACGGCCAGGAAACTGCATCCGGTGCAAGGCGCGCCCGCACCGGATTCATTTCCACATAGCGGGCAGCAGCGAGAAGGTAGCCCTCATCCATTGGAAAAGAAGCAAATCGCCCTTGCCATAGATGGCCTCTCCAGTTCTCCCGGAAGTTAATCATGCGGCTGTAGCGTCGATGCGCCTCGCCGATCCCGCGACGCAAACTATCTTCTGATCCCCGGGTCAAATTGGTGTCAGACCTGAATGGCGCTAGTTTAAGGAAATTAGCTTACAAAATTGTGCCAAAATAGCTGCTTAATGTTATATAATATTAATTAAAATATGCTATAGTACCTCATGAAAAACACAGCATATTTTACTCCATTGTTCCCAGGTTTCCAACGGCAGATTCGGTGTCGGAAACCCCGTGCTGCTCAACAGAAATTCGCAGCAAAGCTGGCCTTGCTGCAACAGAAGTCCTTCAAGCAAATCGGTGAGGTCTTTGAAAAATTCATCCCTCGCGGACTGCTTAAGAAGGAAGCGTCTGGAGCCATGAGTCGAAGCAGGCTGTTTTCCAAGGAGAACACCTTCTGGGCCTTCTTCAGCCAAGTGCTGGATGCCGATGGCGGCTGCATGGAGGTGATCCGTAAGCTGCAATCGTATGCCTCCATTAAGGGGATAAAGATTCCTTCATCATCAACCGCTTCTTATTGCACGGCCCGAAAGAAGTTGCCGGAACAGATGCTCTCTGACATTCTTGCCCATACGGCTGATCGGCTCGAACTGATGCCGGAGACCGGCATGCTGAATAACCGAAGAGTTATCGTGGTCGACGGGACGGGCATCAGTATGCCGGATACACCGCTGAACCAAGCTGTCTGGCCACAGCTGTCTACTCAGAAATCGGGATGCGGATTTCCCACCGCCCGTATCTGCGCCTGCTTTTCGTTGGCAAGTGGCGCATTGCTCAGTTACGCCATCGGCAATAAAAAGAACAACGAACTGCCGTTGTTCCGCAAACAGTGGCATATATTCAAGCAAAGCGACATCTTCCTTGGAGACAAAGGGTTCTGCAGCTATTTCGATATAGCAAACCTGAGAAAACAGGGCGTTGACAGTGTCATCACACTTGCTCGGAGACCACCGGACACCACAACAAACTGCCACAAAATTCTCGGGCCTGATGATCTGCTCATTGCGTGGAAGCGTCCAGTCTATATCGCCAGCGCGGCATATTCAAAGGAGCAATGGGCAAGCCTCCCGAAAAAACTGGTCCTGAGACAAATCAAGGTATCAGTGGACACTCCAGGGTTCAGAACTAAAGGATTTTACATCATCACTACCTTGCTTGATGCTGTTCAATATCCGGCAGCGGAACTGGCCGAGCTTTACTTCAAGCGGTGGGATGTCGAGTTGTTTTTTCGCGACATCAAGACGACCATGGGGATGGACATCCTACGGTGCCAAGCGCCCGAAATGATAAGAAAAGAAATTTCATAGCCTACAACTGTGTGCGGCGGTTGATGTACGAGGCTGCCGAAGAAGCAGACCTTGAAGTTCGGTTGGTCAGCTTCAAAGGGAGCTTGCAGGCACTTCGTAATTGGGAACCCCATTTAAACCAAGCAAAGGTCAGCCAGACAGAGCGTTTCAGACTGGTCAGTGACTTGTATGATGCAATAACCAACACACCGATTAGGCAACGGCCAGGGCGAAGTGAACCTCGTTGCATTAAGCGACGACCCAAAAGTTATCAGCTGCTGACTGCGCCGAGACATGAAATGAAAGCGGTCCCACACCGGAACAGATGTCGTGCAGCGAACCCTTAAACTAGCGCCATTCAGGTCTGACACCTTGTGCAGCATGACACCTTGTGCAGCACAGGGGTTTGCCCTTCATGAAACCGAATCGGAGATGATCCCTTAGTAGCTGTACGCCGAACACTGTATAACACAAAAGCCCGCGCAATGCGGGCTTTTGTGTTACTTACGCCCTTTTCCCCGCCTCCTCCTGATGCGGCGAGGTTCAACCGGCAGCAGGGTGGCGGCGGCCGCTTGGCGGTAGCCGCAATCGCCGGGGAGCCAGCGCAGAGTCGAAACCAGTTCCGGCGTCAGCTTCACGCAACTTGGATTGATCTCGAAGCGTCGTTCGAAAATCTTGCAGCGCCGGGTGGTCACGTCCAGGTAACGGCAAGGGGTCTGGGTGTAAAAAATGGTTCCCCGCTCATCCTCCAGTTTTTCAAAGCAGCATAAGCCGCACTGCTTGCAGAGGCTGTCCCAGTGGTTATCGTTGTTAATGGCATCAATCATGGCAGGAGTGTTCGAACACGGTTTCATCGGACGGCGAAAATCCAGGCTGTGTTCCGCACGATCAGTCGCGGGAACGCTAGATACCTGTAAAACCGCTCATGCTGGGATGGCAGCGCTTGCAATCATTCATGGGAAAGGCAACCCGCATATGGCAGACACCGCAATAGTCGCCAAAAACGTTCCTGTCCATTGAAAAATCGACGGTGCCTTTCTTTTTTATGTTGAAAATATCCGGATGACAACTGGAACAGTCAAGCTCGGTGCAATGGTCTTCGTGGGAGAAGGTCACGTCGCTTCGGGGAGCCGGTGTACCGAGTTTCATCGGCAGACGCAATTTATCCGGAAGCGGAATCGGCGGAGCAGCGGCAGTGAGGGAATTCATCGGACTGATCCTTCCGCTCTTGAGCGCCTTAGCCCAATCAATGCCGTTTCCGAAGCCGGCCATGGGCAGCGTAGCGGCAAAGGTTTCAAAGGAAACCTCCAATGCCCGCGTATCTTCCATGTGGCACCGGGCGCACTGGAAAGGCTCCCCGCCTTGCACCCCGAAGGCTGTTACTTCATCATGGCAGGCTCCACAGTATTTTCCCGTTGTATATTGTGCACGGGTAATGCCCGTATCCCCCGCACGCATGCTGAAACCCAGGTCAAGGTGGCAGACACGGCATGTGTAGCGCGCCCGGTGGCGCCAGTGGGGAAACACAGCCGGAGCCATCCCCGCCTTTTTGGTCCGGCGGCGCATGATAATGGTACCGTACTTCCAGAACGGCCCGTTGGGCGGAATGGTCTTGATCACATCGGCCAACTCGCTTCGATCCATAGCCAAGCCGCCACTCAGGCACGACAGCAACGCCACGGCGGTGAGAAGCAGCGTTACACGTATCCTTTTGTTCACTCGCACCTCGCCATCGGGTTTACCGGCGCCACACAAGCCTATTTCTGCAATTTTTCACCACTTTTGCCCTCCAGGACGTAGACATAGAGATTTTTACACATCTGGAGCCTTTTCAGGTACACCTTCCGGACTGTTTCGTCCTGTTGCTCGATAATCTTCTGCAACCGTTCGCACCTGCCGATCAGGGCCTTCAGTTCACCTGCGGAAAGCGCCATGGAGTCCATGGTCTTTGCACAGGCGTCATCGAATTCCGCTCGCCACGCTTCATCGCAATACGCCTTTGACAGGTAAACGGACAGGACGAGGCATGCCGCCAGAACCATGCGCGCCAACGCAGTTGTACGCATCAGGCCACCTCCTTTATCCAGCATTCCGTGTGGTTAACCCGGAATTGCTTCTCACGGCTAACGGTACTATACCGGTTTTGTGTGGCAGCGCTGGCAGTCGGTCTGGGGGAATGCTACCTTGTCGTGACAGACACCGCAATACTTGCCGTCAAAAAGTTCCACCATGGAGTATTTCGTGGTCCCCTTTTTGATGCCTACGAAGATCTCGGGATGGCACAACTCACAACCGTTCCAGACCGTGTGTTTTTTGTGGGAGAAGATGATATCGGGCATTCCTTCGACCTTCGACTTGAGCGAGAAATCCTGTTGGACTTTGAGCTTGCCTTTCATGGACGAAACCCCTTCCAGTTGGTCAAGCGGCTTGATCAGCCCCTCTTCCTCGGCCTTTTCCCAGTTTATTCCGTTGCCGAACCGCTCCTTCGGCAGATTGTCCGCAAACCGGTAGAACTCCTCTTCCTTGGCCGCATCCCGTTCCAAGGCATGACACTTCACGCAACGGTTATACTCTTCCCTGCTGTATTCTTTGGCGCATGCCTCAAAGACCTTCTTATTATTCACGTTCATCCTGCCATTGTGGCAGGTCCCGCAGTAGTAGCCCTTCATGTTGTCCACGGCGCGGACCTTGGTTGCGCCGGCGGTCATCCCGAACCCGATATCTACGTGACAGAGTCGGCAGGTGAAGTGTTGCCGATGCACCCAATGGTCGAATACCACCGGGGGCATCCCCGCTAGCTGGGAGTAGTTGTTGATGGTCACGCTTCCGAATTCATAGGGGGGGAGTCTTCTCTTTTTTGTCCCGCTTGCCCAGGCAAAGCCCACTCCTACGAACAGCACCAATACAACGAAAACTGCCCTTCTCATGGTTGCCTCCTTAGACGTTGCCATCAATCAGAGTGTCATACCCATGGCCCGACATACTGGAGTATGCCGCCGGGTTCGCATACCTGTGCTTTACAAGTATACTCATGTGATCGAGCACCGGTACTTATATATAATATAACACAACTTTAATAGTTGTCTTCCAACGCGCACGAATTGTCAATACTAATCAGGTTGCCGTTCCGGCGCTATGACACCCATGAGCTTGCGGCCAAGCTCGGTAACCTTGTAGGGTTTCTGAATGAAGCCGGCCAATCCCTTGCCGAGAAATTTCTGGGTCACCTCCTGCTCGTTGTAACCGCTGGACATCAGCACCCTGACCTCCGGCTTGATACGGCGCAACTCCCGGAAGGTCTGTTCCCCATCCAGGTGGGGCATGGTGAGATCCAGGATCACACACACGATGTCGTCCTTGTTTTGGCGAAAGATCTCCAACGACTCGCGCCCGTCCGTCGCCGTCAGGACGTGATACCCCAGAAACTGAAGCATATTCTTGCCCAGTGCGCGGATGGTCTCCTCGTCGTCCACCAGCAGAACGGTTCCGCTTCCTTTCAGGTGTTCGCCGTCATGCAGCAGCGCTGCCGGACGGGACTCGGGTGAGAGGGAGGCGGGAAGCAGTATTTTAAAGGTTGTGCCCTTCCCTTTTTCGCTATAGGTCTTGATGGCGCCGTGATGTCCCCGGATGATGCCGAGAACCGCCGCCATGCCGAGACCGCGCCCCGTAAACTTGGTGGTGAAGAAAGGATCGAATATCTTGGAAACGGTTTCCTTATCCATGCCGCAGCCGGTATCGGCTATCTCCAGGTATATGTACAACCCCTCCGGCAGACAGTCGTCGATCCACATCTCTGAAAGGTAGGCCCGATCGCAGTCCACGGCGCCCGTCGAGATGGCGATCACACCGCTTCGTTCACCGATCGCCTCCGAGGCATTGATGACCAGGTTCATAATGACCTGGCGCAGTTGGGTGGCGTCAACCATGATATTCGGCAGATCCTGGGCCAGATTGAAGCGCAACAGCACTTTTTTGGAGATGGAAACCTCCAGCATATGCGTCATCTCTTGGATGACAGTGTTGACGTTCAGAACCTCGATAACGAAATGCCCTTTGCCCGAGTATGCCAACATCTGGCGGGCCAGGTCGGCGGCCCGCCGGGCGGCCTTTTCAATCTGATCTATATTCTCACAGGCAGGTGATGCAGGCGAGAGCCGCATCTTCGCCAGATCGGAATTTCCGAGTATCACCATCAGGATATTGTTGAAGTCGTGGGCGATCCCCCCGGCAAGCACACCCAGGCTTTCGAGCTTTTGTACATGCAGCATCTGCTCTTCCATGCGCCGGTGTTGCTCCTCCAGACGTTTCTTTCCGGTGGTGTCGACGGACACGATCAGTAGGTGATGCCTGCCCTCCACGTCAAACCGCGACAATGAACAGTCAAGAGCCACCTGTTTCCCGAAACTCGTGGTTATTTCAACCGCCATGGGTCTGGTCATGCCGTCGAGAAGCACCGATTCGGCAACAGCGTTGAGCCCGGAGGTGCGCCAGGACTCTATATCCCTGAAATTCTGGGCGCGGCTCTCCTCAACGCCCGCGCCGATCATATCGGCGATGGCCCGGTTCGCCAGAACGCACGCCCCGGTCTCGCCGTCGAACACATTGAAGCCGACCGGCGCGTTCTCCAACATGGTTTCGATGAAGACAAGCGAGCGCCTGCCGGACTCCACCACCTTTTTCTGCTCGGTGATATCGAAGAAGATGGTGGCAAAGCCGTCGTCCCCCCACGGAATGATCGAAATGGCAAAATATTTGTTCAACGGCTCGAAGTATGTTTCGAAATTCAGGGGCCGGCCTGAGCACTGCACTGACAGGTATTCAGCCAGATAGGGTGGCCGGCCTGTTCCGTAAACCTCCGAGGCTGACTTGCCGACAATCGCATCGCCGGATATGCCGAGGACCTTCTGATAGGCCGGGTTGACCTCCGCAATCCGGTAATCGGTCGCCTCACCCGCCTCATCCCGGATAAAACTATGGAGCGCAACCCCCTCGGTCATGTTATCGAAAAGGCTCCTGAAACGCTGGCGGCTCTTCTGGAGCGTGGTTTCCACGTGTTTCAGATCGGTGATGTCGGCATAATACAGGCGGACCGTATCGAATTCAGAGGAGGAGCTGATGCTCACCCCCCACATCCGGCCGTTGAACTGAATCTCCCGGTAGATCTTATCCCCGGCGCCGTTTTCCGGTGCGGAAAACAGGCTGCCGCTATCCGGTGGAAGAAAGGCTTGCGGATCGCATTGACCGGTCAGGGCAAATATGTTCTGTGCAGCGGGGTTGGCATAGATGAGTCGTCCGGTGCGGTCGATTTCCACAACCGGATTCGGATTCAACTTGGGGAAGGAGGAGAGGTGCAGAATTTCGGTTTCGCTCGTCCGGAGCTGCCGGTTTGCCTCGACAATCGTCTGGATATAACGGTTAAAAAGTTTGTAGAGCAACCATGCGGTGATCGCGACGAACAGGAGGCCCTTGAACATGGAAATACGTACCAAGAAGCCGGGATCATGAAACAACACCTTCAGCGCGCTGTCGGAGAACAATATCCACAGGCAACCGAAAACAAAATAAATCCCCACGATCCGGGCTGTAGCCCGGCGCGGGTTGGTTCCCGGCACTGGATCCATATCTCTCCTCGCTAAGGCGGGTAGACTATAATAAATCTGACATGAGTTCTATCCTGAATTCGGTCCCGTTGTCAACAGTGCATCCCGTGCGTTTTCCCCCATGTTATATAACAAAAGAGGCGCATCAAACGATGCGCCTCTTTTATGCGTTTAACCGGCAAACGGCTGGCGTCACGGTTCCCGGCAGACCCGGAAGCCGATATTGTCGAAGGCGTTGCTTGTAGCAGCGGAAGCCCTGTTCGTGGTGGTCAGCGCGTTCTTCAGGCTGCGCCATGACCCGCCGCGCACGGAATGGTCGGTTCCGGCATTTGGGCCTTTGGGGTTCATTTTGGGACTGTTGGCATAGTAGTCTTCGGCAAAATAATCCTGCATCCATTCAGCCACGTTACCGGACATATCGTAGAGGCCGAATCCGTTGGGGATATATTTCCCAACCGGCGCGGTACTCCAGTAACCGTCGTTCTGGGATTGGTCCTTCCAATCATAGATGCATTTCATGTCGCAGAAGTTTGCAAAGCGATAGAGGTCAGCGTCATTATTTGTTCCGGCATATTTCTCCTGCTTGCCCCCGCTCCGGGCAGCAAATTCCCATTCCGCCTCAGTGGGAAGCCGGTATCTTTTCCCGCTGCCGCCGGAAAGCCACGCCGTGTATGCCTGGGCGTCATTCCAGGAAACGCAGACCACCGGGTCCTTCCTGCTTTGATAAAAGTCGGGGTTTTTCCAGGTAGCGACAGAATTCAGAACTTCCTTGCCGGCAACGATCGTGTAGCATCCCCCGTGTTTTTCTGCATCGGTGACATATTTGCTGCTATCGACAAACCGCTGGAACTGCTCGCGGGTTATCTCGAACTTGGAGATGTCGAAGGCACTGAGGCAGACTTCGTGGGCCGCCAGAGTCTTGTCGGATAAGTCCCCCATCGTATAACAAGCGCTTGGAATGGAAACAAGCTGCAAGTTGAACGTGTTGTCCACAACCTCCGAAGGGGTCACGACGGCCTGCGCCGGAATGGCCTTGACAACCGGTTCTCCCGCCGCCTTGGCAACAGGTTGCTGCAATGCCGGCGTTTCCTCCGGAATTGCCGGAATTGCGGGGGGGAGTGCCTTTTTCTGCACGGGTTGTTCGTCAGCCGGCTTCTTCACGGGGACTTCCTGGACAACCTTTTCCTGCGGCTTCCCGACGCCAGGTTTGGGAGCGGCCGGCGCGGACACCGGCGCGGTAACGCCTTTCGAGCCGCCAAAGGGGATGGTCACGCCCAGGGTGTACTCAATGGCATCGGCATTGGCCAGGATTTGACGCACATCCGCCCGCAGGGCCAATCTGTCGTTCAGAAAATATTTCACGCCGAGGCCAACGTCGATGAAGCCCATTTCTTTCCGCGAAACCAGGGCCGAAGGACCGGACAGGTTGTACCCCCCGAGCCCGATCGCCACGAACGGCACGAGCTTTTTGTCCGGCATGAAGTGGTACAACCCCTCGACCCCGTACTTGAAGATGGCAACATTCTTGTCCGTCACCAGCGTGGAA
>Ga0326727_10010350_pt1 | contig 22265 bp, 15 predicted proteins | sample MB2enrmetagenome_FD_207643 | JGI IMG/M metagenome (GOLD analysis project Ga0326727, IMG submission 207643) | Lab enriched peat soil microbial communities from McLean, Ithaca, NY, United States - MB29MY | ecosystem: Environmental > Terrestrial > Soil > Wetlands > Peat | place: USA: New York...
CAAACCGCACTGATGCAGCCTTAAATCAGGCCCGACCGTAACAACTGATCGTCCGGAATAGTCAACTCTTTTCCCCAGTAAATTCTGGCGGAAACGACCCTGTTTGCCTTTGAGCATATCGGATAAGGACCGCAGAGGCCTTTTATTGGTTCCGGTAATAGCCCTGCCACGACGGCCATTATCAAAAAGAACATCTACCGCTTCCTGCAACATGCGTTTTTCATTGCGGATAATTATTTCCGGCGCATTTAATTCCTGCAAACGTTTCAAACGATTATTTCTGTTAATAACACGCCGGTATAAATCGTTAAGGTCAGATGTGGCAAAACGTCCTCCATCCAGAGGAACCAGTGGCCGCAAGTCAGGTGGAATAACGGGAAGCACCGTTAAAATCATCCATTCTGGCTTATTTCTGGATTTACGTAACGCTTCCACGACCTTCAATCTTTTGACAAGTTTCTTTTTCTTGGTATCGGAAACGGCGCTGACAATTTCCGTGCGCAGTTCTTCGTAGAGCTTTTCTAAATCAATTTCTTCCAATAACTGTCTGATTGCTTCGGCGCCAATTCCTGCAACGAAGCTATCATTACCATATTGTTCTCTTGCGTCATCGTATTCTTCATCCGTAAGCAGATCCCTTTTCTTTAAGGGAGTGCTTTTAGGATCAAGGACGATCCATGATTCAAAATAAAGAACCTTTTCCAGTTCCTTTAATGACAAGTCTACAGCATTGCCAATACGGCTCGGAAGGCTCTTCAGAAACCAGATGTGAGACACTGGAGTCGCTAAAGTAATATGTCCCATTCTTTCCCGTCGAACCTTGGATTGAATAACTTCTACACCGCACTTTTCGCAAACTACCCCACGGTGTTTCATTCTCTTGTAACGTCCGCAAAGACATTCATAATCCTTCACCGGACCAAAAATCTTTGCGCAAAAAAGTCCATCTTTTTCCGGTTTAAATGTCCGGTAATTGATCGTTTCCGGTTTCTTTACTTCGCCACGTGACCAGGAAAGAATTTTCTCCGGTGAAGCAATGGAAATTTTCATTGCATTAAATTTTACTTGATTCTTCGGTTTTTCAAAATAACTGAAAACATCTTCCACGGATTTTCTCCTGTGCTATTAAAGCTTAAGTGAAATTTTTGAGTTACTTATATTTAATTGACTCCCGCGGGCCGCCAACTTCAGCTTTTCAGTTCAAGTTGTCAGCTTCCTCAATTAATTCCACGTCTAATCCAAGTCCCTGGAGTTCTTTAACAAGCACGTTAAAGGATTCCGGCAGACCCGACTCAAATGTATGTTCGCCCTTTACAATAGATTCGTAAATTCTTGTTCTCCCCGCCACATCATCGGATTTGACTGTGAGAAATTCCTGCAACGCGTAAGCCGCTCCATAAGCTTCCATAGCCCACACTTCCATTTCGCCCAACCTCTGACCACCGAATTGAGCCTTACCACCTAACGGCTGCTGTGTCACCAGTGAATAGGGGCCTATGGAACGCGCATGAATTTTATTATCAACCAAGTGGTGCAACTTCATCATGTAAATTATGCCCACTGTAACTTCCTGATCAAACGGTTCGCCTGTTCTGCCGTCAAAAAGAACGGATTGACCTGACTGGGGCAAATCAGCTCTTTTTAACATTTCTCTAATTTGCTCCTCAGGACAACCATCAAAAACAGGACTGGCTACAAGCATTCCTTTCTTTAAACGTCCCATAAATCTTCTGATGTCTTCAGCGGAAGCCTGATCAATAAACTTATCAAAATCCGGAGAGGAATAAGTTTTTTTCAATTCGCTTTTAATATTATTTAAATTTGAGTGCTTTTCCCAAAGTTCGTTTAAGCTCTCCCCTATTGATCTTGCCGCCCAACCCAGATGAGTTTCCAGAATTTGTCCAACATTCATTCGCGAAGGAACGCCCAAGGGATTCAATACAATATCCACAGTAGATCCATCAGCAAAACATGGCATATCTTCTTCCGGTAAAATACGCGATAAAACACCTTTGTTCCCGTGGCGACCTGCCATCTTATCGCCTACGGAAAGTTTTCTTTTAATAGCGATATAAACTTTGACCATTTTAATAACACCAGGAGGAAGCTCATCGCTGGCTTTGATCTTTTCTAATTGCTCTTCAAAATGAGCATTGACAAAATCAATTTTTCTCTCCAGGGACGCAATCAGGTTACTTATCTTTTCTTCTGTGCTGTCATTTTCAGCAATGGTAATTTCTTTCCAGCAGGAGAAAGGCAAATCATTCCAAATCTCTTTTGTGATTTTATCGCCTTTCTTTAAAATTGTTTTCTTTTTAGCATCTACTATTTTGGTGGCTGCCGTTTTTCCAATAATAATTTTTGTAATATCTTTCTTAATTGTTTCAGTCAGAATACGGATTTCGTCATCTCTGTCTTGAGTTATTTGTTCAATAGCTTCACTTTCGATGGCTTGCGAGCGCAGATCGCTTTCGGCGCCTTTTCTCGTAAAGATTTTAGCGTCAATCACTGTACCTTCAACGCCGGGAGGGACGCGCAAGGATGTATCTCGCACATCGCTGGCCTTTTCTCCGAATATCGCCCGTAAGAGCTTTTCCTCGGCAGATAACTGAGTTTCACCTTTAGGGGTTATTTTCCCGACAAGAACGTCTCCAGGCTTCACTGAAACGCCAATGCAAATAATGCCGCTTTCATCTAAATTTTTCAGGACTTCTTCACCAACATTGGGAATATCACGTGTAATTTCTTCTTTGCCCAATTTGGTGTCACGGGACATTGTTTCAAATTCTTCGATATGAATTGATGTAAAAATATCTTCTTTGACTATTCTTTCGCTAACCAGAATAGAATCTTCATAGTCATAGCCGCCCCATGACATGAAGGCAACCATAACATTTCTGCCCAGAGCTAATTCACCGTTATCAATTGCCGGGCCATCAGCCAATATATCTTTTTTGTGAATGCGTTGACCAGCACTAACTATCGGTTTTTGATTAAAGCAAGTATCCTGATTAGATCTCTGGTATTTGGCTAAATTATAAATATCAACACCGCTGTCTATCCCGTCTTCTTCTATCCGGTCCGCACGGACAATAATTCGCGAGGCATCAACGTTTTCCACAACGCCGGATCTTCTGGCTGCAACTACAGCGCCGGAATCACGGGCAACAATAGATTCTACACCTGTACCCACTACAGGAACTTCCGGCCTCATTAACGGAACCGATTGCCTCTGCATATTTGATCCCATAAGAGCACGATTGGCATCATCATGTTCCAGAAATGGGATTAGTGCCGCGGCGATACTGACAAGTTGGGTAGGCGAAACATCCATCATTTTAATTTCTTCCGGCACGACAGAAATATAACTGCCGCCTTTTCTAACTGATATCAACTCTTCAACAAATTTGTCCTGCTTATTCAAAGGACGGTCTGCTGAAGCAATAATTTTATTTTCTTCTTCAATTGCTGTTACAAAACGGACATCATCAGAAACGCGGCCATTTTCTACCATCCTATAGGGTGTTTCAATAAAGCCAAATTCGTTAACCCTCGCATAAGTGCTGAGAGATACGATCAAACCGATATTAGGTCCTTCCGGTGTTTCTATCGGACAAATACGGCCGTAATGGGTAGGATGAACATCTCTGACTTCGAATCCTGCTCTTTCTCTGGTCAAACCACCAGGCCCTAATGCTGACAGACGTCTTTTGTGCGTAATTTCGGAAAGAGGATTGGTCTGATCCATAAACTGAGAAAGTTGGCTGGAATTAAAGAATTCATTAACAACAGCGGAAACGGGCTTAGCGTTTATCAGGTCGTGCGGCATCATTGTTTCGATATCCTGCAGGCTCATTTTTTCCTTGATAGCCCGCTCCATACGCACTAAACCAATGCGGTATTGATTTTCAATAAGTTCTCCGACCGACCTCACTCTACGGTTCCCTAAATGATCAATATCATCAACATTGCAATCTCCAACACCATTCTTCAGGTCAATTAAATACTTAACCGCGGACAAAATATCTTCATTACGCAATACTGTAATATCAGTCGGCACATTCATGTGTAATTTGTAATTCATTTTGGCGCGACCGACATTTGACAAGTCATAAGTTGCCGGTTCAAAGAAAAGGCTTTTGAAAAATTTGTCTCCCGTTTCCGGAGTGGGGGGATTGCTCGGACGCAAACGGCGATATATTTCCATTATTGCATCTTCCGTGGTATCAATTTTATCCAGCAATAAGGTATCTCTGATGGAAGCATTATCCATATCTTCGTCGATATGGATGATCTTTAATTCTTTGACATCCTTTTCCCTGATTATCTCCAGGCAATTTAAAGGCAATTCCTCGTTGCAATGGAAGATAATTTCATTTTTTTCCGGATCACGAATATCCTGAGAAGGAATTTTACCGGCCAGTTCACTCTCGTTAATCGCAACACGCTTGATGCCCACATCCACTATTCTCTTCAAAAGAGGCTTTGTAAGCTTGCGGCCTTTTTTAACAATTACCTCAGCGTTTTTGGGATCTTTTATGTCTTCGGGCGCTTTTTGACCGACAAGAGAATCATCAACGGTATAATAAACTTTTTTATTTTCAATTATAACTGTATTGACGCTGTAAAAATAATTTAAAATAAATTCTGTCGATTTACCCAGCGCTTTCAACAGGATAGTAACAGGCATTTTTCTGCGGCGGTCAATTCTTACATAAAGGATGTCTTTGGAATCAAACTCTAAATCCAGCCAGGAACCCCTGATAGGAATAATTCGCGCTGAATATATTAGCTTGCCGCTGGCGACAATTTTACCTTTGTCGTGATCAAAAAAGATTCCCGGCGAACGATGCAGCTGGTTAACAATAACCCTTTCCGTCCCGTTAATGATAAAAGTGCCATTTTCAGTCATCAGCGGAATTTCACCGAAGTAAACTTCCTGCTCTTTAATATCGCGGATCTGCTTTGTTTCAGCTGTTTCGCGGTTATTTTTGCCGTCAGCCGGACGGTCAACTTCAAAAACAACCAGCCTGACCACAATTTTCAAAGGAGCAGCATAGGTCATCCCTTTTTGAATACATTCCTTTACGTCATATCGGATATCACCTAGCTTATAACTTACAAATTCCAGAGAACACTTTCCGCTGAAATCTGAAATGGGAAAGACACTTTTAAAAGCGCCTTGCAAACCAAGATTGTCCCGCCTTGCCGGTGCTATTTCCTTTTGAAGGAATTTTTCATAAGATTGTGTCTGAATATCAATTAAATTAGGGATATCCAGTATCTTTTTTACCTGACCAAAATATTTTCTAAAGTCGCCCATAGCATCCTTAAATAAAATTATATGTTGAAGATTGTGTTATTTAACCTCAACGGTTCCGCCAACTTCTTCGATTTTCTTCTTGATATCCGCGGCTTCATCTTTGGAAACACCTTCTTTTATAGGCTTAGGCACGCCCTCCACCAAATCCTTTGCTTCTTTAAGTCCAAGGTTGGTAATAGCGCGAACAACTTTAATTACCTGAATCTTTTCCGCGCCGAAACCCGTGAGAATTACATCAAATTCGGTTTTTTCTTCAACCGGAGCCGCAGCGGCAGCACCAGGAGCGGCAGCAGCAGCCATCATGGGAGCGGCCGCGGATACGCCGAATTTTTCTTCTAATTCTTTTACTAGAGCAGAAAGCTCTAATACAGTCATTTCTTCAATAAATTTGACTACATCATCTTTAGTAATTTTATCTGACATTTTTCTATCCCTTTCTGTATGTTTATTAGTTTAAAGTTTTTTTCTTATCACAATAGGCATTGAGCACTTGCACAAAGCTTCTCGGAACACCACTTAAAACGGTCACGAACGATGTCGGTACCGCCGCCATTACCGAAACTAATTTGCCCAAAAGAACCTCTTTGCTGGGTAATTCTGCCAAAACAGTAATATCACTCTTCGTTAAAAGCTTTTTATCCAGCACGCCAACCTTGATTTCCATTTCCGGATTTTTCTTGGCAAAATCAACAAGAATCTTAGCCGGCGCCACAGGGTCTTTATAGCTCAGAACAACGGCAACAGGCCATTTGAAATGATCAGCAAGAATGCTAAAATCTGTGCCATCTGAAGCAATTCTTAAAAGAGTGTTTTTTACAACCTTCCATTCAGCATTGGACTTGCGCAGCTCATTTCTCAAGGTTTCCATTTTTTCGACATTCATCCCGCTAAAGCTGGTCAGAACACCTAGGTTTGCTTCTTTGAGTTTCTTTTGCAGTTCGGATACAATTTGCTCTTTAGTTCTCCGATCCAATCTATCAGCCTCCTTTCAAAGTTATTTTATTTCTTGAGGCCGGAGATTCTAGCCACATACAGAACAAAAAAACGGTAACCTTGCCTAATTCCGATTCCCGTTTTACAAAAATTGTTTACCTTCATAAAAAAACAAAGTAACTATTTTCATTTTACGAGTCTCGGCAGGCCGTATTACGTTTAAACTTCTGTACCTGCTGTCTTCGACCTCATTTTATTTCAAAAAACTCTCAATATTTTTTCATTAAGCAGCTTTAATATCGAGAGGGTCAATTCGCACGCCCACACCCATTGTGCTTGAAAGAGAAATACTTTTAATATAAATACCTTTACTTGATGCTGGCTTTAACTTAATAATTGTTTCCAACAAAGCGCTGAGATTTTCTCTTAATTTTTCGGCACCGAAAGATACTTTCCCCACGGGAGAGTGTACGATTCCCGCTTTTTCCACGCGGAATTCAACTTTGCCCGCTTTTAGTTCATTGACTGCTTTGGCCACTTCAAAAGTTACCGTTCCTACCTTAGGATTGGGCATTAAGCCGCGTGGGCCTAAAATTTTACCAATCTTTCCCACAGAACCCATCATATCCGGAGTGGCGATAACACGATCAAACTCCATCCAGCCGCCTTTAATCTTTTCAATAATATCGTCATTACCGACCAAATCCGCACCGGCTTCCAGAGCTTCTTTTTCCTTTTCCCCTTTAGCAAATACTAAGATCCGTACCGTTTTTCCCAAGCCATGGGGCAAAACTACACTGCCTCGCACCATCTGATCGGCATGAGCAGGATTAACGCCTAAGCGAATGGCCGCATCCACAGTTTCATCAAATTTTGTTGCGGCCGTCGATGTAACAATTTCCGCAGCCTCTTTAAGTGAATATCGTTTGCCCGGTTCAATCTTAGCTTTCGCTTCCAATATACGTTTGCCTTTTTTTAACATGATAAAACCTCGTAATTATTAACCTGTGATTTCAATTCCCATTGACCTTGCCGTACCGGCAATTATCTTTATAGCGCCTTCAATATTTACAGCATTTAAATCTTTATACTTTAATTCAGCTATTTCTTTCACCTGCCCGGCCGTAACTGTTCCAACTTTTTCCCTCTTCGGATCACTGGCTCCTTTGGCAATTTTAGCCGCTTGTTTAAGCAACACGGATACCGGGGGCGTTTTTGTTATAAATGTAAACGATCTGTCGGCATAAACGGTAATCACCACAGGAATAATCATTCCTTCCTGATTTTGCGTCATAGCGTTATAAGCTTTGCAGAATTCCATAATATTGACGCCGTGCTGTCCCAACGCCGGCCCGATAGGAGGCGAAGGAGTTGCCTTACCCGCTTTTATTTGTAATTTAATGTTCGCAATAATTTTTTTTGCCATGTTGAATCACCCTGATCTAAATATTTTTAAAGCTTATCTGTTCCGCCAATAAACACATTAACCCTGAGTTACCTGAATAAAGTCCAATTCCACCGGTGTCGGCCTGCCAAAAATACTTACGATAACTCTTAATTTACTTTTTTCCGGTTTTAATTCATCAATAATTCCATCAAAATTAGTAAAAGGCCCGTCAATAATTCTTACATGATCACCCACATCGAATTTGAACTTGGGTTTTGGTTTTAAAGTCCCTTCATCAATCCTGAATTTTAAATTTTCCACATCTTTATCAGGTATGGGCGAAGGTTTATCTTTGCTGCCGATGAAACCGGTAACTTTGGGAGTATCTTTTACAACGTGCCAAGCCTCATCATTCATTTCCATTCGGACAAGAATATACCCCGGAAAAAACTTACGTTTGGAATTTTTCTTTTCCCCTGAAATCAATTCCACGACATCTTCCTCGGGAATAAGAATATCAGAAAAATAAGCCTGAGTGCCCGTTATCTCAATTCTTTCCTGAAGACTTATTTTTACCTTATTCTCATATCCGGAATAAGTATGAACAACGTACCATTTAAAAGCCATTTTTCTAACCTAATATAAGTTTAACCGCTTTGGCGAGGACAAAATCAAAAATGCCCAGAATAATTGAAAGAATGAAAACTAAAATTATTACAACTGCCGTAGAAGCCATCGTTTGTTTCGGAGTCGGCCAGGTAACTTTCTTTAACTCAATCTTAGCTTCTTTGATAAACTGAGTTATCTTTTGAATCACTTCTTTTATTTTTTCCATATTCTAAAATCCTTAAATAAAGAAAAAATGGCAGGCCAGGAGGGACTTGAACCCCCAGCATCCGGATTTGGAGTCCGGCGCTCTATCCATTAGAGCTACTGGCCTATACCAAATTTACTACTTGGTTTCCCTGTGCAGTTTATGCCCTCGGCAAAACTTGCAATATTTTTTCATTTCCAGACGGTTTTGCATGGTCCGCTTATTTTTTGTCGTTGTATAATTTCTTTGCTTGCATTCCGTACAAGCCAAAATAATATTATTTCGCATAATTCTCCTTAACTGGAGCCCACGACCAGGATTGAACTGGTGACCTCATCCTTACCAAGGATGTGCTCTACCAACTGAGCTACGTGGGCACAATCTTTAATAAACTTTTGCCCGTATTCTATAAAATATCTGGAGCGGGAAACGGGATTCGAACCCGCGACCCTCAGCTTGGAAGGCTGACGCTCTAGCCACTGAGCTACTCCCGCTTATCTCAATTTCAAATAATCCCTGGTGGAGGGGGGAGGATTCGAACCTCCGTAGGCTCCGCCGGCAGATTTACAGTCTGCTCCCTTTGGCCACTCGGGAACCCCTCCAGTATATAAAAATTGACAAACTGGAGCTGGCGATGGGACTCGAACCCGCAACCTGCTGATTACAAATCAGCTGCTCTACCGATTGAGCTACGCCAGCAAATCCCACCTAAATATCTTTTTATATCAACAATTTACGCCTTAAAATGCAAAAAGGCACACAACTACGCCCTTAAGCGAATTGTGGAATCTAATTTTTATAGATGTTTTTGTCAAGTAAATTTTTTAAAAATCTTATAGATAAGCTTTAATCCTGATACAGAGCTTGAATAGACAAAAACTTTCTTATATTTTTCATAAAATGTACTTTTCGGACAACATAACGCCAACATTAAATAAATTCTGAGAGACTTCAGCTGAAATGAATTAGTGGGCAATACTCTTTGAATTGTTTAGTTATTTTATATTAATGGTTGTATCCCGATTAAATCTCTTTCTCCAACAGCTAATCACCCTTTCATCTTAACTTCAATCCAAAACTTGTAATACTATCATACTGTATTTCCCATTTTTTATCAACGACTGCAAACTGCTAATCTACTTTTTAACCACATACGCAATATGCCTGACGTCAGGGCTGGTTGCGACTAACAATGGGAAAAATTCATTATTGACAAAACATTTTCAGAAATCTCTCTGATGGAAAATTTTTCATCCACTTAAAGATACTGCGTTATTAATAATTATGTAAATATTTTTTTATTTATGTCAACATTTATGTGAACCATAAAAAATAGCGCATTTTTTTCGGACAATAAAAACTATACTGTCATCATTGTGAAAATTTTTTACCAAACCTAAAAAAATATTTTGACAATAATTATTTTTTGCATTAGTATCAACTGATATTTTAACGAAGGCTGTAAAAACGATGTCGAACATAGCGAAAAATCAGAAATGTGCAATCAATATCCTGCCCCTGCTTCCGGGAATCGCTCTGTTGCGCCTTTTACTTCTAATTAAGGCCGTCCGCCCATCGTTTTTAGGTCATCACTAGCATTATAAAATAACTGATTACCTAAAAGGCCGTGGGTGAAAAACCCATGGCCTTTTTTATTATGAATTTAAGAGGTACAAATCCCGCTATCTTTGGCTAGGGATCAATTCAACCGCAAGATATTGTTGCACTATGCTTGCAATATCCGGGTTTCATTGAGGAGATGAATATATGAAGAAAGATAAAAATCGCGTTTATATTTTCGATACGTCTTTGAGAGATGGCGAGCAATCGCCCGGCTGCAGTATGAACACTGAAGAAAAATTGATTCTTGCCCGGCAACTCGAAAGGCTTGGCGTTGATATAATCGAGGCGGGATTCCCCATCGCTTCCGAGGGAGATTTTGACGCGGTGCGGCAAATCGCCAAAGAGATCAAGAAATCTCAGGTTGCTGCTCTGGCCCGAGCCAGCAAGCTTGACATTGATCGCGCCTGGCAAGCAATAAAAGACTCGGCTCACCCCCGCATCCATACTTTTATTTCTTCTTCTGATATTCATTTAAAGTATCAGCTCAAAAAGAGCCGCGAGCAGGTGCTCGACGAAGCCATCGCCGCAGTCGAGCTGGCTCGATTTTACACAGAAAACGTCGAATTCTCACCGATGGATGCCACCCGTTCTGATAAAGACTATCTTGTAGAAATGGTGTCAGCGGTTATTGATGCCGGTGCCTGTACCGTCAATATTCCCGATACGGTCGGATATGCCACTCCCGAAGAATTCGGCAACTTGATTGCTTACCTGTTTGCCAAAGTTAAAAATATGGGCGACACGGTTATAGCCACTCATTGCCACAATGATTTAGGTCTGGCTGTAGCCAATTCACTGGCCGGAATAAAGAATGGGGCGCGTCAGGTGGAATGCACGATCAACGGCATCGGTGAGCGGGCCGGCAACACGGCTATGGAAGAAGTTGTCATGGCGCTGCAAACGCGCAAAGACCTTTACGGTCTTCACACAAGAATCAATACAGATCAGATATACAAAACATCGCGCCTGTTGACACAAATTACCGGAATATCGGTGCAGCCCAACAAAGCCATCGTGGGGGCAAATGCTTTCGCGCATGAATCCGGCATTCATCAGGACGGTTTGATTAAAGAAAAAATAACTTATGAAATTATGACCCCGCAGTCCGTAGGTATAAGCGACACACATATCGTGTTGGGTAAACACTCCGGCCGGAACGCTATTTCGCACCATCTAAAAAGAATGGGCTACGTCCTGAATGATGAACAACTGGGCAAGGTCGCGGCAAGAATAAAGGAACTGGCAGACGTCAAGAAAGATATTTATGACGAAGACATAGAAGCGATTCTTGCCGAAGAAATCTACCGGGGTGAAGATAAATACAATCTGGTTTACCTGAATGTGGTCAGCGGCAATGTTGCTATTCCCACTGCAACGATGGAAATGCAGGTAGGTAAAGACATTGTACGGGAAGCCGGATTCGGCAACGGTCCGGTAGATGCCACTTTTGCGGCGATCCGTAACATCACCAAGACTAATTATCCACTGATGAAATATATCGTCAACGCTATAACCGGAGGATCGGACGCGCAGGGTGAAGTTACCGTCCAGCTCAAATACAACGGACATTCAGTTGTAGGACGCGGCGCGCATCCGGATGTTATTGTCGCTTCCGCCAAGGCCTATATAAACGCATTAAATCGTCTGGAATTTTTAAAGCAAAGCGGTAAAAAGGTTAGAGTTGAATAAACATTTAAAAAAGTATAAGGATAAATTTATATACCATTTTGTTTGGAATCTGCCGCCTGATAGGCGTCAATTCCCGGCAAGGATGTTTATTATTGCGCTCCTTTTAAGTTGCGCATCCGGTCAAAGGATAACGAGGCGGTAAGGAGGAGGCTTCACAGGCGTATTACCAATATGTTGAGGAAGCCTGCGACCCTGCCAACAATGTTAGCCAAAGAAAGCAAATTGGTATTATTTTTCACAAGGAGCATATATCGTGGGCAACACTATTACGGAAAAAATTTTAATGGCTCATACCGGACTAAAAAAAATCGTTGCTGGCCAGTTGATCAACGCTAGGGTGGATATTGCTTTAGGCAACGATGTCACCGCGCCTATAGCCATTAATGAATTCAAAAAAGCAGGCGGGAAAAAAGTCTTTAACAAGGACAAAGTTGCTTTGGTTTTAGACCATTTTACACCTAACAAAGACATTAATTCCGCCCAGCAATGCAAGGCTGTACGCGAATTCGCCAAAAAACAGAAGATAACTCATTTTTATGAAGGCGGCCAAGTGGGCATTGAACACGCTTTATTGCCTGAGCAAGGCATTGTCCTGCCAGGAGATTTGGTCATTGGCGCAGACAGTCATACCTGCACTTACGGGGCATTGGGCGCGTTTGCCACCGGAGTGGGCAGCACCGATCTGGCTGCAGCCATGCTCACCGGTGAATTATGGCTTAAAGTGCCATCATCTATAAAATTTATAATTTTTGGTTCCTTGCAAAAATGGGTTTCGGGCAAGGATTTAATTTTACATATAATAGGCCGCATTGGTGTAGACGGAGCTCTTTATAAGTCAATGGAATTTACCGGAGAAACAATCGGCAAATTGCCGATGGCCGGCAGACTTTCGATGGCCAACATGGCCATCGAAGCAGGAGCAAAAAACGGTATTTTTGCTCCTGATAAAATTACCAGAGAATATATCAAAAAAAGAGCGAAACGCGATTATAAATTTTATGCTTCCGATACGGATGCCGTCTATACCGACACCATTGAAATTGACGCCAGGGAAATTGAGCCGCAGGTGGCTTTCCCCCACTTGCCTTCTAATGTTAAAGGAATAAGCAAAGCGGGCAAAGTTAAAATCGACCAGGCGCTTATTGGCTCCTGCACCAACGGCCGGATTGAAGATTTGAGAGTCGCCGCCCAGATTTTGAAAAACCATAGGGCAGCATCCAATGTAAGATTGATTATTATTCCGGCAACTCCGGAAATTTACAAACAGGCTTTAAAGGAGGGACTAATTGAAATTTTCCTGAAAGCCGATGCAGTAATCAGCCCGCCTTCCTGTGGCGCATGTCTGGGCGGACACATGGGAATTCTGGCAGAAGGAGAAAGAGCTGTCGCTACTACAAATCGTAACTTCGTTGGCCGTATGGGACATCCCAAAAGTGAAGTCTACCTTGCAAACCCTGCAATCGCGGCAGCTTCAGCTGTGTTAGGAAGAATCGCATCCCCTGAGGAACTGTAAAACCATGGGCATGATGCCCTGCGTTTTGCGGGATAGATAAGTTTACCAATTCCAATGCGTTTCGTTTTTTAGAATTGGAGTTTCATTAATAAAGGAAAAAGGATTTCTTGCAATGATATTCAAAGGAAAAGTATTGAAATTTGGAGATAATATAGATACCGACGCGATTATTCCGGCGCGCTATTTAACGACATCGGATCCGCGAGAGCTTGCCGCTCACTGTATGGAAGATGCTGATCCGGATTTTATTACCAGGATGAAGACGGGTGATATTATTCTGGGAGGAGAAAATTTCGGCTGCGGCTCTTCGCGCGAACACGCGCCTATCGCGATTAAAGCGGCTGGCGTTTCCTGCGTCATCGCTAAAAGTTTCGCCCGCATTTTTTATCGCAACGCTTTTAACACGGGACTGCCTATTTTTGAATCCAAAGAACTTGGAGACGCAATTAGCGAAGGGGAAAAAGTAACTGTGAACAGCGCTAACGGAACTATTACCATAACCAACTCAAACAAAATATTCATAATTAATCCCATTCCGCCGTTTATGGAGAAACTCATTACCGATGGTGGTTTGATGAAGCATATTGCCAGGAAAAGAGGAAAGAATGAAACAAAGTGATTTTAAAATAGCCGTATTTGCCGGTGATGGCATAGGACCGGAAATAATGAAAGAAGCTTTAAAGATTTTAAAGATTATTTCTGACAAGAAAAATATTGACCTGCAACTTACTGAAGGACTTGTCGGAGGATGCGCCTATGATCATTTTGAAGTACCCTTGCCGGATTCGAGCATGGAACTTGCTCTGCAAAGCGACGCGGTTTTACTGGGAGCCGTCGGCGGTCCCCGATGGGAGTCGCTGGATTATAAAGTCAGACCTGAAAGAGCGCTTCTGGGCTTGCGAAGCGCATTGGGTATTTTTGCTAATTTGCGGCCGGTTGTTGTTTTTGAAGAGCTTCTTGAAGCGTCACCGCTCAAGAAAAATATCGTGCAGAAAATTGATATTATGATTGTCCGCGAATTGACAGGTGATGTTTATTTTGGCAAGCCGCGCGGCGTAAAAAAGGGGAAAGACGGTAAACGCAGAGGCGTTAACACGATGGCTTACTCGGAAGATGAAATCCGTAGAATTGCCGTTCGCGCCTTTGAAATTGCCCGTACGCGTAAAAAGAATCTCCTTTCGGTAGACAAAGCTAATGTTCTCGAAACTTCCGAACTATGGCGTGATGTGGTGACGGAGGTCGGCCATAATTATCCGGAAATTACCCTGAAGCACATGTATGTTGATAACTGCGCCATGCAGCTTATCCGTAATCCGGCTCAGTTTGACGTAATTGTTACATCCAATTTATTCGGAGATATATTAAGCGATGAAGCCGCTATGCTGACCGGTTCTATCGGTATGCTTCCTTCAGCCAGTCTGGGTGAAAAAACCGCTTTATATGAACCCATTCATGGTTCAGCCCCGGATATAGCCGGAAAAAATATTGCCAATCCTCTTGCCACAATTCTGTCGGTGGCCTTAATGCTGCGTTATTCTTTTTCCATGCCGAGGGAAGCCGACTTGATCGAAAAAGCCGTCGCAGAAACATTAAAAGAAGGCTTTCGGACACAGGACATTCATCAGCAAAACAAAAAACTTGTCGGCACCGGAGAAATGGGCGATAATGTTGTAAGAAATCTGTGTAAACTCTTAAATTAGCGAGAGTCTTACAAAACCGGCCAGAAAAACCTCCCGTGAGGATGAAAAAGATGGGATCTGCTTTTTTTCTTGAAAAGATATCAATTGATCCTCCCCTCGAAAAAATATATCAGCGGCTCGGCTACAAAAAGAGAACAACCGATATTTCGGCAAAGCAGAAAGAAGAAACCGATCGTTTTATAAATGAAGCTCTTTCTATTATTTCACTCAAGGGAGTTTTTTTGCGTCTCACCATTAATCATAACGACGGCGAGAAAATAATTCTGACCGGAAATTTGACCTTCAACAGTAAAAAGCTATCGGCTTTTCTGCGCGGTTGCAAAGAAGCTATTCTTATGGGCGCTACGGCAAGTGACGCCATCATGGAAGCAATCAAAGGGAAAACCCGTCAGGACGATTTAGCTGCCGCGGTCGTTTATGACGCCACGGCCAGTGAGGTGACGGACACTGCCATGGACTGGATTATGAATTATTTTAATCAGCTCATTCGCCGCGAAGGGAAAACTCTTATGCCAAAACGCTTTTCGGCTGGCTATGCTGATTTTAATCTGGAAAATCAGAAAACAATTTATGAAATGCTGCAAATGGAGAAATTAGGTGTAAAGATCACTTCCAACTTCATTCTCCTTCCGGAAAAATCAGTTACCGCCATCAGCGGCATTCGCGGATAACACAAAAAATAATTGCCACTCCACAAAAAGGGTAAAAACTACATGAAGCGTATGATCATCAAAATCGACGAAGAAAAATGTACCGGCTGCGGTTTGTGCGTGCCGGAATGCCATGAGGAAGCCATAAAAATAATTGACGGCAAGGCCAAGCTTATCAAAGACGCTTTTTGCGATGGCCTTGGAGCATGTCTGGGAGAATGTCCCGAAGGAGCGCTTTCCATCGAAGAACGTGAAGCCGAATCTTTTGATGAAACATTGGTCAAGGAAACTATTGAGAACCGGAAGAAAGAAGAACCTTGTTCTCACAGCAGCCAATCAGCGCCTCAGAATCTTCATGTTATGAGTTCCGGGCGTACCTGTCCCGGATCTGCTCAAGCCGTATTTAAAAGAGAACCGCAGTCCGCAGCAGACACATTTTCGACAAAAATAAAGCCGTCGGAACTCACACACTGGCCGATTCAAATGCACCTTATAAATCCGGCGGCTGATTTTTTTCATGGAAAAGATATGGTGCTTGCAGCTGATTGCACAGCCTTTGCGCTTGGTGATTTTCATGCAAGATTCATGAAGGGAAAAATCCTGGCGATTGCCTGTCCGAAACTGGACGAAGGACAGGAAGAATATATAGAAAAAATCCGCCGGATGGCGGATGAGGCCGAAATAAATACACTGACTGTTATCATCATGCAGGTTCCCTGCTGCCGCGGTCTGATACAGATTGCCCAGGCAGGCCTTAATAAGGCAACAAGAAAAGTGCCGCTCAAAGCTGTGATCGTCGGCATCAAAGGAGAGATACTCTCGGAAGAATGGATTTAGTAAAGCATCTCTTTAATAATCAAATAAACTTTATTGTCTTTTTTACACAAAACACTATATTTTTACTTTAAATAAAAAAACACACTTCTGGCTTTAAAAATGTTATAAGAATATTATAAAAAATAAAAACTGCTTATTGGTATCATACGAAAATTCAACGATTTTATATCTATTCTCATTTCTCTTTACCGTTATAAAAAGCACAAAAGGATAAATAGATGGGGGAAAATACCGCTTCGAAAATCAGCACTCAGCAATTTATGCGGGTATTAATGATTGATGATTCGGAAAATGATGTATTGCTTATAGTCCGTGAGCTTAAAAAAGGCGGATACAATCCGGTATATGAACGGGTAGAGACCGCCATTGCAATGAAAAAAGCCCTTAAAGAAAAGCAGTGGGACATTATTCTTTGCGATTATAAAATGCCTAATTTTAACGCTTTCTCAGCCATTGCTATATTGAAGAGGGCAAATATCAATGCCCCTCTTATTCTTATATCGGGAGCTATTGGTGAAGAAACAGCCCTTGAGTGTATGCGCTTGGGCGCTCAGGATTACATCATGAAGGCTAACTTTTCCCGTCTATGCCCGACCATAGCCAGAGAATTAGAAGAGGCAGAAGTTAGAAACAAGAAAAAGCGGGCGGAAGAAGCGCTGCATCATAGCGAGGAAAAACATCGAGCCATTCTGGAAAATATCGAAGAAGGCTATTACGAAATAGACCTTAAGGGTAATTTCATTTTTTTCAATGACTCAATGTGCCGAATCCTTGGATATACTCAGGAAGAAATGATGGGCGCCAACAGCCGTCAGTTTACAGATAAAGAAAACGCAAGAAAACTTTTTAAAACATTTAATGAAGTCTATAAAACAGGGAAACCTGCCAAAGGATTCGATTGGCTGGTTAAAAGAAAAGATGGAACTCAAAGATATATTGAAGCATCGGTGTCACTGCTAAAAGATTCATCAAATAAACCGGCAGGATTTAGAGGAATTGCACGTGACATGACCGAACGTAAACTCATGGAAGATAAATTGCACCAGGAGGAACAGCGCTTTAGGGCTTTCATAGAACACTCCTCCGACTTAATTGTTGTCGTTGATCTGACGGGCACCATCATTTACATAAATCCTGCCGTGGAGCATGTTCTGGGATTCAAACCTGAAGAAAGAATCGGCCGCAAAGAAATTGAGCTTATTCATCCGGATGACCATAAGTTTTTAGTTGATTCGTTCACTACATTAATCTCAAATATAACCCCCCTTGTCGTAAGAGGTGAAACACATCTTCATCATAAGAACGGAACCTACCGCACTTTGGAAGCTGTAGGAAGCAACTGGATAAGCAACAATGTTGTTCAAGGCATAGTTCTCAACTACCGTGACATAACTGAGAGCAAACGTACGGGAAGAACTTTGAAAGAGAATGAGAATCGTTTGCGGGGCATTACCCAAAACTTGCCGGGAATTATTTTTCAATTCTATGCAAAAGACAACAATGAATTTGGAATGAGTTACGTCAGTGAACGCCTGAAGGAATTTCTGGGAATAAGGGTAAAAGGAGAAGATCCGTTCCCCTTATTCCTTTCTCATGTCCACGAGGAAGACAGGAACAGATTTCTGAACTCAATTAAAACAGCGATGGAAACAGGGAATTCCTGGAATTTTGAAGGCCGGGTCGCCATACCATCGGGCGAAACAATCTGGTTCCAGGGGCTGGCCACACAGACGCGCCAAAAAGATAAAGTAGTTTTTGACGAAATTTTGCTGGATATTACCGAGCGCAAACAGGCCGAAGAAAAATTTCATAAAATATTCATGACATCCCCGGACTGTATAGCAATTACACGTATGAAGGATGGACTCCTCATTGATGTGAACATGGGCTTTGAGGAGATTACGGGATGGAAGAGAATAAATGCCATAGGGCAAACCTCTTATGAAATAAATTTCTGGAGTAATACAGCCGACAGGGATTTCATGGTTAACGAATTGGCGTCCGGCAGAGATATCCTGCATCGCGAATTTGAATTCCGGCGAAGTGACGGTTCTGTGCGTGCCGGTATATATTCTGCCCGATCTATAAACATCGATGGTGAAACATGTCTCATTTTTATCCTGCAGGACGTCACTGAGCACAAGCGAATGGATGCTGAACTTCAACACACTCTTGACAGCCTCAGAAAAGCCTTTGGCACGACCATTCAGGTCATGATATCCGCTATAGAAATGAGAGATCCCTATACGGCAGGCCACCAGAAAAGGTGCGCGGACATTGCCAGAGCCATTGCCGCGGAGATGGGATTCACGCAGGAGAAAATTGATGGAATCCGCATGGTAGGCACTATCCATGACATCGGGAAATTATCCACACCTGCCGAGATATTGACCAAGCCTACAAAACTGACAAGAATAGAATTTTCCCTGATTAAAGAACACTCCGTAAGTGGATACAATATGTTGAAGGATATAGAATCCCCCTGGCCATTGGCAGAAATAATTTACCAGCATCACGAACGAATGAATGGCTCCGGTTATCCAAGAAAACTGAAAGGAGATGAGATTCTTATCGAGGCCCGCATCATGGCCGTGGCGGACGTTGTGGAGGCCATGTCTTCTCATCGTCCTTATCGTGCGGCGTTGGGTATTGAAGCAGCTCTGGAAGAGATCGAGAAAAACAAGGGAACTCTTTACGACAATGCCGTTGTCGATGCCTGCTTGAGTTTATTCCGTGAGAAAGGCTACAAACTTTCCTGAGATGAAAATTGCAAAATGGTTGGCATTACAGGCGGCAAAAGTGATTTAGATCCTATTGACAATATCTTATCAAATCAAAAACACATACTACAACGGAATGAATTTGTTTTTGCCTGTTTGTTCTAAAAAAAATCACACTTCCTGGTCCAAAGGTGGTATAAAGGCACCGTAAAATAACTATTTAAATTTCAGGAGGGATATTGTGGTTGAAACCCGCAGGATAAAAGGTCTTTTGGCGAAAAAAATTGTTGTTCTGGACGGTGCCATGGGCACGGAACTGCAAAAGATGGGAATGCCTGGCGGCGTTTGTCCTGAACAGTGGTGTCTCGATAATCCGAAAAATATCCGTGAATTGTACTCATCCTATCAAAAAGCGGGAGCGCAGATAGTCTATACCTGCACATTTGGCGCCAATCGTTTTAAATTAAAACAACACGGCATAAAAGAAAGTTCCTATCAAATTAACTATGAACTGGCGCGTCTGGCCAAGCTTGCGGTTGGTAAAAAAACTATGGTTGCCGGAGATATAGGCCCGACCGGTTTATTTATCGAACCGTTCGGTACACTGGCCTTTGAAGAAGCCGTGGACGCATTTAAAGAACAAGCGCGCGGCTTGATTGGCGGCGGCTGCGATCTGATAGTAATCGAAACCATGATTGACATTCAGGAAGCTCGCGCTGCACTGCTGGCGGTCAAAGAAATTAAAGATATTTTTACTATTGTTTCCATGACATATGAAAAAGATGGTCATACTCTTAACGGCACTGATCCGGTAACCGCTCTTATCACTTTGCAGAGCCTTGGCGCAAATGCCGTGGGCTGTAATTGTTCAACCGGTCCTGAAAAAATGGTGGATTTCATCGCAGCCATGAAACCATACGCTACCGTGCCGCTGGTGGCAAAACCCAATGCCGGAGTTCCGCGCCTTGAAGGCGGGGAAACTATATTTGAGATGGATGCGCAAACGTTTGCGTCCTTCGGACGCAATCTTGCAAAAGCGGGAACTAACATGCTGGGCGGATGCTGTGGAACAACACCCGTGCACATCCGGGAACTTGCCGGAGCAATTGCGGTTATCAAACCCAAATTGCCTGTTAAAAAATCAATCAGCGCTCTGAGTTCGGCGCGCGGATTTCTCCATTTCACCGAAAATCAACCTCTTTTCATAGTCGGCGAAAGAATCAACCCCACCGGTAAAAAATCCCTGCAACAGGAACTGACGGAAGGAAAAATGTCCATCATTCGTCAGATGGCTGCCGAGCAGGATCAGCAAGGCGCGAATTTGCTGGATATAAATGTCGGCCAGCCCGGCATCGATGAAATTAAAACAATCAAAGAAGTAATCGGTCTTTTAACCACAACAAGCAAACTGCCACTTGCTGTGGATTCTTCCAATATAAAAACAATTGAAGCCGCATTACGGATTTACCCGGGCCGAATGCTGATTAATTCCATATCCGGCGAAAAAGAAAAGATAGCCAAACTTTTGCCTTTGGCCGCAAAATATGGAGCTATGTTCATTTTGCTGCCTCTGACTGGCGGCGAAGTACCGCAAACAGCCGAAAAGCGACAGAAAATTATAAAAAATATTTTTCAGAAAGCGAAAATTTTCGGCTTTACCAAAAATGATTTTATTGTGGACTGCCTGGTTATGGCTGTGGCGTCCAACCCCAGTGCCGCACAGGAGACACTTAAAACTCTGTACTGGTGCGCACACACTTTTAAAAGCAAAACAATCTTTGGACTCTCCAATGTGTCTTTCGGCATGCCAGGACGCCCATGGCTTAACGCGACTTTTCTGGCAATGGCACAATTCTGCGGATTAACAATGGCCATTGCCAATCCCGCAAGCCAGGAAATGATGAATATAAAAATAACGGGAGACGTTCTTCTTTCCAGAGACAAAGACGCATTGCGTTTTATTAAATATTTTTCCGCGCAGACTAATGCTAATTCCGTAACTGCCTCGATAAAAACTATTACGCCGCAGGAAAAGATCGCTGATGCGATAATGAATGGCGACAGAGAGAATATTTTACCTTTAATAGAAAAAGTGCTTTCTACCGGCGTTTCGGCTCAGGATTTGGTTGATAAGATTATGATCCCTTCCATCGTTCGCGTGGGCGATTTATACGAAAAGAAAATTTACTTTTTGCCACAGCTCATGTCCGCCGCAGAAGCAATGAAAAAGGCGCTAGCTTATCTGGAGCCGCATCTGAAGAAAGGATCTGCCGGAAACAAGGGTAAAGTAATACTAGCAACTGTGAAGGGTGATATTCACGATATCGGAAAAAACATTGTCGCTTTGCTTTTGAGAAATTATGGCTATTATGTTATTGATCTGGGCAAAGACGTCGCCGCGGAAACGATAATTGCGAAAGCAAAAGAGGAAAACTCAGATGTTATCGCCCTTTCCGCATTGATGACCACAACGATGGTAAATATGAAAGATGTGATAACACTGGCACGGGCAAACGGAATTCAAAAGCCATTTATGATTGGCGGCGCGGTAGTTACGGAAACTTACGCGAATTCTATCGGGGCATCCTTTGCCAAAGACGGCGTGGAAGCCGTTAAGGTCGTGGAAAGATTAATTAAAAAATAAAGCTTTTCACCCATGAGATCTACAAAAACGGAAAAGAAAAACTGTTCAATAATATCTGCCGCGTGCTTGTCCCTGACGCTTCATATTATTGTTGGAGCGCTTCTGGTGTTTAGTTTATCAAATAATTTAATAACCCCTCTTAAATTAAATGGGTTAAATCTGGTATGGATCTGTCTGGATACTAAAATTAAAAATAGTGGCGTTGCAATAAAAAATGTCCGTGTTGAAAAACCATCTATTGTTGAGGGGGAAATAGCCCCAAAAAAGACAGATATTGAAAAGGCTGCAGGCGCTCCGGAAACCTCACAAATCTATACGGCGGCAACAAAAGAATCGATCAACAACATTACACCGGCAAAAAACGACACATCCGGCGCAGGAACGAAAGAACAGACTGATAATATAACAAGAAGCTACAGCGCTAATAAAACC